>Ga0326728_10014723_pt1 | contig 16500 bp, 13 predicted proteins | sample MB3enrmetagenome_FD_207602 | JGI IMG/M metagenome (GOLD analysis project Ga0326728, IMG submission 207602) | Lab enriched peat soil microbial communities from McLean, Ithaca, NY, United States - MB31MN | ecosystem: Environmental > Terrestrial > Soil > Wetlands > Peat | place: USA: New York...
GATTCACGGCGTCGTGGCACGTGAGTTCAGCCGTCTCATGCGCCCGGAGAATTTTGATGACTATGCACTGCTCCAGGCTTTTGTCGATTCTAAGACCGTGCTGTATCTCCCTGAAGGACCGATTGACTTGACCAGCAAGTCTGGCCGTTTCATGGGGGCCCTCCGTGCAGCCATGGCCGGAATGGAACGGACCGACATCCTTGAACGGGTGTGGACCGCAAAGGAGGAAAAAAGGCGGCGGGGAGAACTGGCACAGAGCCAGATTGTCTTGCCATTCGCAGTTGGTTACGAACAGGGTCGTGGCTTCTATTACAAGCCGGAGGCTGAACGGGTTCGTGAAGCCATCCACCTTTTCCTGGCCGGTAACCAGAACTACGAGAAACTTGCACGGCTCGTCGGCGTCACTCCTCGGGGCATGCACCTTATTTTGCGGAACCCAATCTGGACTGGCTGGCGTGTAATTGACAAAAAGCGTGACAGCTCTGCCGCTGGTCGTTATCCGACCGTGAACGGGCGGCAGGCAGACCGGCGGAAGGTGAGGCGTGCAGCAGAAGAAGTAATTCGTATTCAGGTCATCGCTGAACCGCTTGTCTCTGAAGCCGAGTTCAACGCCGTGCAGCAAATCATGAACCGCAAGCAGTCGAGGCATTGGCGATGTCAGGAAAACGTTGAGCGGCGGTTCACGTACAACAGCTTCTTGACGTGTTCCGCCTGCGGCGAAGTTGTGCATACTGCCTTCGCACGCCGGGATTACTACGTTTGCAAAGGACGGCGCAGTGGTCATGCGTGCCAGACCAAATACATGAGGCGGGAAAAGCTGGAGGCGGTGCTGGACAACCTGTTCGCAACCCGTCTCACCAACCCTCGCTTTCTTGAGCGATGCGTGGAGGAAGTAAGGCAGCATGCTGAGCAGCGAGGCTCCGCTCGGCGCATCCAGAAGTTGACCGCCGATATCAATGCGCTTCGTTCGAAGCGAGGGCGTGTGGTTGATAGTTTTGTAGACGGGACAATCGGACGAGAGGAACGAGACCGCCGCCTGACGGCAATCCACCAAGACATCCGAGTGGCGGAGGATATCCTAATGAGAGAGGCACCGACTCCCGCACTTGATACGACAAAGCTTGTCGAAGCCTTCGCAGCACTTGGGGAATGGGAGTACTGGACTCGGAACCAGAAGCGAGTCGTCCTTTCCACCCTAGTTCCCGATATTCGAGTTGCCGACTATCGGGTTGAATCTCTCGGACTCAATCAATCTATGTTCAGCACTAATGATACCCGCACGGGCAGGGGTTCATGGCGGCGGCCAGCATGAAGCGCGAAGGAAAGGTCAAGGACATGGCGGCGCGCGAGATGGTGACCGTGCCGTCCTCGACGGGCTGGCGCAAAACCTCCAGCACGTTGCGCTGGAATTCCGGCAACTCGTCCAGGAAGAGCACGCCGTTGTGCGCCAGGCTCACTTCGCCCGGGCGAGGCACGGCGCCGCCGCCAATCAATCCGGCGTCCGAAATGGTGTGGTGGGGAGAACGAAAGGGGCGCGTGCCCACCAGGCCCGCGCCCGGGTCGAGCACCCCTGCGACGCTGTGGATCTTCGTGGTCTGGATCGCCTCATCGAAGGTGAGCGGCGGCAGAATGGTAGGGATGCGCTTGGCCAGCATGGTCTTGCCGGCCCCCGGTGGGCCGATCATCAGGATGTTGTGGCCTCCCGCAGTGGCCACTTCGATGGCGCGCTTGGCGTGAAGCTGCCCCTTGACGTCGCGGAAATCCACGGTGTACTGGCTGGCTTGCGCCAGCAGGGCGGCGCTGTCCACTTTGGCCGGGGTGAACTCGCGCGTCTCGTTGATGAAGTCCAGGACTTCCGGCAAAGAGGCCAGGCCGTAAACCTGCAACTCCTCTACCACCGCCGCCTCGCTGGCGTTTTCCACCGGCAGGACCATCCGCTGGATACCCTTCTGCCGCGCCATGGCCGCAATCGACAGCGCTCCCTTAATGGGGCGCAGCCCGCCATCGAGCGAAAGCTCTCCCAGAAACAAGGTGTTCTTGAGGTCGGCTTTCAAAAGAACGCCTGTCGTGCCCAGAATGCCCAGGGCGATGGGCAGGTCAAATCCGGAGCCTTCCTTCTTCACGTCCGCCGGAGCAAGGTTCACGGTGATGTTCTGGAAGGGAAACTCCAGGCCGCAATTCTTGATGGCGGACTTGATGCGCTCGCGGCTTTCGCGCACCGCAGCGTCGGGAAGACCCACAGTGGTGAAATTGGGCAAGCCGGCGGAAATATCCACCTCGACCTCGACCGGATAGGCGTCAATACCGAAAACGGCAGCGCTGAGAGCTTTGAAAAGCATAGGAATGACTTCCTGCGGGAAGTAGCGGCGAGTTTACCTCGCCATCTGCGATCGTAGCGGCGATCCCGCGTCTGCGGGATCGCCACGTGGCGGCATCCCGATCAGATGGGCACAGGTTCCGCCGCCTCTGCAACAAGCCGACCCACTACCGACCGATCTGCGAGTCCTTGATAGCGGTGGGAGTATAGCAGAAGTAATCTCAGCCGGTGCGGGAAAACTGAAGTATTCCATCCGCCGAGCCAAACGCTCAGATTGAGACTTCGTCCAGTCCTCCTCTGAATGCCAGCGGCCGCCCCGGCGGGCAGTCTAGTGTCCTGTAGCACTAGTTCGTGAGGCGTTGTTGCGCCGCGAAGATTTTCCCTCGTGTCATTCGCGCCTCTGTGCCCTCCGTGCCCCGAAGAGCTTCAACACGGAGGTCACTGAGGCGCTCCGTGTACTCTGTGTTAAAGCTTGAGGGGTATGTAGGGCGCAGAGAATCTCGTTTGGTTGCGGCCCCTGGCCTGCGCTGGGCCACTAGGGGCTGTCTGATTCGCGGCGCGCCAAGGTTCTCGCGTCCGGTTGCAATGCCCCATAAGACCTGCTTCTGCCCCGTCGCGACGGCGTTGTAGACGGTCATTTCTTCGGGTGCGAAGTGCTTAGCTGGAATGAGGTGACGAGGAACTGTCCCTCATCGGGATCGACCGGGTCCAAATCGAGGTTCATGGTGGCGGCGCCGTGCGCGTAAGCGGCATACGTGATGCGCGCGCGGTAGTAGTAAGTCTTGCCGGGCTCAGCGGTGAAACGGGCAAAAGCAGCGAGCCTCGAGAGCCGTTTCAGCCGCGACTGCCAGTTCGTGCACAGGTGGTGCTCGCCGGGGTCGACCGCGAAGAAGAGGTAAGAGTTGGCGCGGGTAGCGCCCATCCAGGCGCCGTCGAGTCCGACGCGGATGGTGGGGTTGCCCAACTCGCCCGGGGCTTTTTTGAATTCTTCAGCCACATACACCAGGGCCTTGCCGGGTTCGGGTTGAGCGGTCGGCTGGCTCGCCAAAGTGTTCGCGTCGAAGTTGACGTCAAGCGGGCCGCAAGCGCCCTGCGCACGAGGGAGGGCGGAGTTGTTCTGGGCGAGGGCAGACGTGGCCAACAGCACGGCGGCGAGAACGGTTTTCATGGTTTTCCTCCGGCTGGACCTGCGCCTCGCGCCGCAGCGCCACTCCATGGCGCCGAACCAGCGAGTCCCATTATAGGTCCGAATCCACGAAGATTGCATTCGGCTCGCTCATGCGGCGAGATTACAGCCTAGCGCGGGAAGCGCGGGACTGCCGCGGGACTGCCGCAAAGACATATCCTGCGAGATGTGATAGAATCCCGCCGTTATCCCCGCAGCCCGAAGTCAGAAACGAATACTCGAAATGAAGGCAAGTATGAAGTCGTCCTTATTCGTGCTGATGTTGGTGTCCCTCTCTCTCGCGGGGTCCGACAGCAAGGAGCACGACTGCCCCGTCTCCACCTAACTACACCATCGTAGCGGTTGATAGCGGGCACAACCAATGGACGTGGATGGGCGGGTCAAATGTAGCCTTCAAGTCGGGGACGTACGGGACTCAGGGCACGGCTGCCCCCGGCAACCTTCCCGGGGAGCGATACGGTGCTGTTACTTGGACCGATGCGGCCGCGAATTTGTGGCTCTTCGGTGGGTATGGTTCCGACTCAGCGGGGACAGTCAACGAACTCAACGACCTGTGGAAGTACGAGCCCTAAGATTTCCGAACGGCGTGCCGATTCTGGACTGCCACTGCAGGGGGAGGCGCCCGGGCGCTGGTTGACCGCGCTCGTCGAGCTCTGCTTCACCGACTTCATGGCAAGTGAAATCGTTACTTGATACACCGCCGCGCCAATGCAGTGTCCCGCCGCGGCGGGATCGGGGAGAAAGACCCAAGCTGTAAGGTAGAAAGGGGGGCTGGCGCAGACTCCGTAGTCTGGAGTCTGCGATTTCCCGAAGGGACCAGGGAGGTGGCCGGGGCATCTCCTCACGACCCTCGGCGAAACGTGCCTTCGGCAGATCGCCTTAAGCGGTAGCTCGGTGAACGCCAATTTGGCGCGCGGGGTTCAGAATCGGAATCATGCGACGAGGATCAAGTCCCGGCAATCAGGTGGTGTGGCAGCATCAGTCGGCGGCTTGCGGACCATACTCTTACGAGGCCGTAGAGCGGTTTCCGGGGAGCCCGCACAGAAGGAGCATTCTTATGAGACGATCTTCCCTTTTTTTGATAACTCTCTTCGCGGTGACGCTTTCGCCATTTTCTGATTTCGCCGCCAGTCAAACCGTGGGCGGGGCAGCCGAACCTGCCGCGGAACCTCAAAAGGCTACCAGTGCAGGAGAGTCTCTGTTGTTCCCCAGAGACAAGTTCACACTGGAGACCATGACAGTACGGACGTCGCGGGGCGAGAAGAAGGTCACGTACCGCTCTTGCCGGCACATCCCTTACGTGGCGAACCCCGTAGACAAAGACTTTCAGAGCCTCGATGTCAAAGTTCCCGTCGCCGTGGACGGCGTGGCCGTGAACGCCACGAGCGCTCCCATATTGTTCGTGATCGGCGTGGGCGGCTACATGTCGGCGAGCAATGCAGGTCCTGGCAGCATGGGCCGCGGCATGGGTGGCCCTCGGGGAGGCATGATGGGTCCCCCGCCCGGAGGCGGGCCGCCGGGTGGGCCCGGCATGGGTGGTCCAGGCGGAAACGGCAGGGTCAGCCGCAATTCCGATCTCGCCCTCGCGGCCGGTTATGTGGTGGTTTTGCCCGGCTGCCGCGGCCGTGACAACAGAGCCGCCGACGGCACCTACTACGGCAAGGCGCCGGCCGCCATCGTGGATCTGAAGGCCGCTGTCCGTTACTTGCGCCACAACGCGGGTGTCATTCCGGGCAATGTCTATTGGATCGTCAGCACTGGCGTCAGCGCGGGCGGGGCCCTCTCCGCACTTCTGGGAGCCTCGGGCGACAGCCATCTGTATGACGCTTATCTCAACGAGATTGGCGCGGCAAACGCGCAGGATGCCATCTTCGCCAGCGCCGATTTCTGCCCCATTGCGGACCTGGAACACGCCGACATGGCCTACGAGTGGATGTGGGGCTCGGTTCCGGCCCGATCCGGCTTGCAAGACCAGGAGCTTTCCAAACAACTGAAGGACGCCTTTGCCGCTTATCAGGGGTCGCTGAAGCTCCAGGGCGAGAACGGCTTCGGGATGCTCACGGCAGACAACTACGACAGGTACCTCCTGCAGACCTATTTGTTCCCCTCAGCGACCAAGTACTTGAGCGGCCTGACGGAAGAGAAGCGCAAGGAATACCTGGACAGGAACAAGTGGATCACCTGGTCCGGCAGCCAGGCCACGTTCAGCTTCGCCGATTATCTTGCGCGCGTCGGCCGAATGAAGAGCCTTCCTGCCTTTGATGATTTTAACCTGAGGCAACCGGAGCCCAACGAGTTCGGCAACAAGACCATCGATTCCAGGCACTTCACGAACTTCAGTCTGCGGCATGTCACGGGCAACCCGAACGCGCAGATTGACAGCGATCTTCCCACGCTGTTGAACCTGATGAACCCGATGTACTTCCTCGGCCAGAACAACCCTGGCATGGCCGGTCACTGGTGGATTCGGCTGGGAACTTCTGACGCTCACACTTCGCTGACGGTCGCCGCCAACTTGGCCGCCAGCCTCGAGAACCGGAAGAAGGACGTGAGTGCCTGGATGTACTGGGACGCCGGGCACGGCGCGGACGAAGATGCGGAAGACTTCATAGCCTGGATCGGTAAGATCACCGGTTACACGGGCCGAAGATAGCCGCATCCGCGGGATTTGGAGCAAGACAGACACGACTCAGATTCAGACGGAGCATTACGACGGGGTGCGCGGTTATCGGAACGGAAGACGGACTGATCACAGCGCACAATGCTTTCAAGGAGCTGCTCAAGGAGAAGGGCGTCAACACCACCGTGGTTGAGACGCATGGCTACGCGGACGAGTAGAGTTTTTGGCGAGTCAGCCTCGTTGACCTTGTACCGAGGCTGTTCCAAACTAAATCCAGAAAGCAGGTGCACCATGAATCGGACTTCCTTGCTGTTGTTCGCCGGGTTAGCGATCTTCGCCGCGCCCGTCTATCCACAATCCGCTCCGGCCGCGCAGTCCGCGCCGGTCCCACAGGCGGTGCGCCCGCTGCGGTCGCCGGAGATCCTTTCCGACCGCCGTGTGACCTTCCGGCTGGCCGCTCCGAAGGCCGCCGAGGTGCTACTGAACGGCAGTTGGGATAACGGCCGGAACATTCCGCTGACCAAAGACGAGACGGGCGTGTGGTCCGTGACCGTAGGGCCGCTGGGGGCGCAGTTGTGGGGCTATTCGTTTAGCGTGGATGGCGTGAAGGTGCTCGATCCAGGCAACGCCGAGCTCGAAAGGGACGGCTCTCGGTACGACAACCTGCTGTTCGTGGGCGGGCCGGAGTCGGAGATGTGGGAGTTCAAGGACGTGCCGCACGGGACCGTAAGCGCGGTGTGGTATCCGTCGCCGGTGCTGAAGCAGGAACGGAGGCGGATGATGGTTTACACGCCGCCCGGATACGAATCCGGCACGGCGCGCTATCCCGTGCTGTACCTGCTCCACGGCGGCGGTGGAGACGAAGACGCGTGGCTGGCCATGGGTCGCGCGGCAATCATCCTGGATAATCTGCTGGCGCAGGGCAAGGCGAAGCCGTTCCTGGTGGTAATGCCGAACGGAAACGCGACGCAGACCGTCTCCCAGGGCTACGGGTTTGGACCGACCCCTTCGCCGCAAATGTTGCAGGCGCCGCCTCCGCCTCCGGTGCAGGCCGCCGGAGCGCGGCCGGGCGCCATGCCGGTGATGCCGCCGCGCCCGCCTCTGCCTTACGAAGGCTCGTATCCCGAGAGCCTGGTGAAAGACGTGATTCCCTTCGTAGAGCAGACCTACCGCGTGATCGCGGATAAAGACAGCCGAGCGATTGCGGGCCTGTCGATGGGCGGCGGTCACACCCTGAGCGCGACCAATCACAACCCCGGCGTGTTCGGCTGGATTGGCGTTTTCAGCGCGGGGATGCGGCAGCCGGACCCGGCGCTGGACGGGCAACTGGAAGCGCTGAAGGCCAGCGGCGTGAAGCTCTACTACATCGGAGCAGGCTCGACCGACTTCGCGCGCGAGGGCGCGCTGAGGCTCGCGGCCGCGGTGAAGCAGCACGGCTTCCAAACGATTTACCGCGAGGACCCCGGCATGCATTTTTGGTTCATCTGGAGGAGTTTCCTCGCCGATTTCGGCGCGCGGCTGTTCCGCTGAGGGAGAGCAGGCAGGTAGGATTGTACGCGGGTGGCGCATACATTGTCTTTCATGTATGCGCCCCACGGACACGCGCAACATCCCTGTCACCGCGTCCTATCCGTGGCCTGTCCTGGCTTCTTAACGGTCCCGCAACGCGGGATGTCGGCGCCACCCGCGGTAGTGGGCCCCGTTGAACGCCGTCACGCTGCATGGTAGCCTTCGGCGGCGCCGGCCCTGGCTATGCGACCGCCGCCGTGGCCTGCATTCGGCGCAGGTTCGAAACGCTCTCTAGCGCGCATGCCAGGACGTGAGCGAGTTCATCGCTGGCCATGGGAGGCACAATGAAATCAAACGCCCCGCCGACCATCGTGTCCACATAGAGCCTGAGATCGACGAGGCGCGAGACCACGATGACCTTCACGGGCTTCAAGGCCTCGAGCGCCAGCTTGACCACGTCCGCCCAGGTGCCGTCAGGAAGCAGCGCTTCCGTAAAAACCAAATGAGGCGGATCCGCCTCTCTGAGCACCGGCAAAGCCTCCCGGTAGTTTTGCAGCCAATTGACCTTGATTGATCGGTCTTCTAGAGCCTGCTTCAGCAGGCGCTGCGATTCCGCGGGTCGATGCAACAGAACCGCCGAGATTTCTTCCCTCATGGGAGCTCCCTTCGGTTCGAAGTCAGGCGCCAGGGTCTTCAGCTCCCGGAAATGGTTGCGTAGCGCTGATCCTTCGAGCCATCGCTGCACGCTATAGACGGAACTTGCTTTTGTTCACTTCCCGGGCTTTTTCCAGCGACTCGCAGTTCTTCTCGTCCTCCTGGTTTTGACGCTGGATCTCCCGCTGCGGAGCCTCGGCGGCATCCAACCGGATAGCTTCTGCACTCGCCGTGCGTGCCTGGGCATCCAGTCTTTTCGAGAATGCAATCATTCCAAAAGTCGGTTGGTAAGTGGAACGGTACAGGTTAAACGAATACTGTGAGTCCTCCCAACGCGCGAGAATGGCTTCGCTATCGTTGTAGACTTGCGTCGAAGAGAAGGCGATCTCGATGTTAGCGGGCTTGGTGGCAGCTCCATACTTGGCCGAAATCGCTTCGGTCATGTCCTTTGTGGTCAGCCCTTGCGTTTCAGCCCGATCGTAACTGACCAGGATTCGAAAAAGCTCCCCGTTGTAAAAGCTGAACAGGATAGTCCTGACCGGGTCCGTTTGCGGTGTAGAGCCGCTCGAGAGCCAGATCGCCCATTCCAGTTCTTGAATGACCGCGGGGCGCGCATGGATCAGCTTCGCCTCAGACACGTCCAGGCCCGCCTGTTTTGCAACTGCCGGCAGTGTCTCTCCAAACTGGAAGCCCCGGTAACGGGAAAGATCCGGAGCGCTGCCCGCCGCAGGCACCGAGAAAAGAACCACTGGTAGCAAACCGTCGAGAGCACCCCTGGGTGGAAACCTCAGGGCTTGGATCGGCAGCAGTTGTATCGCGGTCCCTTGCACCTTCGAAGTCTTGACATCTGGCGAGCCGATTAAGGGGGCCGCCAACAGCACGGTCCCTAAAACTGAAATTACCAACGTACGCGTGTTGCTCATGGGAGTCCTCCTTCAGGTCTAACTCCATGCTCATTCCTCCTCCCGAACGAATCGCGCCGAAGAACTTGGACCACACGGTGCCGGCGAGATCCGTCGAGGCATATGGTTAAAGGCTTGTTTGGGCAGAGGAGCAAGCAGCAGCCAGTTCGCCGAATCCAAATTCTCATATTCCACCTCGCGCAAAGCAGAGTTACGTTCCGAAATCCTTTCGTGCCGACAACCGGCTGGCTCCGGCCGCCTCCTAGTGTCCCGTCCCGCTTAGTTTTTGACACCCAACCCTGTCGTAGGATTGTAAGAAGTTAAGCCTGACAGCACACTAGTACATCCCTCCGCCCATGCCTCCCGGAGATCCTGCCGGAGCACTCTCTTCCTTGTCGGGGTACTCGCCGACCAACGCTTCCGTGGTGAGGAGCAAAGAAGCAATGGAGGCGGCGTTCTGGAGCGCGGCGCGCGTAACCTTGGTAGGGTCGATGACGCCCTCCGCGACCAGGTCGCCGAAGCTCTCGGTCTCCGCGTTGAAGCCATAGTTCTGGTTGTTGTTTGACTTCACTTTCTCCGCCACCACCGCGCCTTCATGGCCGGCGTTGGCGACGATCATGCGTAGAGGCTCTTCGAGCGCGCGCGTAACGATGTTGATGCCGATCTGCTGGTCGCCCTCGGCCTTCAGCTTGTGCAGCGCGGGGATGCAACGCACCAGCGCCACTCCGCCGCCAGGCACGATGCCTTCCTCCACCGCCGCCTTGGTAGCGTGCATAGCGTCTTCGACGCGAGCCTTCTTTTCTTTCATCTCGGTCTCGGTCGCCGCACCCACTTTGATCTGAGCGACGCCGCCGACCAGCTTCGCCAAACGCTCCTGCAGCTTTTCGCGATCGTAGTCGGACGTGGTCTCCTCCACCTGGGTACGAAGCTGCTTGACCCGCCCCTCGATGTCAGAGCTCTTTCCGGCGCCCTCGATGATGGTGGTGTTGTCCTTGTCGATGGTGATCTTCTTGGCGCGGCCCAGATCCTCCAGCTTCACGTTTTCGAGCTTGATCCCCAGGTCCTCGGAAATGGCCTTGCCGTCCGTCAGGATGGCGATGTCTTCGAGCATGGCCTTGCGGCGATCGCCGAAGCCCGGCGCCTTAACGGCCGCAGCCAACAGTGTTCCCCGCAACTTGTTGACCACCAGGGTCGCCAGGGCCTCGCCTTCCACCTCCTCCGCAATTATGAGCAGCGGCTTGCCGGACTTGGCCGTCTGCTCGAGCAGGGGCAGGAGGTCCTTCATGGAGCTGATCTTCTTCTCTTGGATCAGGATCAGTGCGTTCTCCAGTACGCACTCCATCCGCTCGGCGTCGGTGACGAAGTAAGGGGAGAGATATCCGCGATCGAACCGCATTCCCTCGACCACTTCGAGTGTCGTCTCCATGGTCTTGGATTCCTCGACAGTAATGACGCCGTCCTTGCCCACCTTTTTCATGGCCTCGGCGATGATGTTGCCGATGGTGCGATCGTTGTTGGCGGACACCGCGCCCACTTGCGCGACCATCGTGCCCTCAACCGGCTTGGAGATTCTGTCGATCTCGCCCTTGATGTGCTTTTTGTTACCGTCCTTGCTGGTCTCATCGTAGCCGCAAACCGTGCGAACCGCGCTTTCGATACCGCGCTTCACGTCCATCGGGTTGGCGCCGGCGGCCACGGTCTTCGCGCCCTCGCGGAAAATCGCCTGGGCCAGCACGGTCGCGGTGGTAGTGCCGTCGCCCGCAACGTCCGAAGTCTTGGAGGCGACCTCACGCACCATCTGCGCGCCCATGTTCTCGAGCGGGTCCGGCAGTTGGATTTCCTTCGCCACCGTTACCCCGTCCTTGGTGATCGTCGGGGCGCCGAATTTCCTGTCCAGAACCACATTGCGGCCTCGCGGACCCAACGTGATCTTCACCACGTCCGCAAGTTGATTCACTCCCCGGAGAATCGCGCGACGGCTCTCTTCGCCGTGTACAATTTGCTTCGCATTTGCCATTTTCAATTCCTCCTAAAATTCGTTGATGTCTTCCTTTGCCGGCGCTTCCTTGCGAGAACTATCGGCTGGCAGATCTCCACGAACCAACTCCTTCGCGCGCTACTCACAACCCACCTACTTCTTCCCGCTCGCGCTGGCCGCCTTGCCTTCGATGATGCCGAGCACTTCTTCTTCCCGCAGGATCAGATACTCCTGGGCGTCAATCTTGATTTCCGAGCCGGTATATTTGCCAAAGAGGATCCGGTCACCCGCTTTCACGTCCATGGCGATCACCTTTCCCTCTTCGTTCTTCTTGCCGTGCCCAACGGCGACTACTTCGCCTTCTTGCGGTTTCTCTTTGGCCGTGTCGGGAATGATGATTCCACCCTTCACAGTCTCCTTCTCTTCGATTCGCTTGATCAGGATCCGATCATGTAGAGGTCTAAAATGCATTTTGACTCTCCTTATCACACACGAGTTAAGTACGAACTATGGGTCTGGGGGGTGACATTGCACGCGCCACCCGGGGCCGAATCAAAAAGCTGCCGCCCTTAGGCAGCCACGTGCCCAGGGATCTTGTGGAAGGTTGAGTTCGAGACCTCGCGGGTTTCGACACGAGGAGTACCCTCAACGACCTTGGCCAGAGCCTTCACGACTTGCCGAAACGTTCCGCGACCGTAGGCTTCTGCATCCTCTTTCTGATCCCAGAAGCTGAGGCCAATCGCTTCCAGTCCACCTGAGGCAACCAAAACGATCTTGTCCTGGAAGCCTTTCAGCCCACGTATCATGGGAATGACTTCGTGCTCAATGATGCGCGTGAATTCCTCGACTCGATTGGGCCGGAGATGTAAGGAAAGACTTCGAGCAACCATGGGGACCTCCTTAGATTTGGTCTAAGAGGTGCGATTGCAGATTACCTGACTTAGTTCAAGTGACCTGGAAGGTGAGCGTATGCTGGCCCGTCTCCTTAACTAAGATAGGTTAATTCACTTACTTTGTCAAGTTAAATCTGACGAAGTTATAAATACTTTATCAATTTAGGTTAAGTTCAGCAGCCACGGGATCGATTTGGCTATTGCTTTCTCCCTATTCCCTTCTCCCTGTTCCCAATTCCCTGTTCCCTGCCGACGGCGCTTGGGAATTGGCGTCTTGGGCATTGCGGTTCATTTTCGGCGGTCATTTCTCCCGGGAGGATACTACAATACCTTTTGGGAGAGCAGAAGGAGGAGAGCGTCTTGTGTTTCGCCTTGGGTTTTTCTTCCCCCACTCCGACATTTCCGGCCAGAGGTGCCGCGCGAAGGAAGAGCGTGTTGGGCCGGCATATCTGCTCGTATCTTACTGCCTTTTTGTTGCTCCTCTCTGTTGTGCCGGCAAGCGCTCAGGAGAACACCGCTGCGGAGGCAGACCAGCTCGACAAGCGGGTAGTCGAGTTGTATCAACAGGGCAAGTATGCTGAAGCGGTTCCGCTGGCTCAGCGAGCGGCGGAGATTCACAAGCGCGTGCTGGGCGAGGATCACCCGGGCTACGCCACCAGCCTGAACAACCTTGCGTTGGTGTACAAGGCGCAAGGCAAGTATGCCGAGGCGGAGCCGCTTTACAAACGCAGCTTGGCAATCCGGGAAAAGGTGCTCGGCCCAGATCATCCGAACGTGGCCACGAGCCTGAACAACCTTGCGGGGCTATACGCAGACCAGGGCAAGTACGCCGAGGCAGAGCCCCTCTACCAGCGCAGCCTGGCGATCCGGGAGAAGGCGCTCGGCCCGGACCATCCGGACGTGGCCACCAGCCTGAGCAACCTTGCCTTGCTGTACAAAAAGCAGGGCGAGTATGCCGAGGCGGAGCCGCTCTACCAGCGCAGCCTGGCGATCCGGGAGAAGGCGCTGGGGCCGGACCATCCAGATGTGGCCAACAGCCTGAACAACCTTGCGGTGCTGTACCAAACGCAGGGCAAATATGCCGAGGCGGAGCCGCTCTACCAGCGCAGCGTGGCGATCCGGGAGAAGGCGCTTGGCCCGGACCATCCGGCCCTGGCCACCAGCCTCAATAACCTCGCCTTGTTGTACATGGATCGGGGCAGGTATGCCCAGGCGGAACCGCTCTACCAGCGCAGCCTGGCGATCCGGGAGAAGGCGCTCGGCCCGGACCATCCGGACGTGGCCGCCGGCCTGAACAACCTTGCGTTGGTGTACAAGGCGCAAGGCAAGTATGCCGAGGCGGAGCCGCTCTACAAACGGGCCCTCGCCATCGATGAGAGGGCGCTTGGCCCGGAGCACCCCGGGCTTGCCACCCACTTCAACAACCTTGCGGCGCTTTACGAGGCGCAAGGGAAGTATGCCGAGGCGGAGCCGCTCTACCAGCGCAGCCTGGCGATCCGAGAGAAGGCGCTCGGCCCGGACCATCCGGACGTGGCCACCAGCCTGAACAACCTTGCGGCGCTCTACGAGGCACAAGGCAAGTACGCCGAGGCGGAGCCGCTCTACCGGCGCAGCCTGGCGATCCGGGAGAAGGCGCTCGGCTCGGACCATCCGGACGTGGCCACCAGCCTGAACAGCCTTGCGGCGCTCTACGAGGCGCAAGGCAAGTATGGCGAGGCGGAGCCGCTCTACCAGCGTAGCCTGGCGATCCGGGAGAAGGCGCTCGGCCCGGACCATCCGGACGTGGCCACCAGCCTGAACAGCCTTGCGGCGCTCTACGAGGCGCAAGGCAAGTATGGCGAGGCGGAGCCGCTCTACCAGCGCAGCCTGGCGATCCGGGAGAAGACGCTCGGCCCGGACCATCCGGACGTGGCCAACAATCTGAACAACCTAGCGGCGCTCTACAAGGAGCAAGGCAAGTATGGCGAGGCGGAGCCGCTCTACCAGCACAGCCTGGCGATCTTGGAGAAGGCGCTGGGGCCGGACCATCCGGACGTGGCTAACAGCCTGAACAACCTTGCGTTGTTGTACAACGAGGAGGATAAGTTTGCGCAGGCGGAGCCGCTCTACCACCGCAGCCTGGCCATCTGGGAGAAGGCGCTGGGACCCGACCATCCCACCGTGGCCGCCAGCGTGAACAACCTTGCGTTGCTGTACTTCGAGCAGGGCAAGTACGCCGAGGCGGAGCCGCTCTACCAGCGCAGCTTGGCGATCTTGGAGAAGGCGCTGGGGCCGGACCATCCGGACGTGGCCTACAGCCTGGATGGCCTTGCGTTGCTGTACAAGGTACAAGGCAAGTATGCCGAGGCGGAGCCGCTCTACCGGCGCAGCCTGGCGATCTTGGAGAAGGCGCTGGGGCCGAAGCATCCGGACATGGTGACTATCTTGGAGAACCTCGCCGTGCTCAACCTTGACCAAGGTCGGTATGTCGAGGCGGAGACTTTGTATGAGCGCGCTCTCCAGAATCTTTCCGAGCAGTTCGAGAACAGCTTTACCTACATGAGCGAGAGGGACCGCCTGTCCTTTCTCGGCAAGGTGTCTGGCGCATTCCCGCTGTACTTCAGCCTTTGCACGACCTACTACCCGCAGATGCCTGCTCTGGCGGGAAAAGCATATGATCTCCTGCTCTGGGAGAAGGGCATGATAGCGAGCAGTATGGCGGCACAACGCACGCGGATCGCAGCCAGCGGGGATGCGGAAGCGCTGCGGCTGCTGGATCGCCTGACCGAGAAAAAGAACCAACTCGCCAAGCTGGCCACGGCACTGGCGGAATCCGACCCGCAGAAGCAGGCAGCGCGGCGCGGGCAGATCGAACAGCTTGACAACGAAGCGCACGAGCTGGAGAAGGAGCTGGCGGCGCGCTCCGGCGCGCTGGGAGAGGAGAAGCGCCTGGCGCGCGTGAGCTGGCAGCAGGTGCGCGAGGCACTCAAGCCAGAGGAGGCGGCAGTGGAGGTCGTGCGCTTCCCTTTCAACGACGGAAAGAAGTGGACGGACAGGAGTTACTACGTGGCGTTGGTGTTGCGCCACGATAGCCGGCAGCCGGCGTATGTGGTGCTGGGTGAGGCGAAGGACCTCGAGAAGACTGTGCTCACCCAGTACCGCCGGGGCGTGGTGTTGGCCCGCGGGTTCGCGGTAAAAGAGGAGGCAAACGAAGCCCGCGCTGAAGCTCGTTCGGCCTTTTACAATGCCTTGTGGAAACCGTTGCAGCCGGCGCTGGCTGGCGCCCATCGCATCTTCATCGCGCCGGACGGGGTGCTGAACCAGGTGGCACTGGGCGCGGTGTCAGATGGCCAGGGTCGGCTGCTGATCGAACGCTACGACCTCCGCACGGTGAACAGCACGAAAGACTTGCTGCGCGGCTCCCAGCCCACGCGAACAAACACGGCGGCGCTGTTCGGCAACCCGCAGTTTGATTTTGACGAAGCGCAGCAGCGGGCCGCGGTGGCGAAGCTGAAGGCGGGTGAAAAGAAGGCGCAGCCGGTCGCCGCCATGGCAGTTACAGGCCAAGGGATGTCGCGGGACCTCCAGGGGGAGCAACTCAAGCCGCTGCCGGGGACGCAGGAAGAAGTGCGACAGGTCCGGGCGTTGCTCGAGCAGCGGGGATGGCAGGCGGAGGCGTACACAGGCGAGGGGGCGCTCGAAGAGGCCGTGAAGCGCGTGCGCAGCCCGCGCGTCCTGCATCTGGCCACGCACGGGTTTTTCGAGAACGACCAGGAACGGAAACTGCCGGAACGGCAAGGGCTGGGCGGGGAAGGGCGGCCCGCGGGGCTGGAGGATCCGATGCTGCGCTCGGGGTTGTATCTGGCGGGGGCGAACCGTGCGCTGGCGCATCAGCCGCCGGTGGAGGGCCTGGAGAATGGGGTGCTCACGGCCTACGAGGCGACCCAACTCGACTTGCAGGGGACGGAACTGGTGGTGCTGAGCGCCTGCGAGACGGGACTGGGAGAGCAGCGCGGGGGCGAAGGGGTCTTTGGGCTGCGCCGCGCCTTCCAGGAGGCGGGCGCGGGAGCGGTGCTGATGAGCATGTGGTCGGTGCCGGACCACGAGACGCAGGAACTGATGGCCCTGTTCTACGGCAAATGGCTGGGGGGAATGGACAAGCACGAGGCGCTGCGGCAGGCGCAACTGGAGGAACGGGAAACGGTACGGAAGCGCTACGGCAAGGACCTGCCGTACTACTGGGGCGCGTTTGTGCTCGTCGGCCGCTGAGAATCAGTTCCGCGAGGGTCGCGGGTGGCGCATCTATAAGGTCGTCGGCTCCGTCAAGCAAAATCTTGCCGTCGGTCCTGGAGGTTTTGGCCTTCACGGTGGCCAGGTTCCACCACACATCTATTCGATCCCACGCAGGGGACCATGATGGCTTTTCTGACTCCCTCCTCTTCTGCGGAGGGAGGCCGGGAGC
>Ga0326728_10014724_pt1 | contig 16499 bp, 14 predicted proteins | sample MB3enrmetagenome_FD_207602 | JGI IMG/M metagenome (GOLD analysis project Ga0326728, IMG submission 207602) | Lab enriched peat soil microbial communities from McLean, Ithaca, NY, United States - MB31MN | ecosystem: Environmental > Terrestrial > Soil > Wetlands > Peat | place: USA: New York...
ATGTAGAGTTCGTGATAAAGAGAACTCGATGCGCTCTGGCCCGGGATCATGTCGATTTGGATCCCGTTTTCCGCGATTGAGTGCAACTCATGCTTTATCTTCTTTCTGCGGCTCGACCTAAAGGACACAAGGAAGTCATCGAAACTGCGATAGCCCCTATTGAACCAGAGAGGATGCGCGCTGCTCAGCCTGATGTAGCCGTGTTCGGCCAGCATCGAGTGCAGCATGGATTCCGGGGCGACAAAATAGAGCCGTGCGGTGGAAAGACCTCTTGCGATCACGGTTTCATCGATTTTATCGAGCAGGTCGGCATAAATGCGGGCGACATCGTACCGTGCGTCGATAAGGAAATCATAGCCGGGTATTGGAGTATACGGGATGCTTCCCACCAGGCCGGCGCCGAACGGCAACCCCGTAAGCTCCGTCAGAAACTCGATCAGTCCGCCGTCCCCGAATTCCACCCACGCCCTGTCCCGTTGATAAAGAGGAGCGATGGCAATGATTTTCGATCCATCGTAAAGCGCGAGGTGGGACGGGGTATAGCCTTTGTCCGCGGAAATCGAGCCTGATTTTTCCAGGGCGTACAAATATTCGAACTCCAGCATCGGGGCCGCATGATGGGCGAGGCTGTTCCATCTGTCAGCCGATATTTGTTCGATGCGCGAAAATATCTTCACCCGGGTTTCCATCTGGAAAAATGCGTTCTCCTGTCCTATTTTATACTTTTTGCTAAAGCGAACCTTTCGGCCCTTGTAACGCCGGAATCTGCCACGGCCTCATTCCGGGGCGCGCGGCTCATCTTACCGGCGAGTTCCCGTTTCATGCGCAGTACCCGTGCAAGCGCTTCTCAATTAATGATAATAACCGCTTTATATTGTACCACAACCGCGAAACGATGTGTCGAGACCCGGAGTCCTCCGCTTCGGGCCGCCACCAACAAAGCCCAAGGAGATCCACATGCTTCCCGATTCAATCTCTTCATTTATTAACGATCACCGGGATCGTTTTGTGAGGGAACTCGCAGAATTTCTCTCGATTCCCAGCGTCAGCACTCTGAGTGAACATGAGAAGGACATCTTAAGTGCCGCGCAATGGGTGCTCGATCAGATAAAGAGGCGCGGATTCAGTGCAAAAATCTACTCCACCGAACGCCATCCGATAGTCCTCGGCCGTTCGCCCGAAGTCGCGGGGGCGCCTGTTCTGCTGATCTACGGCCATTATGACGTCCAGCCGGCGGACCCGCTCGATGAATGGCGAACGCCGCCCTTTGCGCCGGATATCAGGGACGGCTATATCTATGCCCGAGGCGCATGTGATGACAAGGGACAGTTTTTTACCTACATCAAGGCAATCGAGGCCGTAATGAGTACGGCGGAAAAACTGCCCCTCAATTTGATTGTCCTGGCCGAAGGCGAAGAAGAGATCGCAAGCCCGAACCTGGAGAAGTTTCTCATACAGCACCGGGATGAACTGCACGCCGATGCGGTCGTCATTTCGGACGGTTCGCAGTTTGCCCCCGGCATTCCGGCCATCAGTTACGGCCTGCGTGGCTTGTGTTACATGCAGGTTGACGTTCGGGGGCCTCGATTCGATCTTCATTCGGGTGTGTTCGGCGGTGTAGTCGACAATCCGGCGCAGGTTCTGGCGGATTTACTGCAAAAGCTCAAGAATCCCGACGGCTCCGTGGCAATTCCGGGTTTTTACGACGATGTGATTCCTCTGCAGAGTTGGGAGCGGGAAGAGATGGCCTCTCTTCCGCTGGATCTGCAGTCCCTTAAAGATTACCTGGGCGTCTCCGAATTCTCCGGCGAGCCCGGGTATTCCATTCTGGAACGAAAGACCGCAAGGCCGACACTCGATATAAATGGGCTATGGGGAGGCTTCTCCGGTGAAGGGTCCAAAACGATAATTCCGGCGAGGGCGGGGGCGAAGGTCAGCATGCGGCTCGTTCCGAACCAGGTCCCCGAAAAGATAGAATCACTGTTTCGCGAGTTCATAACCGCCGGATGCCCTGCGACGGTCGATTTAAGAATAACAAGGCTCAACGGCGGAGACCCGGTCCTGGTCCCGAGGAACACCCGGGCCATGCGCGCCGCCGAAGAGGCCATAACCGTGGGGTTCGGCAAAAAACCGGTATTTATAAGAGAAGGAGGGTCGATTCCGGTTGTCAATCTCATCAAGAAGCATCTTGGTCAGGATAACATTCTACTTCTTGGCTGGGGAAGTCCGGATGACGGCGCCCATTCACCAAATGAACGGTTTTGCATAGAAGATTTCTATCGGGGCATTCGTTCCGCGGCGGCGCTGTTTTATGCGATCCCCGGGCTGAAGCGATGATGGATTTCGCGCGAAAGGACAGCCCTTCGTCACGCAGGCTGGCCGGTTTTCCAGAGGGGAATCGACCAGGGGAGCGACTATTGCGGCGGCTTCATAAGCCATTGTGGAATGGCTATGGCTCTAATATTTCTGGCCTATTGCAGCCAATACTGTAGCTGAACGGGTCTTCTGAGCCTTCAGGTGTGTGGCCATACGGGCGGAGGCCTGCTTCAAATCGTTATCGCTTACGATGTTGTACCGTTCAAATACTGATCGGGTCTGATGCCCCGAGACCATCATAGCAACCCTCTCGGGAATCCCGGCCCTCACCATGTTTCTAACTGCGGTTCGCCTGAAGTCATGCCACAACTTACCGGGAATCCCGGAGAGGGAATGAAAAAGCGGGGTTTTCTAGCCTGTGTTCGTTCAATTTAACTTCTTGCTGTCATTGTGTCGAAAATGTTTACAGATTTGAAAAACATGGATAAGTTGTTGATTTGTCATTAGTTATTGTCATTTTGGCCGCGCGTTCCATCCTTTAAGTCGGAATAGTTTACAGATTTGGGGCAGCAGGTCAGCCGGGGAACATCTCGACTGGCGCATTAATATGTAATAATAACGATAGCTTACCTAGCATACGCCAATGCCGATATGCAGCGGTATACTTTTTGCTGCACTCGAAATGTGAACCTTCGACTTGCACAACACTGAATGCTTCCAAACTGAAGGAGAGCCCGATGCGACCCTTAACTCTTCATCGACGGATGTGTCCAGGATTCCTGGCCGGAGCGATCACGCTGCTTGCCATCTTTATTATTGTACCCCTGATGTCCCCGGCGGTTGCCTTGGCAGGCAGCGTGGGGGTGCTCGAACCTTATGGCACCTGGACTATCACGGGCACCTTGGCTGACAACGGCACGGTTAGCGGCACATTTACGATATACGAAACGTTCATTTACGGATCTTTCGAGGGCTACTCTATACCCTATATTCCGTCATCCTTTTCAGTGATGGTTAGCGACCCGGCCATCATACCAAACGGCTTCAATCCCCTTGCTTTCAACTACTCCACCGGGAGCGCGAGTCTCATATATGGCTCGAAGGCCGACGCTGAGATTGATTTCTTTACCTCTATATATTATTCGAACCAATGGGTAAATTATGAGTTGCAACTGTTTGTCAACGCCAGCGCTCTGGGACTTCCTACTGGAACTCAAAGTGACCCACCGATAAACTCTGGGTCCAACTTCTCCAATGGTTCCATCTCTACCGGTGTCACCGGGTCGGTTGATCCTGTCCCCGAACCCTGCACCATGCTCCTTTTAGGCTCTGGTCTGGTCGGACTAGCTAGCTGGAAATTTAGAAAGAGAAGTTAACAACTGCGCAAATTTTTTGAGTAAACCGCAAGATACCATACATGCGGTGACTTTTGGGACTACTCACGAAGGCAGCGTCAGCAATGGCTCTGCCTTTTTCTTATAGCCCCGGCTCATCACCGGGCCGGTGGGTTATTTTACGGAGCAAGGGTTTAGAAGACTTTAAGAAGGCGGCTTCATAAGCCATTGGAGCCGGTCGGGCGGTTTCAGTTTCTGGGTTTTGGAAAAAAGGATACTGATGCGCCGATTTCTCGGGTCATCGGGCGAGTCTGTAAAAAGAGGCACCCTGTCTGCAAAACCCACAACCCTGGAAATGCGGGTCGGTTCGATTCCTGCCTGCTCGAGCTCGCGCCTGGCCGATGAGGCCCTTGCGACGGAAAGTTCCCAGTTGGATATTTGTTCGCTTCTCGTCGGTGAAGAATCACTGTGTCCTTCCACGGCGATTTCGTTTGGAAAATTCTTAAGAATGGAGGCAACCGTTCGGATGATCTGCTTGGCTTGCTCCGTAAGCTGAGCGCTCCCTACTGCAAAAATCGGGTTTTGCTTTGAGTCCACGATCTGAATCCTGATGCCCTCCTCGGTAACAGCTATGAAAAACTGATCCTTCCCGGCCGCCACGTTCTGGTCAACCGCGGTCATCAGTTTCGTGGCCAATTCGTCATTGGTGATTCCGCTCTGGTGTTCGCCGGTGTCGATTACATCCTCGCCGCCGAAATTCTGGCCCGCGGGCCTTTGTCCACCTTCATGCATGAAGGATTTGCCACCCTTTTCGAACAGGCTGAAATGTTTGAAATACATTGCCAAAACAGCCCGTTTTTCCTGGGATGTCATATTGAGGAGCCACATCATAAGGAAGAAGGCCATGAGAGCCGTTACGAAATCGGCGTAAGCCACTTTCCAGCTTCCGCCATGCGCTTGGGCGTGGCCTTTTTTTATCTTCTTTATGATGATCTTTTTGGGCTTTTCTTCCATGGCTATTTCTTGGCTTTTTTGATTATGGCTTCAAGTTCCAGGAATGAGGGCCGCAGCTCACCCGGTACGACTCTTCTCGCGAATTCGATTGCTACCTGAGGAGAAGGAGTATTTATAAAAGCAAGCAAAGCGGCCTTGATGACCGTTAGAAATTCCCGGTCCTCGTTGGCGATGTTTTCCAGGTTTCGCGCTACCGGTCCCACAAACCCATAGCACAACAGAACGCCCAGGAAGGTGCCGACCAGCGCGGCTCCCACACTGTGGCCGAGCACTTCCGGCGGTTCGCTTATCTTTTTCATCGTAATCACGATGCCCATAACGGCGGCGACGATTCCCAGTCCCGGCAGCGAGTCTGCTACACTGGCGATGCTTTTTGCCGGTATGAGGGCTTCCTCGTAATGCGCATCGATTTCATAGTCGAGAAGGGCGCCCAGTTCGTGCGCTTCTATGTCGGTTATGGTGAGAGTGCGCAGTGTGTCGGTGAGAAAGCTCAACGAATGATGATTTTTGAGGAACTTGGGGTGCTTCTGGAATATCGCGCTTTTTTCCGGCTCGTCCAGATCGCTTTCTATCGAAACGAGCCCTTCCTTTCTGATCTTGTAAAATATCTCGCCGAGCAGGACGAGTGCATCCATGTAGTCGCTTCTGGAGTAGATTTTGCTCTTGAACATCCGCAGAACACCGCCCTGCACCGCCTTCATCACCTTCATGGGCGAAGAGATGACGAAGCCGCCCAGAGCCGCCCCTGCTATGATTATGAGCTCAGCCGGCTGAAGCAGCAGGCTGAGATTCCCCTGCTCCATCAGGTATCCGCCGATAACGCAACCCAGAACTATCACCATTCCGACAAATACGAACATCTAAGACCTTTGGCTTCTTTTCTTTCGAAGAACTTCTCGTTGCCTGTGGAATACGAACTTTGCTATCTGTTCGCGAATATCGTCGTCAATTTCGCTGAATTCGACGCAAACTTCGTATTTTTGGCATGCGGCATCGCATCTGACCACGTTTCCGTAGATATAAAAGATCATGAAGGGCGCCGTGGGCACCGTTAACCGTATTTCGACCAAATCACCCACCTCAAAATCCTCACAGGACCTCAAGGCCATTCCGCCGGCGCTGATGTTGACCAGTTCGAATTCCAGTTCCTTGTGGCCGCTGGATGGAAACGCGAGCAGCCTGATTATCGAATCGAGTTTGGCGTTGAGTATCTGCAGGCAAGCCGATAATTTCTCGTCTTCCAGCTCCGGCATCTCCGGATGCTCGGTCAAGGCGGATTCGAGCACAATGCGAGACCTGGCGTTTCCCAGTTCTTCCTTCGAAAACCGCTTGATGCCGACAGGCAGATATGCCTCCACTCGGGAGTATTCCCTCAAGGAGCGGTACAGCATATCCTCATCTGATTCCAGGAAGTTACCCATTTCAACGAAAGCCTCCAGGTCGTGGTAAAATCCACAGAATTAGCCGCCATAGAACCTCGCTTAAGGAAAAAGGCTCTTCAGTAAAGCTCATCAAAAGGGGAAATCGGAAGATTTGCGGTTGCTGATAAGAAAAAAGCTGCACCGCTCGATCCAGCCCGGCTCGTTTGAGTGTCCGGAAAGGCGGCGGGACTGTGCGGAGGCCCCCGATTTCTCTTCAGTGGCGTGGCGCGCGCAACTCTTTCCGACGAAGGCCGGGAATCGGCCGGTGCCTCATCCGGTTGTCAGGATGGGAACACCAGCCGGCAAAAAAACTGTTATCCAAGATAGAACCCTGTCGGGTCGATATTGCGGAGAATGGTTATCTCTTCTTCTGTAGGCGGGGTGGTCTCTCTGACATCGGGGCTGACCGTCAGATCGAATGAACAGTTTGCCTTAACCTTATCCACGGACTGACCGGGGTAATATTCGGCAAGATACATTTCGCATGTCTTTTCGTCGAATTTGTAGACGCCCATCGTGCTGACGACCACCGTCGGCCCCCCGCCGATCATCCCGAGGCGCTGCCTGGCGCCCGGTCCGTCGAGGAATCCCGGCGTGGTCAGGTAGTCGACCGTTTCGACAAACTTCTTGGGGTCTTGAGGCATAATGGCGAGAACCCGCTTGCTGCAGGTGGCCATGTCGTTTGCGCCGCCGCTCCCGGCAAAATAGGTGAAGGTCTCGGGCTTTGACCAGTCGCCCACACCGGTGGAATTAATGTTTCCATATTTGTCGATCTGCGCTCCGCCGATGAAGCCGACGTCAACTTCACCTCTTTGCAGGGCCGCCATCGTGGAAAGCATTCCGAAAGACGCGTCACCGTTGCAGAAAAGGGCCGGATCGTCCACCGTGATAGCCAGTCCCGGAGGCGCCGTGGCGCGGATGGACCCGCCCTCGGTGAAAAGAATCATGTTGGGGGCGTGAGTGGCCATCGCAAAACTTACCACAACCAGGGGCAGTCCCACACCGGCAAACACTACCTCGTTATCGTTGATTTCTTTAGCGCATCGTACGACCATAAGTTCAGTCAATTTGTAATTTGTGGCATGCATCGAGTTTTCTCCTTTGCGCCCTTACGGCCGAGACTAAGCCTTGATATATTCGTCTGTGAACTGCGGCACACCCTTCCATACGCCGGGATCGTGAAAGCCGTAATCAACCTCGAATTTCGGCTTGTACCCGAGTTTGGGCTTGAGCCGGCTCAGGCCTTCCTGGCCGAATTTCTGGATATATTTCTTTATATATGCCTCGCGGTCTTCACAGCCGTATACCCACTCGTCCAGAAATTTGGGGAGAAGCTCTTTGTCCCTTTCATACTTGCCCTGGTACTGACTGAACCGGATATCTAGGCCGTAGTAGCCCCGGCATGCCGACGGATGAGCTCCCCACGGGCAGTGTACGACTGCCAGGGTCTTGAAATATGGAACCACCGTGCGGTCCGGGTCTGCCCTTATCACTTCCGGTTCGACTATCTCTTCCGCCGTAACTATCACCCCTCGCTTGGCGCCCATGGCCCCGAATTCATCCGTAACGCCCCGGGTGCCCCAGCTCATCACGTTCCCCAGCTTGTCGGCAACTTGAGCGTGAATTATGGCGACATCGGCCCGCCAGGCGCGCACAGCGGTTATCTCCTGACCCGTGAATGGGTCTTTGACAACCGTAAGATCCGTGGGGTTGTACTTGAGCATGTCGGCGCCGATATTGCCGTGTACCGGCAGGAAGGGAACACCAAGGAAACCGGCCATGAGAGCGCTTGTGGCGCCAAAATTCGAAACGTCAAACCGCTTGGTTGTTTTCGCCTGAAAAGCACGGCGGACAGCGTAGACAGCCTTGACATACCAGTTCATGATCCAGGCGGAATGAATCTCCTTTACGCAACCGGCGCCCACAAGGATATCGAGCCCGCCAACATCCGTCGAGGATTCCACCGTGGTAAGATCTTTCTTCTTCTGCCGGATGATTTCATGAGTGATAGCCATCGGGACCATGATCTGAAAGCCGCCGTAATAGATGGTGTCTCCATCTTTGATAAACTTGGATACCGCTTCCTTGAGTGTCGTCAGCTTGCTAACAGCCATTTTTCGCCTCCGTGTTTCATTGAATGGAATTTAGGGTGCAGGTCAAACGATAGTCCCCGGAAAAAATCACCTCCTCGCACTTAGAAATATATTTGATTTCCAACGCTTCGTTGCAGCAACATGGATATCCGTATGAATATTCTCCGGCCGGGCGGAGCCGGGACAACCGAACAAAGCCGCCTGCCGCATGCGCGCGGCAGACACACTGAGCCGACGAAGTGCATTTTCCTCTTCAGTCCCGTATATGCACGAGGAGATCACATCCCTTGCACCTGTGCACCACGCGCCGAGAGGTGTGCTAACTCAAACAGCCTCTCGGGGCAGAACAGTTTCACCGAAATCTGAAAGAAGACTTGTCTTTGCCGGGCCGTCAGGCGCGATATCGAGCGTAGCGCCCGCGGACGTACGGCTCGCCAGGTCAATGGCCAAAGGGCTATAATGAAACTATACGGAAATCAAAAGGCAGCACGTTCAACAGGATGGAACGGCAACGGAGAGGAGGTTCGAGAGTCAGTTAGAGTTCGCTTGAGTTGGGAAGAGAACACATTTTTAAATGATTGCTGCCGCTTAGCTGCACTCATTTATAAACTTTACAATCCGGCAAAGTAATTATCCCTGTTAATCCGGCTTATTGTCAAGAAGAATCTGTAATCGACTCAACGCACTTTCATACATCAGGGGAAAATATAACTATACTGTTCTTGCTTATTTGGGCTTTTCAGCCTTGACTATGCTGTCCATTTTTTCGCCGGACCTGACCAGCTTGACATGCTTGAAACCGGCGTTTCTCAAATCCTGTTCCACTTCAAGGAATGTATAGGTATCACCGCCCGCCGTATTCACCAGCATATTGATGGCAAACATGGCGCCCTCGGGAGGCCATGTGCGTTGTTCATTCATGATGTGGTCGCGAACCAGGATCGCTCCGCCCGGTACGAGCGCCCGGAAAGTCTTCTTAAAAAGCTCGACGTTTTGTTCGCGGCTGTTTTGATGAATTATAGCTGAAAGCAGCGCCAGCTCGGATCCTCCGGGCAACTCATCCGCATAGAAATCCCCGGCGATCAATTCAGCCCGGTCCAGGAGCCCTTCAGATGAAAGCCGCTCCCTTGCCATCTCGATCACTTCTTTCAGATCAAACAGAATCGCCTTCATCTCGGGGTTGCGCCTGAGCAAAGCGATCGTATAAGTACCCGAACCACCTCCGATATCCAGGAGTTTTCGGTACCCGCTCAGGTCAAGGTCCACTGCTATATCTTCCGACAGGGTCCTGCCGACCACGTGCATAGCGCCTATAAAAACCTGCCTGCTGTCCCGATCAAGCGGCATGCTGGGTGAGTGTCCGGAGCCGATTTTTTTTTGCACGATGCCCGTCAAATCGCTCCAATTTACCCACAGGCGGCTCATGTGCAGCAGCATTGGAAGACTGGACGCGGGATGCTTCGAGGAAAGCAATGCCCCTTGATCCGTCAATGAATATTCGTTCGTGTCTTTATTGAGCAATCCGAATGTAGCGAGGCATTCCATGACCCGTGCGAGCGCCCTGGGATCGAGGCCAAGTTTTTCAGCCATCTTTTCAGCGCTCGATGGAGAGTCCTGAATGATCGTGAACAAGTCCAGCTCAGCGGCGGTAAGGATGATCCTACTCCGCATAAATGCCCTGGCGACTGCCATGATGTCCGATTTGTCTTCCATCCGAAACCCTCATATCAGATTGTAGATCGGCAAAGGTCATCGGTATCGCATCCGTCCGGAACCCTTTATGCCGCGGATTGCGAAATTCCGAGAATTGCAGCGACTGCGCTATTGGAAACTTCGGGTGCAAAGTAGTCTATAGCAAGCCGCGAATCAAAGCAATAGGCCAGATGCAACCGGGTTTCGAACATGGGTCCATGGGTGCTCGAAAGCATCCCTCTGCAGGGCCGCGTGAATGGCAGGCATTTCAGCGGTCGGCCTTTCGCGCTCCGCGAAGCACACGCTGAGCGGCATGTGCGGACCTTGTGGACTTTTTTCTTCATTGTTGTATATGCGGGCTGTCTTATCAGGATCAGGTTCGAACTTGATTTCTTTTACCTTGGGTGGTATTTAAGTATGTTTAACATCTGTGGTGGGTGTAGCTCAATTGGTTAGAGCACTGGGTTGTGGCCCCAGAGGCTGGCGGTTCGAGCCCGCTCACTCACCCTCCGGAAAAGTAAGATAGGAAGCCGGTTTGCAAAAAGTGCAGATCGGCTTTTTCATTCTGTTTGCTCCTCCTGGTCAGGGTTTGGTCAAGATTTCTCAGAATGGCCCCGAACTGATGCATTGCCTGGTGCGCATCCGCAGCGTCAATCGAGTTATAGCGCCGGAACATTTCACCCGTGCTGTGTGACCCGCGATTCTAACTTACATCGCGCCGTGTCTCGTGGGTGTTGGGTTGACTGGATCATAAATTGCCTTAGGTTTTATTAACAAGATTTTGAAGGTGATTCCAGCGTGTTGCAGGATATGGAATAATTCTGGAAATCTCCTCTGGAGGTGAAAATGAGCAAGAAATTGATTCTCGGAATTGCTCTTTTGTTTGTGATTGTAACCGGGGGTTTCGTAACCGGCGTACAAGCGGATGTGACCGGGCTCCCGTCCCAAGATCGCGATTCAAGTAAAGGCTGCGTTCCGGAAGTCCGGTACAAGGAAGAATGGATAATCGATCACCCGGTGCTTGTCCCTGTACCTGAATATACGGACCCGGCGTGCCGGGGTCAGGGTTTCAATAATGAGCAGTGAGTTCACCTGGTCGGGAAGCGTTCGGGCTACTGTTCGCCTATCATCCATGTGGTAGTAGACATAAACATCCGGAATCAGGGCGGAGCGATGCGCGCCGGTCCCTGTCTTCCAGCAACTGGTGAACGTTTCATGGGTCGGCGGTGGTGCAACGCAACTTCCGGTCGGAGGCCGCGTGGCGGATTGCTATTATTCCTGCTTGTCCGTCGTTTCGAATAATTTATCCAGGTTGGAATAACCGCTGTTGATCGCGCTCTTTAAATTTTCACAGGCTTTCTTGTTTATATCCACCCATTGCCGCAAAGCCTTCCTGCCCTCTTCCGGCAGCCAGGCGGCCCCTTCGAAGACACCGCTCGTCTGGTCCCACATCAATATCAGACCGTTGAGCATTCCGTCGAATGAAGCTTTTTGCATGTCGATCATTTGCTTTGTCATTCTGAACTGCTGATTCATGATTTTGCCTCCATGGTTTCCTTGAATGCGAGCAGGCTATGGCCGCAAACCTTCATCTCTGAACGCCTGCGTGAGGGTGTGATTACATGTGAGAGTAAAGACGATTGGATCGAACGACCCTCCGATTTTGCCTAATTTAATGTCCGGTTTATCTGCAAACAAGTCTGGCCCCGAAATAATTCCGGAAGGGACAGGGAGCATAAAAACGCAGATCGATCACTGCCCGCGGCCCAAAATCTTATAAGCGGGAGTTCGACCTTCCGGCTGGGTCGTGAAAAGTCGTTTCGAAATAGAGGATGCTTATATTAAGAATGAGTTAAAAAATGAATTATCGCATAAACAAGCCAGGCCTGAAAGGAACCGCAATTCGGATTCGGGCGGCTTGGATTACATCCTGGAAAGGGAAATACGATGCAGAAAGAAATGAACTTCGACCCGAACCTCCCATACAGTTACCTGTTGCACCTCCCCGAGGATTACGTTTCGGCGGAAAAATGGCCAGTGATCATCTACCTGCACGGTGTCGGCGGCAAGGGCAACTATCTTCAGACACTCAAAGCGCACGGACTCCCCGAGATTCTCGACAATTGGCAGGATTTTCCCTTCATTGTAATTTCGCCGCAATGCCCTCCGGACCAGGAGTGGTCCTTGCCTTCCCTGAGCGCGTTGCTGGACCACGTGACGCAGGAATACAATATCGATGACGATAAGGTATATCTCACGGGCATCGGCGAAGGCGCTGCGGCAGCATGGCGATGGGCGGCAAAGGAACCGGAAAGGTTTGCCGCGCTCGCTCCGGTTTGCGGCCCGGGTAATCCGCATGAAGTCTGCAAATTAAGGGATGTTCCCGTTTGGACTTTCCATGGCGCCATGGACCGGATCGTTCCCATATCTGAAACCCAGAGCATGGTGCTGGCTTTGAAGCTTTGCGGAGGCAACGTCAATTTCACCATTTACCCGGAAGCCGGACACGATTCCTGGTCTCATGCATACAGCGACCCTGATCTCTACTCCTGGTTGCTCGACCAGGACAGGAGCAATTATTCGGAACCGGCCTTCGATCCAGTGCTGGAAGACCTGGATTGAAGCATTTGTCAACGCCACGGCCCCTGAATTGTCCCCTCACATGAATAGAGCGACCTCATCACCGCCCATGAAATGGCGCGCCATAAATTATTGCCTCCGTTTCAAGAAAAAACTATTATCGACGGGCAAAAAAGCTTAAGACGTTACGATTGCAGGGAAATTTATCGGGCGGGCGTGATTTCGAGGCTGTGTACCGTGGGCGGATAAAAAATGCTGATCGAGGCTGTTACAAACCGGGGGCTGCGCAGAAAAATAAACGAGGACAGATTTCTGGTCAATGCCCTGGATAATGGGCGCGCCCTGCTCGTCATTGCCGACGGAATGGGCGGGCATGCGGCAGGTGAAGTCGCCGCGCAGATTGCGGTGGATAGCTTCGAAGACTTCAGCCCACCTGATCGTGATATCAGGACTGCACTCTGCTTGCGAATGGATGAAGCTCACCATAAAATCCTCGAATATTCCATGCGGGAGCGTCACCTGAAGGACATGGGCACGACGCTTACCGCCCTTTTCATCACCGGGGGATCGGCCGTTTGGGCGCACCTCGGAGACACCCGTATATATCATCTCCATGCCGGATCGCTCATTCGCGTAACCGACGACCATACGGTCCCCGGAACGCTTGTAAAACGTGGCGCGATAACCGTGGAACAGGCCCGGTTTCATCCTTACGGCAATGTTTTAACGAGGTGCGCGGGATGCGAGCGCCATGAGCCGGACACAGGAGCGTTCGACCTGGTGAATGAAGATCTTGTCTTCCTTTCTTCCGATGGCCTCCACGACCTCATAGGCGACAGCGAAATCGCCGATATTCTGATAGCGGACGCCCCCGTACGGGAAAAGCTCGACCGGATGGTTTCAATATGTCTGGAAGCCGGGGGCAGAGACAATATAACGGGTATCCTGGCCGCCGTTTGAAGGCAGCCTCGATTTCCAGGCTCCATCGAGAACGATTGACCAGCTTCCGCTTCAGCCCCCGGCGGCGACTCTTCTCGGTCCGCTGCACGCCAACGCGTGCAGGGTGCAGTTGGACCGGTTGTTTGCCAGGACCGTCGGTACCGCCCCCAACGAATCAACGATGAGGACAGGGGTCCCCGGGGTGGCCCATTCGAACAGCTTCATCGCCGGGAATATCGGCAGGTTGATACAACCATGCGAGCAATATCCGCCTACGATGTCGCCGGCGTGAATCCAGACGGTATCGTAGACCCTCAGTGCCCAAGGCATGGGCGCAGGTACGCCCCAGGCATTCGTGTAACTCCTGGAGATATGGCTTACGTCCTTTTCCTTCACCGTATAGAGACCTTCCCTGGTCGTACCTTCCACTTTCCCGACACAGATATAACTGTCTCCAACCAGCTTGCCGTTTTCGTACCAGCCTATAAATGGTATGTCTTTGACTATCAAAATGAATTTGGGCAGATCGGCCACATCGGCTATGTGCTTCTGAAGCGGCGTCCAGGTTTGGAATGAATCGAAATCGTTCGGAACTTTTATCGGTTTTCCGTCTCGGATATCCTGCGCTATGTAGTCAAAATCCCTGGCGTTCAGTCTTGCAAGTATTCTAAGGCTCACGCTTGGATTCAGGTTTACATCACCTTGATAGAGCTTCTCCAGTTCCTTTTCGGTCATCACCCGCTTTGTCCAGGCCCCTTTTGCCTTGTTATGCGTCTCATCCTGGTCTGCCCACGCCGTTCCGATTCCAAAACCGATGACTGCAAATAGGAACACCAACAAAACAGACACCAGGAAAAATTGACAGGTTTTCATATTCACCCTCCTTTTAAATGCGGATCGACACTACATCGATCGTTTCAAAAGATAATCATTTTCTCTTTTATAAATAGCGCAACGACAAGGGTCGGGATTATGACTCGGGGCATTTGCCCCCCTGCTTCCCTTGATAACTATCGGCTTAAATCATGCAGTTCTTGAGGCCGGCCTCATGCGAAAATCATATTTCGTAGGGATCAAGCCCGCGCTCCACCTGGCTCGAAGCGGCCACCACTCTCATGAATGCCACTGACCACAGCCCGATCTGCAATCCGATCGACGACCCGATCAATCCTGAAATGTGCATGTGGGGTTGCAGTTGAACTTAAGAACCTACGAAGGACATGGAGAGAGAATAAATAGGGAGCTTTTCTCTGCCAGAACTTGCACAGGCCTGGCAGCGTGAGAACGTTCGAAAGAAGCTCTACGGCTCCACGCCGTAATATCTGCGGTACAGGACCCGTTCATCCCGGCCCAGTGCCCGGAGAAGCGCAACCATGTGGTTCTGCAGCCCAGCCTTGAGAATTCCCTTTCGCAGATATCTATCGGGAGAAGAGTACGCCTTGACCGGGATCATGGCGATACGCCCGGTTTTTCGAAGTTTGCCTGCCAGGTCGATATCTTCCATCAGGTATCGCCGGCCGAAGCCGCCCGCCCTTTGAAAGACGTCCTTTTTGCAAAACAGACCCTGGTCGCCGTATGGTAATTTGAAAAGCAGCGTCCTTAGATTGGCCCATTCCGCAATGAGGCTGAGCGCCCTGTTTGAAGGCAAAAAGGCCAGCTCGAAACAGCCAAGCGCCGCCTTCACATCCCGGAATTCCTTACGGATCAGGTAGGCGAAATCAGGGGGCGGTATTGTGTCGTCGTGCAGGAAAAAAAGAATTGTCCCGCCGGCAAGCATTGCGCCGACATTTTGCTGAATGCCTCGCCCCCTCGGGGCAAATGCCAATGTTAGACGTGGTGATACGCGGTGCGGGACGGTGTTCTCGAATGCGCCCCCGTGAACTACCACTATTTCGTCTCCCGGCCAGATCGAATTTTCAAGATAGTTTAACAAAGGCCGGAGCTTTCGCGAATCGCTAAGAGTGGGAACGATAATGGAAATAGAGGCGGTAAACACGGGGTCGGCCGCCAGTCGCTCAAGATCGCGCCTACAGTCCACATCGTGCCTTTGTGCTGCCGGGTGGATGCGGAATCCGCTGCTTTTGAGACTTTGCACCGTCCTCGAAAAGACTTCACCGGTTCCCCAGTTGCTGAAATCGAAAGGAGCATCAACGGGACGGCCTGTCCCGATCAAATAGAATCCTCCATCGGCAGCCGGGCCCAGCACGACGGCATCTTCTCCCGCATTGCGAAACGCATCCTCTATGTCCTTGATGTCAATATCCGCCAGATCGGTCCCGATGAGCACAGCCTTGCCTGCGCCCATTGCAAATGCGCACCGCAGAGCGTTTCGCATTCGCTCGCCTAGATGTTGTCCCTCCTGGGGCCAAAACTCCCACGGACCTCGGAATTTTCTCCTCAATTTCTCGTCAGAGTCCTCCGGGGTGTAGAAAATAACTGCTCGAACCTTTGGGTCCCTGCGCTTGAAATCGCACACTGCACCCAGTGTCCTGCGGATAAGCTTCTCATAGATTTCGGCGGCGCGCTCGAACCCGATAGACGCGGCGAGCCGTGTTTTGACCCTGCCGGGCTCGGGGTATTTCAAAAAAATTAACAGTGCGTTATGAAGCGGCATCGTTCGAACCAGTTTCCAGTTTTTAGTTTCTGGTTTTCAGTAAGAGCCCAAAAAGCTTTGAAACGAGTTATACACCGTAAACTAAGTTATGAAGGATGCAGACACACAAACCGTCATTCCTACGGAAGTAGACGAGATTTAGTAGTAAAATCAATGAATCGATGAATTCCTCTCGTCATACTTCCATTCAACGGGGTGCAATCCGTTGCATGGGTAATTCCGGCGGAAGAGGCTGTGTCGCATTTCAGAAATGATTCGGAAAAACGGACAGAGCCAATTCTGCTTCCCCCTTTTGTAAAGTGGGATTGAGGGGGATTTTACAGGCTTATACAGAACAGGAGAATCAAAATCCCCCCTGCCCCCCTTTAGCCCTACAACGATTTTTAGTGCCTTAGACAGGATTAACAGGATTTACAGGATTGAGGAAATGACCGCGCAGAGCGCCGAAATCTTTTGCCTTGGAACGAAAGGAGAATTCTCCAGCCTAAGAAGCGAG
>Ga0326728_10014725_pt1 | contig 16498 bp, 12 predicted proteins | sample MB3enrmetagenome_FD_207602 | JGI IMG/M metagenome (GOLD analysis project Ga0326728, IMG submission 207602) | Lab enriched peat soil microbial communities from McLean, Ithaca, NY, United States - MB31MN | ecosystem: Environmental > Terrestrial > Soil > Wetlands > Peat | place: USA: New York...
TGGGCGCGCGCGCACGATTCCACAGCGGGAAAGGAGCGGGCATGAGAGCGATGCTGACGGCGGCGGCGCTCGCCTGGCTGGCGGCGGCCGTCTGGGGCGCGAGCGCCGACGAGCGTTGGGCGACCTACGTCAACGACCGCTTCGGAACCAGCCTCACCTATCCCGCCGACGTCTTCGCCATGCAGCCGCCGCCGGAAAACGACGACGGCCGCACGCTGGCCGCCGCCGACGGCGCGACGATCCTGGTCTTTGGCGGCGCCAACGTCGCCAACGACACCGTCGCGTCGAAGCGCGCTTCGCTCGGCGGCCTCGACTATGCGCTCACGACCTACCGCGCGACGGGCAAGAACTGGTTCGTCGTCTCCGGCCGCCGGGCGATCGGCGGCGTCGATTCGATCTTCTATGAGAAATACATCGTCTCGGCGGCTTCGAAGACGATTCACAGCCTGATCGTCACCTATCCCGCCGCGCTCGAGGCGCGCTACGACCCGATCGTCGATCGCCTCGCCGCGTCGTTCGCCGGCCCTTGATCCGACGAGCCGCCCCATAGCGCTCCACAACGTCGCAACGCTTCGATCCGCTCGTCCGAGAAGCCGCTTTCGCGCAGGATCGTCTCGCCGTCGGCGCCGGGCGGGGCGGGCGGGCGGCCGATTTCGGCCGAGGTGCGCGAAAAGCGCGGCGCAGGCGCCGGTTGCGCCGCGCCGCCGACATCGACGAAGGCTCGGCGCGCGAGATTGTGCGGATGGCGCGGGGCCTCGTCCACATCGAGGACCGGCGCGACGCAAGCGTCCGAATCGGCGAACAGCGCCGCCCATTCGTCGCGCGGCCGCTCAGCGAAGGCGGCTTCGAGCCGCGCCCTGATCGCCGGCCAGGCGCGGGGGTTCCAGCGGTCGGCGAACGCGCCTGGATCGAGCTCGAGCTTGGCGACGAGCGCCGCGAAGAACTCCGGCTCCAGCGCGCCGACGGCGACCCACTTGCCGTCGGCGCAGCGATAGACGCTGTAGAACGGCGCGCCGCCATCGAGGAGGTTCGCTTGCCGCTCGGCGCGCCAGCGCCCCCTCGCCTTCAGGCTGTAGGTCATCGCCATGAGCAGGCCGACGCCGTCGGTCATCGCCGCGTCGACGACCTGTCCGCGCCCCGAACCGCGCGCCTCGACGAGCGCGCAGGCGACGCCGAAGGCGAGAAACATCGCGCCGCCGCCGAAGTCGGCGAGCAGGTTGAGCGGCGGGGCCGGCGCATTCTCGGTGCCGATCGCGTGCAGCGCGCCGGTCAGAGCGATGTAGTCGATGTCGTGGCCGGCGGTCCCAGCCAGCGGGCCCTCCTGGCCCCAGCCGGTGACGCGGCCAAAGACGAGTCGGGGATTGCGGGCGAGGCAAGCCTCGGGGCCGAGGCCGAGTCGCTCCATCACGCCGGGGCGGAAGCCCTCGATCAACGCGTCTGCGCCGACGACGAGTTCGAGCGCCGCTGCGACCGCTTCCGGCTTCTTCAAGTCGAGGGCGATCGAGCGGCGGCCGCGATCGAGAAGGCCGCCGGCAATCGCGTCAAACGCGTCGCCCCTGCTAGTCGGTTTGCGGTCGATGCGCACGACGTCCGCGCCCATGTCGGCGAGCAGCATGCCGGCGAAGGGCGTCGGACCGACGCCAGCCATTTCGATGATCTTGACGCCCGCCAACGGCCCCATCGGCGCCCCTCCCGCATTTCGTCGCCCTCAATGCGCATCACGCGAGCGACGGAAGCAAGGGCTTTCGCCGCCCGCGCAATCGCCTGGCGCGCAGCGGCCCCGCAGCGCCTACGACCCCGCCAAGCAGCAGCGCTTGTACTTTTTGCCGCTCCCGCAAGGGCACGGATCGTTGCGGCCGACGTCGCGCAGCGGATTGACGTAAGGCGCCTCGAAATAGTTCCCGTCGTCGCTCGGGCCGAACTCCTCTTCCGCGAACGCGTCGCTCCCGCCGTAGGACCACGACGCGAGCGTCTCGATGGCCTTCTCGAAGGGGATCACGCCATCCGCTTCGAAGCCGGCCAGGCCGTCGGCGGTCTTGCGCGCCAGTTTCACCTGCTCGTCGAAATAATCGAGGCCGAACTCGAGCGGCTCGACCCAGCCGTCGGCGTGCAGGCTCGCGACGTCGGCCCGGAGGTCGTCGTAGCCGAGATTGGCGGCGGTCGCCGCCCAGGATTGCCACAGGTACGATTCGCCGCGCGGCCTCATCTCGCGCCGCAGCCGCCCGAGATAGGCGTGCATCTCTTCGTCGCTGAGGATTGCGCGCGCGCGCGTCAGCCAGCCGAGCGTTTCGAGCGCAGCGGCGCGCGCGAATTCGTCGCCGCTTTCCGACTCGATCGCGCCCATCAGCGGCTGAGGATCGCCGTCGCAGAGGTTGATGAGGATTCCGCCCAGCGTCTCCGTCTTCGCGTCGCCGAGGAACTCGATCGCCTCCTCGCTTTCACCGATCAGCCGGCAGAGCGGCGCTTAGGCGCGCGGGTCGCGCTCTTCGCCGCAGAGATGGACGATGAAGAAAATCTCGTCTTCGGCGATCTCGTCGCGCGCCGCCGGGCTGGCGGCGAAGGCGCGAAGCCGGGCGACGAAGCGCGGCCCGGCGGCCTCCCAATGATCGAGCGCCCATTGCGCCGCCGCGCGCGGCATTTCTTGGGGATTGACGAACTGACGCAGAGCTTCGTCGACGTTCATGGGCGGAGATCTCGTGTCGAGCGCCCATCTAGCCGCGGCGGCGGCGGCGACGCAATGGTTCGGTCAGCGTCCCCACAACGCTCGGCCCGCCCCGACGAGCAGCGCGACGCCGGAGGCGAGCGTAAGCAGGAGGGCGATCCGGCCAATCGCCTGCGCGCCGCCCTTGCCGGCCAGTCGCGCGCCAAGAAACGACGCGATCAGAGCGGCCGGCGCTACGATCGAGAACAGGCGCAAGTCGGCCGGGTCGACGGCGCCGGTGTGCGCATAGGCGGCAAGGGTCGCCACGGCGACGACGATCACATAGGCCCTGATCGCGGCGCGGCGCGGATCTCGCTTCCAGCCGCGCAGCCGCGTCCAGATCGCCAGCGGCGCGGCGGCGAGAGCGCAGAGCCCGCCGAGCGCGCCGCCGATCACGCCGACGAAGGCGTCGGCGCCGATTCCGCCCGCCTTGACGCGCGTCGAGTCGCGAAACGCCAGAACGAAGATCGCATAGAGCGCCAGCAGCGCGCCGACCGCGACGCGGAAACGCAACAAATCGGCGTTGTGCAGCAGAAAGACGCCGAGCGGAACGCCGAGAACCCCGCCGATCGCCAATGGCGCGACGCGTCTGAGATCGAAGCCGCCGCGCAGCGGGAACAGTCCCGCGACGGCGCCGAGCAGCGCGCCGAACACGGCGAGCGGCGCGGCGAGTTGCGGCGGCAGCGTCCACGCCCACACGCTCATCGCCACGATCGGGAATTCCACTTCGGCGGCGCCCTCGACGAAACCGGCGAGCGCCGCGCCGAGCGCGACGACGCCGATGGTCAGCCAGACGGCGGACGCCACGCCCAAGTCAGCCCCCCACGCGGTGGCGCAGGGCGGCCTCGCGGATGCCGGTCAAAGTCGTGGCCGGCGCAATCGCTTCCGGATCGATCTTCACGTGCAGGATCGACGGCTTGCCGGACGCCAGCGCGCGCGCGAAGGCCGGCGCGAACTGTGCGGTTTCGTCGATCGTCTCGCCGTGGCCGCCGTAGGCCAGCGCCAGAGCGGCGAAGTCGGGATTGCGCAATTGGGTCGCGCTGACGCGGCCGGGATATTCGCGCTCCTGGTGCATGCGGATCGTGCCGTACATGCCGTTGTCGACGACGACGACGATCACCGGCAGGCCGTATTGCACGGCGGTGGCGAATTCCTGCCCGTTCATCAGGAAGTCGCCGTCGCCGGCGAAGGCGATGGCGATTCGGCCGGGATCGGCGCGCTTGGCGGCGATCGCCGCCGGCACGCCGAAGCCCATCGAGCCGGAGACCGGGCCGAGCTGCTGGTTGAAGCGGCGGAAGCGCAGGAAGCGGCCCGGCCAGATGGCGAAATTGCCGGCGCCGTTGGCGAAGGTGGCGTCGGGCGCCAGCCTGCGCAGCGCCATCATGATCTCGCCGAGTTGCACCCCGCCTGGATTGGCCGGCGGCTGGTCGCTCCAGCCGAGATAGGCCTCGCGCGCGGCGCGCGTCTCGCCGCTCCAGGCAATCGCGTTGGGCGGCTGCAGGCCCTCCAGCGCGGCGCAAAAGGCGGGCGGGGTCGCGACGATGCCGAGCCGCGGATGATAGACGCGGCCGATCTCGGCGGCGTCGGCGTGGACGTGGACCAGCGCCTGGCGCGGCTCGGGCACGCCAAACAGGGTGTAGCTCTGCGACGGCGTTTCGGCCATGCGGCCGCCGATCAGCAGCGCGAGGTCGGCCGCTTCGACCCGCGCCTTCAGCTTGGGATTGACCCCGAGCCCGAGCTCGCCGGCGAAATTCGGATGGTCGTTGTCGACGACGCTCGAACGGCGGAACGAGGCGATTAGCGGTAGGTCGAAGCGCTCGGAAAAGCGCGTCAGCGCGGCGCCGGCGCGCGCATTCCAGCCGCCGCCGCCGAACACGACGACCGGCCGCTCGGCCGCCCACAGGAGCTTCTGCAGCTCGGCCATCTGGGTTTGGCCGGGCCAGATCGCCGCCGGTTCGACCCGCGGCGCGTCGGCGACCCGCGCAGTCTCGACGAGGACGTCCTCGGGCAGCGAGACGACGACCGGGCCGGGCCGGCCCTGCATCGCGGTGTGGAAGGCGCGCTGGACGATCTCCGGCAGGCGCGCCGGGTCCTCGACTTCGGTCGCCCATTTGGCGGTCGAGCCGAAGAAAGCGCGATAGTCCATCTCCTGGAAGGCGCCGCGGCCACGCATGGAGCGCTCGACCTGGCCGACGAACAGCACGAGGGGCGCCGAATCGTGCTCGGCGATATGGACGCCATGGGCGGCGTTGGTCGCGCCCGGTCCGCGGGTGACGAAGCAGACGCCCGCGCGACCGGTCAGCCGGCCGTCGGTCAGCGCCATGATCGCCGCCCCGGTCTCCTGGCGGCAGACCGTCACCGCGATTTTCGCGTCATGCAACGCGTCGAGCGCGGCGAGATAGGATTCGCCCGGCACGCAATAGACGCGCTCGACCCCCTGGGCGACCAGCTGATCGACGAGAATCTGCCCCCCCGTTCGCGCCAGCGTGGCATCCTTCACCAGACGCTCCTCTTGTCGACGATACGAGTGCGCGCCTGTTTTGCAGGAAGGCGCGGAGGGCGCAAGCGGACGGGAGGACGCGGGGGGCGAAGAAGCGGGGAGACCGCCGCGGCGCCATTTTCGGGCGCGTCGGTTTGGCTTCAAGGGGTTGCAAGACGTTTTTCCGCCGCGTCGGCGCAAATCAAGCCACCTTTCACCGAAAGGACACGGTCCCGCGTGTTGAGTTAGGCATTGGATTTCCTGCCCACGTACTTGCCAATACGCGTCCCGGCCGACACATCATTTGCTTGACTTATTGTGACACACATTTACTGTGTGCCAGTCGAGGCGAGGGTCACCATGCATCCGTACGTCGAATTCGGCAAGACCCTGACCAAACACCGTCTCGCAGCCGGCATCGCTCACCAGTCGGCGCTTGCGGCACTGATGCGGTCCACGCAACAGACCGTGAGCCGCTGGGAATCAGGCCAATCACGCCCGCGTCTCGGCCAGATCGGCGCGCTCGCAAAGGCTCTCAACATTAATGCGGCCAAACTAGCGACGGCGGCGGGCTATAGTCCGAGCCCGACTGTAACCTCATTCGATCGACCGTTTCCTATTGAGGGTTTGAGTCCGGAATCGTTCGAGCGGTTCACGTTGCATTTCCTTTCGGCACTCTATCCCGAAGCGAAAGTGCATCGTCTGGGCGGCCCCGGACACGCCCAAGATGGGCTCGACGTGGACGTCGTGTTCGACGGCGGCAAGTGCTTTCATTTTCAATGCAAGCGCGTCCAACAGTTTGGCGCGGCAAAGGTGCGCGCTGCAGTCAAAGCGTACAAGAGAAAGGCCGCAAAGAAGATAATTTTGCTGACACGCATCGCGAGTCCAAAGGCCCGTGAAGCGGTTCGCGCGTTCAAAACGTGGGACATTTGGGACAAAGAGGACGTGGCGCTGCAAATTCGCCACCTTTCCAAACACGAGCAAATCCGTCTCGTCGATATATTCTTCAAGGGACAACGCCTCGCGCTACTCGGCGAGACCGAGCCTAACGTGTGGCAGACCTCTAAGACGTTCTTCGCGTCGTTTTCAGGGCATGGCGCGTTCAACCACGACTGGACGCTGGTCGGCCGGACCGCCGATGCGAACAAATTCCTTGAGGCTTTGCAGACGCCATCCGTGAACTTGACATTCTTGGTCGGAACGGCGGGCCGTGGCAAGACACGCGTGTTGAAGTATTCAATCGAAGAATTTCAACAACGACACTCCGACGTGCTGGTGCGCTTTCTCGCGCCAAGCGAAGAGGTGAATAGCAAGAGCCTCGACGATCTGGGCGCCGGCGACAAGGTTCTCATTGTCGACGATGCACACGACTACCAGGACCTGAAGCTTCTCTTCCAGTATGTCGCATCCCCGGCGAATAACGCGAAGCTCGTGCTCTCATTGCGCCCGTACGGCTTGGATTTCATTAGGGCGCAGGCAAGCAATTTCACATTGTTTGGCGACCGTACCGTCGAAATTCAGTTGCAGCGGCTCGCGCTGTCAGACGCTACCGCACTCGCAACGGAAGTGCTCGCAAAATCATCTGGGCCGGTCCATTTGGCCGAAGACATCGCCAAGTCAACGCGCGATTGCCCGCTCATCACCGTCATGGGCGCTTGGGTCGTCTCCAAGGAGAAAAAGCACTTCGAGTTCGTGAGGAACGAAGACGAATTTCGCACGCTTCTAATGGCACGATTCCGCGAGGTCATAACGGGGACTCTGAGTCCCAGAGATTCCGAATCGCTTCGAAAACTGCTCCGCGTAGTGGCCATCATCCAGCCGCTCAGTATCGATGACACAGCGATATCCGAAATTTGCGCAAAGGTGGAAGGCATTCCGCAAGCTGAGGTGCGACGACTCTTTCGCGTATTGCTCGATGCGGGCGTGCTGTCCCGGCGCGGTGGCACGTATCGGCTCTCTCCCGATTTGCTTGCCGACTACGTCATCGAAAGCGAGTGCATCGGGAGCAACGGCACCTCCACAGGATATGCCGAACAGATTTTCGACGAAGCGAATGATCGGCTGCTCGAAAATGTCGTTCGTAATCTAGGAAGGCTCGACTGGCGGCGTTCAAACGGGGACCCAAGCAACAGCCATCTGATGGACGAGATATGGCGGAAACTTCGCTCGAAACAAGAAGACGGAGACACGCATTTGCGCGCCGTTCAGGCGGTCGCGTACTACCAACCGCTGCGCGCATTGCGGTTTGCGGAGGAGTTGACCCGCAAGGGCGAGCATCTGCGCGATTTGCCCGCGATTCTAGAGTTCGCCGCTTACAACCTCGATTGTCTGCCGCAGGCGTGCGAACTCCTGTGGGAACTCGGCAAGGATGACAGTCGGCCAACTGGCCAACACCCGGAACACGCGATCCGCATCTTGGCCGAACTTGCGACGGTCGCACCAAACAAGCCCTTCGAACACAACGAAATAGTCGTGGATTTCGCTCTGTCTCTCTTCGGCCGATTAGATAGTTGGTCCAGCGCCCACACCCCTCTTGACGTACTTAAAGGGATTGTAAAAACGGAGGACCATTCGACCACGTCGAACGGGCGCACGATATCGTTCTCGCCCTATCAAGTGCGCCCCGAGTTTGTGCGACCGCTTCGCGACAAAGTTAGGACTGCGGTCATCGGCCTGCTGACAGGCAGGAACCTGAAGATCGCGATTCGCGGCGCTGCTTTCGTACAGGAAATGTTGCGCTACCCGATGGGCATCTTCAATTCGAAAGTCGCGAACGACCTAGACACGGAATGGACTAAGGACTTCGTGCGCACATTCGCGGCGATCAAGAGCGCCATCAAGACACATGCGCTCGACAGCCTCGTGCTGCTCGAACTCGCGCGTTCCGTTTCGTGGCACGCCAATTACTCAGAGCGAGGCACATCGAAGTTCGCGAGAGCTATCGTCGCGTGCTTACCCAACGATCTCGAATTCCGAACGCTTGTCGCAATAGCCGATCCCTTTGGCCGGATATTCGACCGACCAATAGAGATCAATCCAAACACCGACTGGACGAAACAGGTCAAGCTTGTAACTGAGGAGCTTCTCAAGGCCTTTTCCGACGGCGAAGCCCTCAGAGCAAAGATTGAAGGCCACCTTGTCCATATCGCTACGGCCGGCACACACGCCGAGCCGTTCACCCTGTATTGGGAGCTGTTGCAGCGGTCAAAATCATTGGCGAACGCGACGGTCGAAAACGCTCTGGCGAACACCGGTTCGCCCACCGCTCAATTTGCTGCCGCCGCGCTGGCGACAATCATTCGCGAAGATTGCGAGGCCGGACTTCGCATAAGTCGTCGTTTCCTGGCTTCTCAGGACGTTAGTCTCGCCTGCGCTGTGGGCTCGGCGCACCGATCATTCGACTTCTCGAAGGAGGATCATGAAAACAGCCATGTTGCATTAGTGAGACAGCTCCTATCTTCAGACAACGCCGCTATCGTGCGCAGTGCAATTGGGGCAGTGGCACGAGTCGGCGAACACGACAAACGCGCTGCGCTCGATCTGATTCTTGGAACCGACCCCACGCGCTCCAATGAATTGGCGGACGAAGTTTTCATGCTGTTTCACGAGGGCAACGCGCTTCCGATCGGCGTACTCTCGAACGAGGACGTGGATGCTCTTCTCAAGAAGATCGAGCAGATGCCCGCGCTCGACGGCTATTGGATTCAGACCTTTCTCGCGAAGGCGTCGGCAAGTCACGGGCGCCAGTGTGCGGCATTCTTCAGACGGCGGGTCGATCGCGCGGCTGACTCTCAAGACTGGAGTTTTCGCGCTTCGAACTACGGCCCTTATGAAAATGTTCGCCTCCAATTTCGGTCCTCTCCCGACTTGGGCGCGATCTTGCGGGAAACTTCTCAATGGTTGAAGTCCGGGACGGACTACTACTTCCGGCACAGCGCAAGCAAGCTGTTTGAAGTCATGTTTCGGCCCTTCGATCAGGAGATCATCAATTATCTCGATAGCTGGCTCGACACGGCGGACGCCGGCGATATCGAGCTGATCGGCACGCTCTTACGAGAAACTGACGAGAATCTCGTATTCGCTCAACGTGGTTTTGTTTCTCGATTCCTGAGTCGCGCGCGGCAATTTGGAAAGACGGTACATCAACAGGCCACCAGTGCGCTGTATATCGCCGCGACAACGGGAATGAGGTCAGGCAGTGTTGGCGAACCATTCCCGAGGGACGTGCGGGCCAAAGATGAGGCCCAATGCCGGTTGGATCAGCTGCCGCGCTCAGCGCCAGATTACGAACTCTACCGATTGATCAAAGAGTATTCCGAACGTGAAATTATGCAGTCGATCACGCAGGCCGAGCAATTTGAGGAATAGCTGCAGCACGGCGCAAATCGGCCGCCTCTCCGTCCCGCCGCCCTCCTTGGCCGCCGCGTTTCGCCGTCGATAAGGTAACCCCGCCGACCAATCACGGGCCTCACCGACCCCAAGGTCGGGCTGCACATGCTGAAATCGGCCTTCAGCTTACGGGGCCGGCGTGGCGTTGAGTCTCGAGCGGCGGCGAGTGCGCCGCCGCTCGAATCAAACGCCTGATCAGCCTCAGCCGAACGCCGGCTTGGCTCGGCCGGCGCCCGGCGTCCGCGGTTTGAGTTTGGGCGCAGCGATCAGCCCCTCGCGAATCGCGATCTTGCGGGCGAGCTTGCGGGCGCGGCGAATGGCTTCCGCCTTCTCGCGCACTCGTTTTTCCGACGGCTTTTCGTACGCCTTCCGACGCTTCATTTCCCTGAAGATTCCCTCGCGTTGCATCTTCTTCTTGAGGAATTTCAGGGCCTGTTCGACGTTGTTGTCCCGTACGAGAACTAGCAAAAAGTCTCCAATCTGACGCTGGCCGAACGTGGGCGCGGGGCGCGCCCAATCGATCGTCGCAGATCAGGAGTCGCCGCGTACGGCGATCTCCGGTCGGCGCCATCATAGCCTTCCCCGCCCCGATTGTCGGAATAATCGCTAAGCGGTCCGGATTCGCCTGAACGCCGCCGCGCGTCACGGCCCCCCGCCCCTTGCGCAGGAGGCGGCGCGTCGCCATTCTCCCCCGCCATGTCGGCTCCCGGCGAAACCCCTCCGGTCGAAGCGAGCGCCCTCGCCAACCTCGACGCGCGGGCGCGCGAAATCTTCCGCCGCATCGTCGATTCCTATCTCGCCAGCGGCGAGCCGGTCGGCTCGCGACACCTGTCGCGCCTGCTGCCGATCTCGCTGTCGCCCGCCTCGGTCCGCAACGTGATGCAGGACCTCGAGGAGCTGGGCCTCATCTACGCGCCGCACACCAGCGCAGGCCGCCTGCCGACTCAGCTCGGCCTGCGCTTCTACGTCGACGCGCTGCTCGAATTCGGCGGCCTGGCGCGCGAGGAGCGCGCGCGGATCGACAACCAGGTGCGCGCCGCCGCCGAGGAAGCCGGTTTCGAAGGCGCGCTGACCCAGGCGACCGCCCTGCTCTCCGACCTCGCCCACGGCGCCGGCGTCGTCCTCACCTCGAAGGGCAACGTTCGCCTCAAGCACGTCGAGTTCGTCCGCCTCGAACCCGAACGGGCGCTGGCGGTGTTGGTCGGCGAGGACGGCTCGGTCGAAAACCGCGTCGTCGCGACGCCCGCCGGCATGCCGGCTTCGGCCCTCGCCGAGGCGGCCAACTACCTCAACGCCCAAGTCCGCGGCCGCACGCTGGCCGAGGCGCGCGACGACATCGCGCGGGCGCGCGAAGCGGCGCGCGGCGAGCTCGACGCGCTGGCGGCGCGGCTGGTCGACGCCGGGCTCGCCTCCTGGGCGGGGGCGGAAGAGGCGAGCCGACAGTTGATCGTGCGCGGCCAGGCCAACCTGATCGCCGACCTGCACGCCGAAGCCGACCTCGAGCGCATCCGCCGCTTGTTCGCCGACCTCGAGACCCAGACCGACGTCATCGACCTTCTGCACCGCGCCGAGGAGGGCGATGGCGTGAAGATCTTCATCGGCGCGGAAAGCAAGCTGTTCTCGCTGTCCGGCTCGTCGATGATCGCCGCGCCGTTGCGCGGCGGCGACCGGCGGGTGGCGGGCGTGCTCGGCGTGATCGGCCCGACCCGCCTCAATTACGGCCGCATCGTGCCGATGGTCGAATATGCGGCCCAGGTTCTCGGCGACCTCAAACGGTCGCGTTGAGCCGGTATGGAGCGCCGCGTCGTTTTGGTTTAGAAGCAGACCGCTCGCCGCGGGGAGGCGCTATGAGCAACCCAGCCAACGCAACTCAGCCCCTGAGCCTCGGCGCCGCCATCGAACATCTGCGCGGCCGCTGGGGCGAGATCGTCGCCTTCGGCGCCCTGCTGTTCGTGCTCGGCGTCGTCGCGCTCTGCTTCACCGTGCCCGCGACGATAGCGACGGTGACGATCAACGGCGTCGTCTTTCTCGTCGCCGGCGTGGCGGAGATCGGCGTCGGCGCGCACGCCAAGAGCTGGGCGCGATTCTTCCTGTGGATCGTCGGCGGCGCGCTTTACCTGATTGTCGGGATCATCTGCATCATCAACCCGATCTTCGCGTCGCTCGCGCTGACGCTGGCCCTCGGGGCGGGCCTGATCGCAGCGGGCGCGGTGCGCGCCTATCTCGCCTTTCATCTGCCGCCCGGCGCGGCGCGCGCCATGGTGCTGCTCGCCGCGGCGGTCACCTTCCTGCTCGGCCTCGTCATCGTCGCTCATTGGCCGTCGGACGCGGTCTATGTTCTCGGCATCCTGCTCGGCGTCGACCTGTTGTTTCATGGCGTTGGCTGGGCGAGCTTCGGGTTCAGCCTCAGAGCGCGCCGCTGAGCGGGCGGCGCCGGCCCCGAGGACGTTTTCCGGCGCCGAAAACCACGCCATTTGAGTGCGTTACGGACGCTTAAGCGACGGCGCGAAATTTTTCGTCGGATTGATCGTCGTCATGAACGGGTTGACCGACTGCGGATAGGTCGAGGGCGGTTCCTCCGGCGCCGGGTCCTGTCCCTGAGACGCGCGGCGGATTCCTTCGCAATGGGCCGCTCGACGCCTTCGCCTCGAAAGCGGCCCGAGTTCTAGGGAGCGGTTGATGACGAAATGGGTCTATGCCTTCGGTCCTGAGAAGACCGAAGGCCGCGGAGCGATGAAGAACCTGCTCGGCGGCAAAGGCGCTAATCTGGCGGAAATGGCCTTCCTCGGCCTGCCGGTGCCGCCCGGATTCTCCATCTCCACCGAGGTCTGCACCTACTTCTACGCCAACGGCCGCACCTATCCGCCCGATCTCGTCCAGCAGGTCGACGAGGCGATCGCGGCTCTCAATCGCCAGACCGGGCGCGTGTTCGGCGACAACTCCAACCCGCTGCTCGTTTCCGTGCGCTCCGGCGCGCGCGCTTCGATGCCGGGCATGATGGACACCGTCCTCAACCTCGGCCTCAACGACGAATCGGTGAAGACGCTGGCCAAGACCTCGGGCGACGACCGCTTCGCCTACGACAGCTACCGCCGCTTCATCCAGATGTACTCGAGCGTCGTGCTCGAACTCGATCACAACACGTTCGAGGAAATCCTCGAAGGCGTGAAGGACAAGAAGGGCTACCACCTCGACACCGACCTCACCGCCGCCGACTGGCGCGACGTCATCGTCGGCTACGAGGACGCCGTGAAGAAGGCGATCGGCAAGCCGTTCCCGCAGGACCCGCGCGACCAACTGTGGGGCGCGATCGGCGCCGTGTTCGGCTCGTGGATGAACGCGCGCGCGATCACCTATCGCCGCCTCAACGACATTCCCGCCGACTGGGGCACCGCGGTCAACGTTCAGGCGATGGTGTTCGGCAACATGGGCGAGACGAGCGCCACCGGCGTCGCCTTCACCCGCAATCCGTCGACCGGCGAGAACAAGCTCTACGGCGAGTTCCTGGTCAACGCCCAGGGCGAGGACGTCGTCGCCGGCATTCGCACCCCGCAGAACATCACCGAGGAAGCGCGCAAGGCCGCCGGCTCCGACAAGCCTTCGCTCGAGAAGGTGATGCCGGAGGTGTTCAAGCAGTTCGTCGCGACGACCAAGCTGCTGGAGAAGCACTACCGCGACCTTCAGGACATGGAGTTCACCGTCGAACGCGGCAAGCTGTGGATGCTGCAGACCCGCAACGGTAAGCGCACCGCGCGCGCCGCGCTGCGTGTGGCGGTCGAGATGGCCAACGAAGGCCTTTTGACCAAAGAAGAGGCGATCACCCGCATCGAGCCGGCGACCCTCGACCAGTTGCTGCATCCGACGATCGACCCGAGCGTCAAGCGCTCGCCGTTCGCTTCCGGTCTGCCGGCTTCGCCCGGCGCGGCGAGCGGCGAAATCGTCTTCTCGGCCGACGAGGCCGAGGCGATGCAGGCGGCCGGCCACAAAGTGTTGCTGGTGCGCGTCGAGACTTCGCCCGAGGACATTCACGGCATGCACGCCGCCGAAGGCATTCTCACGACGCGCGGCGGCATGACCTCGCACGCGGCGGTGGTCGCGCGCGGCATGGGCAAGCCCTGCGTCGCCGGCGCCGGCGGGATCCGCATCGACTATGCGGCGCAGACGATGACGGCGAATGGCGTCACCCTGAAGAAGGGCGACGTCATCACCATCGACGGCGCCGCCGGACAGGTGCTGGTCGGCAAGGTGCCGATGGTCAAGCCCGAGATGACGGGCGAGTTCGCGACTCTGATGCAATGGGCCGACGGGGTGCGCCGGATGAAGGTGCGCGCCAACGCCGAGACGCCGCTCGACGCGCGCACCGCGCGCGGCTTCGGCGCCGAAGGCATCGGCCTGTGCCGCACCGAGCACATGTTCTTCGAGGGCGAACGCATCGTCGCGATGCGCGAAATGATCCTCTCGGAGACCGAAGAAGGCCGGCGCGCGGCGCTCGCCAAGCTGCTGCCGATGCAGCGGCAGGACTTCGCCGACCTGTTCGAGATCATGAGCGGCCTGCCGGTCACGATCCGACTGCTCGACCCGCCGCTGCACGAGTTCCTGCCGCACACCGACGCGGAGATCGCCGAAGTTTCGAAGGGGATGGGCGTTCCTCCCGACCGGCTGCGCGCCCGCGCCAACGAGCTGCACGAGTTCAACCCGATGCTCGGCTTCCGCGGTGTGCGTCTGGCGATCCGCTATCCCGAGATCGCCGAGATGCAGGCGCGCGCGATCTTCGAAGGCGCCGTCGAAGCGGGTCGCAAGACCGGCGCGCCGGTCACCGCCGAGGTCATGATCCCAGTGACGTTCGGCAAGCCCGAAGTCGACATGGTCAAGGCGATCATCGTCGCCACGGCGGAGGCGGTCGCCAAGGAAAGCGGGGTCAAGGTGCCTTACACGGTCGGCACGATGATCGAGCTGCCGCGCGCCGCGCTGCAGGCGGGCGAGATCGCCGAGACGGCCGAATTCTTCTCGTTCGGCACCAACGACCTCACCCAGACCACCCTCGGCGTCTCGCGCGACGACGCGGCTTCGTTCCTCGGCGTCTACGTCCAGAAGGGCCTGCTGCCGGCCGATCCGTTCATCAGCATCGACACCGTCGGCGTCGGCGAACTGATCAAGATCGCCGTCGAGCGCGGCCGCGCCACCCGGCCGAACATCAAGCTGGGCATCTGCGGCGAGCACGGCGGCGACCCGGCTTCGATCGCTTTCTGCGAGTCGGCGAAGCTCGACTATGTCTCGTGCTCGCCCTTCCGCGTGCCGATCGCTCGCCTCGCCGCGGCGCAGGCCGCGCTCGGCCAGTCCGGCGCGGGGCGGACGGCGTAAAAGCGTAGATCGGCGGCGCGCCCTCTCTCAACGCTCCGAGAGGGGGTCGCCGCCGAGAGCTTCAGGGACATGAAAAAACGCCGGCGAGGCCCTCGCCGGCGTTTTGCCGTCTGGGGAGCGGACGGTCTACGGACAGGTCGCCCCGCCCTTGCCGACCGCGAAGCCGTTGACCCAGAACCGCCACGCCGTCGAGCCGACGTGGGCCGTGATCGGCGCGTCGAGCCGGCCGCAAATCTCGGTCTCGTCGATCTTGGTGCCGCCGTTGAGCGCGGTGACGAGAAAGTCGATCGGCTGCGCGGTTTTCTCGGCCACGGTGATCTGGTTGTAGAATTCGCCCTTCACCCGCTCGAGGCCGACTGTGATCTCGCTGTCCTTCGGCGGACTCGCGCCGAGCGTCGCTAGGCGTGGGACGCCGGTGACGGCCTTGCCGTCGACGATCGAGATCGGGATGGTCAGTTCCGTGCCCGGCTTGACGTCGAACGGGGCCGGCTTCTGTTGCGGCGGCGCGACGTGGCGCAGCGCGGCGTGGCGCAGGGCGCGATGGCGCAGCACCTCGTAGCGCGGCGTGGCGACGGCCGACGTGAGTCCGAGCGTCAGGGCAAGCGCGGAAATGACGACGATCCTCATGGCGCCTCGCAGCAAGACGGTTGGCCGGGCCAGTGTACTCCAGGCGCCCGCCGCGCCAAACGGCAACGCCGCCCTTCGCCGCAGCCGCCTCCCCGCCGCCCCCGCGACCCAAGTCCTGAGGCGCCGCGCAGCGGCCTCGAAGGACGTCTCCAGCGCTTGCGGAAGCAGGGGCCGAGCCGTCTGGAGCATCCTTCGAGGCCCGTGCTGACGCGCGGGCGCCTCAGGATCAGGTTGAAGGGACGACTCGGATTGACGGGACAAACTTCGCCGTCGATCTCTTGGCGGCGAGGTTCGTCCCGCTCTCCCGCCAGGATTCTCCGCCGATGCGATCGTCATTGCGAGGGGCGCCAGCGACGAAGCGATCCGGTCGTATCCCTCGGCGACGATGCGAGCCCTGGCTTCGTCCAGGGTGGCGCCCACGGGCGCTCCGGCGCGCAGCGCCTGCGCCGCCGCGGCCAGCGCCCGGTGCAGCGCAGGCGCAACGGCGCGAGCCATTTTCATGGGCGGGCCTCGTCGGCAAAGACGTGCTCCGGCCCCGGAAAGCGGCGGCTGCGGACATCGGCCGCGTAGGCGGCGACGGCGTCCGCGGCGGCGGCGCCGAGTTCGGCGTAACGGCGGACGAACTTGGGCCGGAAGTCGGAGAACAGTCCCAGCATGTCGTCGATGACCACGATCTGGCCGTCGCAAGCGGGCGACGCGCCGATCCCGATAGTCGGGACCGCCAGCGCCTGGGTCATGTCGCGCGCCAGCCCCTCGGGCACCTTTTCCAGCACGACGGCAAAGGCCCCTGCAGCGGCCACGGCCTGCGCATCCTCACGGATGCGGTCGGCGTCCGCCCCGCGGCCCTGCACCTTGTATCCGCCGAGCGTATTCACCGCCTGGGGGGTCAGCCCGACATGGGCCATCGCCGGGACGCCGCGCTGAGTCAGAAAACGGACGGT
>Ga0326728_10014728_pt1 | contig 16492 bp, 12 predicted proteins | sample MB3enrmetagenome_FD_207602 | JGI IMG/M metagenome (GOLD analysis project Ga0326728, IMG submission 207602) | Lab enriched peat soil microbial communities from McLean, Ithaca, NY, United States - MB31MN | ecosystem: Environmental > Terrestrial > Soil > Wetlands > Peat | place: USA: New York...
CCGCCATCAATATGGCCCGGTTTACGGCGCAACGGAACAACACGAGGCAAAACTATCCCATCGGCACGCAGCCCGGCCCCGCGGCCCTGGGGATTGGAATTACCCCCGACCTGGTGGACGGGCCCACCATCATCAATCTCATTGGTAGCGGTCTGTTCGCGGGTTACAATCCCTTCGGACCGGCGAACATTGTGGATAACACCCTCACGTTCACCGACGATTTCTCCTGGATCCGCGGCAGTCACTCGTTGAAAGCCGGCTTCCTTTTCTCCTCCTACCGCGACGCCATGATTTATGGCTATTACCTGAACGGCGAATTCGACTTCTATGGTCCTGGAACCGGAATCGGCTCCGGCAACGACCGGGCCGACTTCCTGATGGGCCTGCCCGACGACTTACAGCAATATCCCAATGCGCCCACCAACATCCGCTCGCATTCCTTCGGCGGATACGCGCAGGACACCTGGAAAATCGACCGCCGGTTCACCCTGAATTACGGCTTGCGATACGAATACAATCAACCCAAGTACGACACCCAGGGCCGTTCGTTCTCTTTCGTTCCGGGAGTGCAATCGACCGTGTTTCCGGGCGCTCCCCTGGGGTTGCTGTTCCCCGGCGACAAGGACGCTCCGCGCGGTGCGAACTGGCCCGACCGCAAGGACTTCGCCCCTCGCTTGGGTTTCGCCTGGGACGTCTTCGGCAACGCCAAGACCAGCGTTCGCGGCGGCTTCGGCGTGTTCTACGACATTCTGAAGGCCGAGGACAATCTTCAGTTCAACGGCCAGACTCCGTTCTTCTCCTCCGCGTTTCTGACGTTCAGCCCGCCCGACAACGGATTCACGTCAGATCCCGGAATTATGACCAATCCGTACGTCGCCGTCGGCGCACCCAACCCGTTCCCGTCGAAACCGGTCAACCACAACGTGAATTTCGCCGATGCCGGATTCCTCCCCATCGGCGGCGGCAATCCTTTCTTTGTGGATCCGAATCTCAAGACGCCCCACATTTACCAGTTCAACCTGTCGCTCCAGCAGCAATTCGCCAACAATCTTACGCTGGAGATCGGGTATATCGGCTATACCGCCAACGGGCTCACCGGGTTGACCGATATCGACCCCTTCAAGCCGGGTTCTGCCACCCGCATTCTGGACCTGACACCCGGATTGAACGGCGATTACAACTACATGAACGCGTTTGAGAACATCGGCCGCGCCCAATACGGCGGGTTGCAGACCAACCTGACGAAGCGCCTCTCGGATTCGCGGTTTGGCAACACGTTTTTCACGGTGGCCTATACGTGGTCGCACGAACTCGATAACGAGTCCGGTTACCGGGAGCGCAATCCGTTCGTGCCCTACTATCACCACAACCTGTTCCGCTCCTCGGGAGATACCGATATCCGGGAGTTTCTTTCGGTATCGGGCGGTTGGGAGTTACCTTTCCAGAAGCTGACGAAGCGCGCGGCCTGGCTCACCAAAGGCTGGACTTTGTATCCCATCATCAGTTACCGGACCGGCTATCCCCTGGATGTCATGGCATTCAGCCCCGGCACCTCGTCTTCCGTCACCAGCCCCGGTCCATCCGGCGCCGGCGATATCCAGGTGGTGCGCGCCGACTTGGTGGCGCCCGTCCAGTATTTCGGCGCCAAGACCTACCGCACCGTCAACAGCAACATCGCGGGAGCGGAAACCGGTAACTACTATTTCAATCCCAACAGCTTTTCCAATACGCGCGAAGTGGCGCTCAACCTTGCAGCCTCTTCGGTGAATCCGGCCACGCTGCTGAATCAATTCACTTACGGTACCCTCGGCCGCAACGCGCTGCGCGGACCCGGGGCGTTCAATACCAACTTTTCGCTTTCCAAGGTCTTCCGGTTGCGTGAAAAGGTGGATGTGGAATTGCGCGCCGATGCCTTCAACCTGTTCAACAACGTGGAATTCAGCACTCCCGATACCAACATCGGCGACCCGAATTTCGGCCAGATCTCCGGCACGGCCGACCCACGCATCGTTCAACTGGCGCTGCACCTGAAATTCTGAGACTGTGGGGCGGGCCGGCGACCTGCCCCGCAAAGCTAAAACTTCATCCCCAGCAATTTGCGCGCGCCCAGTTTGGCCATACCCCAGCGGCCATAGCGGTCTTCAAAGAGTTTCAGGTAGAGCGCTTTGGTGTTGTCCGGCGGCTCCTTGGGGCGATCGACGGCTTCCAGCCGCAGAGCCCCGCTGGGACACGTGCCGATGCACAGCGCGCAGCCGATGCAGCGCGAGCGGTCCACGGCCGCCTTGCCCTCGCGGCTAACGATGGCCTCCATCTGGCAGCGCGTCTCGCACACGCCGCAGGACTCGCAAGCTTCGCCGTCGGCCACCGCGTAGAAATTGGAGCTGAAGAAACTCGCCGGCTGGGGAAGCCGTTTGGCGGCGCGCAGCACGCCGCAGCAGCAGGCGCAACAACAGCACACGAACATCGGCGCCTTGGTGTTCTCCGGCTGCAATACCAGGCCGTCGCGGTCCGCCTGGTCCAGCAGGTCGAGCATGCGCTCGCGCGTCACCGCCTGTCCGTTGCCCGACTCCACGGCCCACCGCGCGGCCGGCCCGATCATGAGGCAGTTGTCGCGTAGTTTGGTCTGGCGGCACGGTTCGTCCAGAATATCGTGGCCGTGGCGGCAGATGCAGCGCAGGGTGCCGAAAGGCCCCGGGGACGCCTCGATGTGGGCCCGGATGCGGTCGTAAGTGGTGACTCCGCGCTCCACCGCGATCTGTTTGTTCACGGGCACGATGCGCAGTTGCGGCGTCTTGCCGGTGTGCAGCGCGCGGCCGAACGCCTCGTCGAAATACTGCCGGGCATCGCGTTCGAACTCGGGGGTGAGGGTTTTCAGTTGGCGCTCGTACATGCCGACAGCGAAGATCATCTTGCCGAAGCGCATCTCGCCGTCGACCGGAAACGACAGAATGATCCCTTTGGCCGCCATGTGTTCCAGCTTGCGGCGCAGCTCGTCCAGCGCGATGCGCGATCCGAAGCGGCGGTGAACGATGGCCGCGGGCTCGGGTATGGCGCTCAGTTCCAAGGCGATCTCGGCTTCCTCGGGCGTGAACAGCCGTTGGAGAATGCGGATCTCGACGCCCGACGATGTGGCTGGAAATGCGACCGGCATGCGGTCGAGGTGCCGCTGCAGGCGCCGATACAGGGTTTCGGAGTCGATTGTCGGCATCTCCTTCCGATTTTACACCATGCCTTCGGCGCGCTCCCAAAGCGGCCAGGGTGGACCGGGCGTTGGCCATGCGCGGCTTCTCCCTGAAATAGCCGGGCGCCTTGTCCCGGCCGAAGAATCGGACTCCACAACCTTATTTGGTTTGTGATACAGTTACCCAAGGTCGCGAGGCCGAACTGGGGATTTCTGGGGAATCGTAGTCCTCGCGCCAATCTTACCACTTAGAGACACATGGAGATGCTTATGAAATCAGTGACTGTCAAGCTTGCGGTCGCTCTCGCGGCATTGTTGCTCGCGATTACCGCCTTCGCTCAGGTCTTCCGTTACTTCAGCCCGGGCTCCATTTGGACGGTAACCACGATCCGTATCAAGGCGGGTATGGATCCGGCTTACCTTCAGTACCTCGATGGCCAGTTCAAGAAAGAATCGGAAGCTCAGGTCAAAGCCGGGTATATGAAATCCTATAAGATCCTGCGCACCATGGACGATGATGAGTCGTCCTGGAACATGCTCATTCTTCGGGAGTACAAAAGCCTCGGCCAGATGGAAGCGGACGAAGAGAAATCCGACACATTGAGCAGAGAAACCCTGCACGAGGACGACCAGAAGGGGATGCAGGGCTACCAGGACCGATCGAAAGTGCGCGACGTGCTGGCCACCCGGACAGCGCGGGAACTGATCCTGAAGTAAACGCCGGCCGGCTGTGCGCGCCGCGTCGGGCATGCCCGGCCTGAAAACTCGCGCCCGCACCCTAAGGAGTGCGGGCGCGTCCTCCGCCGATTCCGCCAGCTTGCGGTCTACTTGTGCTTGGCGTTGTAGATTTTCTGGCTCGCCACGTTCTGCTGCTGGTTGACTTGCTTCTTCTCGGCGGACGTCAGTTTGCCGCCGTTGAGCGAGCGATCGGTGTGGACTTCCTGGTTGATGGCGGATTCGCCCTTCTCCAGCCTGGAGGCTTGCGCGGCGTTCAGCTTACCGGAAGCGATGCCATTGGCGATGCGGTCCTGCTGGTTCTGGCGGCGCGCATCCACTTCATTGTTGCCGTAGCGCGCGGTCGCGGCGTTGTGCTTGTCGGTATAGATCTGGCCGCTGAGCTTGTTCTGCTGCTGGTCGACCTGCTTCTTTTCGGCAGCGGTCAGCTTGCCGCCATTTAAGGCGCGGTCGGCCTTGACCTCCTGGTTGACGACGGATTCCTTCTTTTCCAGGTTGGCCGTCTCGCCGGCGGTCAACTGCCCGGATTTCACTCCCTGTGCAATCCGGTCCTGTTGGTTCTCCTCGCGCTTGCCCACTTCGCTGGTCTGGGCGAACGTCGCCGCCGCTAAAAAGGAAGCGGCCGCCACTCCAAGTATCCTACTCTTCATCGCTCTGTCCTCCGATCACGGCTTTCGCTTCGCCGCTGTTTCACAACTGTTCAAATGCGGATCGCTCCAAGAAGTTGCGGTGGGCGGGCTAAAACATCGTCGAATTCAGCAGGGATGGTACCGGTAACTCGTATCCCGAAGTGCTACCATACTGCCGATGACCACTCCGCGTCTCCTCTGTCTGACCGCCATTTCCGCCCTGCTGGCTGCCGCGCAATCCGGCCCACAACCCAGCCCGCAGCCGGCCCACTCCGTTGTGCTTCGCGCCGCACGCGTGCTGGATGTCGAAGCCGGCCGCCTGCTCACTCCCGGCGAAGTGCTGGTGGAAGGCGAGCGCATTGGCGCAATCGGCGCCACCGTGCCGCACCCCGCCGGCGCCGAGATCCTCGACCTGGGCGATCGCACGCTCCTGCCCGGCCTCATCGACGCCCATGTCCACCTCTTCCTGCACCCCGGCGCCGAAGACCTGCAGACCGTGCAGGAGTCCGTGCCGCAGCGAACCCTCGTCGCCGTTCTGGCCGCCCGCGACGACCTCATGGCCGGCTTCACCGCCGAGCGCGACATGGGCACCGAAGGCGCCGGTTCCGCCGACACCGCCGTGCGCAACGCCATCAACCGGGGCCTGTTTCCGGGACCGCGCCTGCGCATCAGCGGCAACGCCATCGATATCGAGGGCGGCCACGAAGACGCCATCGGGTACAACCCCGAACAGCGCGTGCTGCCCAACGCCACCTGGGCCAACAACGCCGACCAGCTTGTGGAAGCCATTCGCCGGCAATTCAAGGAAGGCGCCGACTTCATCAAGATCTACGAGACCGGCAGGGACCGCTTCATCGACGGCCGCTTCTCCACGCCCTACCAGTTCACCGAGGCCGAGCTGGCCCGCGCCGTCCAGGAAGCCGCCCGCGTGGGCAAACGCGTAGCCGTGCATGCCACCGGCGAGCCCGGCACGCTCTACGCCGCCCGCGCCGGAGTGGCCTCCATCGATCACGCCGATCAGCTCAGCGACGAGACCATGCGCATCATGCGCGAGAAACAGATCTTCGCCGTGCCCACCTTTACCATCCAGGAATATTTCGCCGACCACGCGCCCAGCGCCGCGACGCAGGCCCGGGAGCGCGAGGTGATCGTCTACCACGCCCAGGAATTCCGCAAGCAACTGGCGGCCGGCGTGCCCGTGGCCGTGGGTTCCGACGTCGGTCCGTTTCGGCATGGCACCCAGGCGCGCGAATTCGAGCTGCTGGTGAAGTACGGAATGAGCCCCATCGACGCCATCCGCGCGGGCACGCGCAGCGGCGCGAAGCTGCTGGGATGGCAGGACCAGATCGGCGCGCTCAAACCCGGTTTTCTGGCGGACATCGTCGCCGTGGAGGGCGACCCGCTGCGGGACATCGCCGCGCTGCGCCGCGTGACCTTCGTCATGAAGGGCGGGGTGATTTACCGCAACGGCGCAGTGGAACTCGCCAAATAGTTGTGGCGTGCGCTGGCCCGCTACACCAATCCGGGCACACCAGGCCGTTCACACCAGGAAGCTCAGACTGGGCCGGTCGCACCAGGCCGTTCGCACCACGCCGTTCTCCAGCGACACCTGTTTCAATTCGCAGCCCAACCGGATCACCGTAGCGGAGAACAGAGATCGGAGCGCGGGCGGATTCTCCGCCTCGCGGGCGTCCTTGGCGACCTCGCGAAACTCGGCCACGATTTCGGTGACGCGCCGGTCCAGGGCGGCCAGGCGGTCGGACAGCATCGGCACCGCGGCGGGTTCCTCCGGCGCGGCCTCGGCTGGCGGCATCAGCGCCCGCCGCGATTCGCGCACCGACCTAGCGACCTTCTGCACGTTGGCGGAATTCAGCTCCAGCACTTCCCCCTCGATGTGCAGTGCTTTCTCCACGATGAACGGCGCAACCAACCGGTACATGTCCGCCGAAATGCGGACAGATTGCGTGTGCTCGAAATAGTCGGGGCCGAATTCTTCTAACAGGCGAATGATCTCGTCCGCCTGCGTGCCGCTCATTTTCAAGTGCTTCGGGCAGAATTGATTCCACGTCAGTCCGAAACGGGCGTGGATCTTCCCGTTGCGGGTCTGTCGAAGGGCCGCCGCCTGCGCCGCGGAACAACGTCCGGCGACGGTTCCAAAGGCCACGCTCTGGCCCAGAACCTTTCCTAAATCGAACAGTGCCTCATCGGCCTGCACGTGCCCGGTAATCAGCTTTTTCATTCCTTCTCCTCGGCCATGGCAGGCTACCCTGCCATGGAAAAAATCGTAAGTAATTGAAAGGGTGAGACTTACTAAAGTCTCTGGCATGAATCCTGCCATCTCCCTTCGCGACTCCACGTTCTCACACGACCCTCCAAAAACCGGGGTTCAAGATTCTCGGAAACTCTTTCAAGCCGCTGATGGACTTGGAGTTAAGAATATTTTCAAATCGTGTGACTGGCCATTGGAAGAGGAACGGGGATGGCCTCGTGGTGTGGGGTTGTGGGCTGGCGTGGAATAGTTGCCAGTGCTCCGCGTGGCCACCGGGAAGTTCCGATGGATGCAGTTGGGAACCGCTCCCGTGTCGCGGGTTGCTGGAGATGCGGTCGGCTCGGCGCGGGGTAGATCGCTTTGCATGGATCACGAGGTCTGTGGAGGTTCGGCGACACGATAGGGACTTGTGAAGACTGCTTGAACCGACGTCTTCAGGCGACGTTTCGGTATCGCGGGGAGTTGCTCGGCGGGCTCACTTATTGAAACCGGATACGGGGCGGTCCGACGACCGACAGCCGGCCGGTGAGGTCCATTTCGATCACTTCGTGTAGCCGCTCGCGCGCAAACGCAACGACAGCGCCTCGTCCCGAGGTATCCGGTCGAAACAAGACTACTCCCGCATGTTGCTGGACCGGGTAGCTCTGCAAACTGGCGATACCCTTGTCGAGCGTGAACAGGACCCGACCGGCGGCGGAGGCGGCACCCACAACGGCCGGGTCCGCCGCACCGCGAAGTCCATCGCCGGCGACCGTGTCCGCGTCGTGGCCTAAGCCGCGAAGATCCGTCACCAGTTCAACCGGAAGGTTCTCGTCAAGCTTGAACTTCACAGTGCCCGGATTGGCACGAGACGTTCTTCGTGCGCCAATTCCGCCGCGTAGGCCAGAGCGGCATTGATGTGGTCGACGCGCAGGGAGGGATAGCTGGCCAAGACCTCATCCTTGGTGGCGCCCTCGGCAAGACTGTCGAGGATGACCGTGACGGGAATTCGGGTCCCCGTTGCACAGATCTCACCGCCGTAGACCTGTGGGCTACTGCCGAGGAACTCCTGCCACCTCGCCATATGTCCAGTTTGCGTGGGCGCCTCCCCGGCGTCCACTCGATGATTGGCTCGGATTCCGTCCGTGTCGCCGGCGATCCCGTCATCGATCCCGAAGCTCAAATCCGCCGGGCTCAAGCTGAACTGTGTCCGCCGCGGCCGGCTCAGCGGGCGCCGCCGGCCAGTTGCTGGAAGATCGCCGTCAAACGACGGCCCATCAGGCTGCGTCCGAAGCCGCATCAGCCGGCGGCAAGCCACCCCAGATCAGAACATCGGGGCACAAGTCGGCGCCCGTAGGCCAAACCAGAGTGCCGCCTTCGACACGCATTTCCCTAAATCGCGCCTCGTCGTTCCGGATCTCGGCGAAAACCGGACCTACCAGCATGGGTCCGAGATCTCTCTCGACTACGCGACCGTCGGTCAGTGTGAGCTGCACGCGGTAATTGTCCAGCGGCTTCGCTTCCCGGATGCGAACCAGTCTCATGTGTGCTCCTCAGTCAAGTGGGGCGATCGATTCCAAAGGCGTTCCACCACGAGCCCTTTCCCAGTCCGCTCTGAGTTCCCGGCGATGAAGGGCCGCCCATTCGAGTACTAACGCCATAGCTCTTCTCGGGCATCTCTTCCGTCGATTTTGCTCTCTCCGCACACGCTGCGTCCGAAACCGCATCGCCTCGCGGCAACCCGCTCGAGATCGGAATACTTCGAACCCACCCGTTTGCCGGCCAGTGCGCCGGGATCGGCGCTCTTTGTGGGGCGGGCGATTCGCCTGCCGTGCCCGCCTGCGGACCAGCTTTTTTCACACCGTCTAAGTGAGCTGTCTCCGCCGCTCCGCCTCACCGCCCGCCGCCCGCCAGTTGCTGAAAGATCGCCGTCCAGCGGCGTCCGCGCTCGGGTTGTCCGCCGCGGGTGAAAAGGATTCCGAGATAGCGCGCGCACAGCGGTTCACCGGGGAGGTGCGCGATGTGCGCGGAGCACTGCGATTCCAGGCCGGCCAGCGCATCGGTGGAATCGAACGGCGTCACGTCCGGCGGAGGATGGCGTAGGAACACCATGGCCTGGGCATCCTGGTAGACCAGTTTCCAATCGGTCTGGCGCGGGTCGGAGAGCGACACGGGCAACATATAGATAGCGCCGGAGGCGTATTCGAAGCCGTTGACCACGATGGTTTGGATGCCGTAGCCGTCGAGCAACTGCAGGCCGCTTTTTTCGGCGTCGGCGGGCAGGGCGTAGAGCATGCGCTGGTAGTCGTGGAACAGCGCGTCGCTGAGCGCGCGGCCGTCGATGAAGACCTTCTCCCTTGGCCACAGGCGCCACATCAGGTAGCCGCCGTGTTCGTAGGTATTGAAGATCGGTCCGGAAATGCGGTGGGCCAGAAGGAAGTCGGCGGCGCCCTTGGGGTAGAGCCACTCCTCGGCGCGCAGTTGAAAGGCGTTGCCCGCGACGATTTCGCCGGCCACGCCCGCCAGCAGCAGGGCGGCCGCGGCGAATTCGCCCCATCGTGGCATCCGTGGAACGAAGGGCAGGTAGGCGGCGATCAGCACCGGTCCCAGCCAGGCCATCAGGATGGTGTTGCGGATGGCCACGAGCGACGCCGCGGCGAAGGCTGCGAACAGGATCCAGTCGCAGAGACGGACCTTGCGGAAGGATACCAGCAGCGCCGCCGCGGTTGCGAACAAGACCGCGGCAAACAGGTCGGGCGGCCACAACTGGGGATGCTGCCATTCCCAGAGCGAGCTTTGCAGAGTGCTGGAACGGTAAACCAGGGTGACCTCGAGCGCGCGAAATCCGTTGGGGTTTATGCCGCTGACCACGATGCAGAGGGCGCTGACTATCCACAGCGTGCGCGCGCCGGTTGGCTGCGGTTCCGCGCCGCGGCGGAGCAGCGCCGGGAGGCAGTAGGCGGCCAGCGCGACCCAGCCGAGGAAGTAGCCGCCGTGGCAATTGGCCCAAAAGAGGAAGAGCGGCGGCAGCAGCCACAAGACGCGGCGCGAGCCGGCGGTTTTCGGGGCGCTCTCCAGAATGTAGATGGTGACGGCCAGCAGCAGATAGGTGAAAAGGTACGGCCGGTCGGCGGCGAAATTGCCGGCGATGGCGGCGGCGGTGATGGCCGCGGCCAGGGCGCGGTAGAAGCCGCCCGTGCGATGGAACGCCACCAGGCCGGCCAATCCGCAGAAGGCGGTGAGCATCGCGGCGCGCAGCAGAATCAGGCCGGCCCAGCCTCCCGCCGCCCAGGCGAGATAGAAAATGGTTTGCGCCAGCCACTCGTGGGTGAGGTTGAAGCGGCGCACCATTTCTTCGCCGGCGTAGGCCGGCTTGGCCAGGGCGGTGGTGAAGGCGAACGGATCGGGCGAGGGCAGGTGGCGGGTCTGCCAGATGTAGCGGCCGGCCTCCAGGTGCCACCAGGTATCGGGATTGGCGACGGCGCTGGCGAACCACCCCGCGAGAAGCAACGCGGAGACCGTCAGGACGATCAGCCGGAACGCCTTAGGAAGCGGCCGCGGCGGTGGCTTCCGCGGCGCCTGGGGAGCGGTGGTTGGACGGTTGGCGGGACGTCGGCGCATGCGGGACGTTCAATTTTAGCAGGTCAATCGTTGCGAAGCGCCACCATGGGGTCGACCTTGGTGGCGTCCACCACCAGAACCTGGTTGCGGTCGAACCCCGCGTCCAGCGTGGCGAGGTTCCGGAAGCTGCGCAGCAAGGCTGGCGCGCCCGGCGAATGGAAGCCGCTTGACAACGGCGGCGCGGCGGCGCATATTACCAGTAGTTACACTATGGGAAAAAACGAAGCCACATCGCGGACCGAGATCCCGCCGGGAACGCTGTACATGCTGATTCTCCGGACACTGGCCGGGCTGGGGCCGATGCACGGTTACGGAATCGCCCAGCACATCCAGCAGATGTCCGAAGCCGTGCTCGAGGTGGAAGAGGGCTCGCTCTATCCCGCGTTGCAGCGCATGCTGATCAAGGGCTGGGTGACCGCCGAGTGGGGCCAGTCGGAGAACCGCCGGCGGGCGCGTTTTTACAAGCTGACGCCGGCGGGCAGGAAGCAGTTGGGCGTGGAACTCTCGGAATTCGACAAGGTCGTGCGGGCAATCACGCGCGTCATTCAGCCCGCGTGATGGGGCGGAAACGATATGGATTGGCTTGGCGAGTTGTGGCGCAGGCTGCTGTTCGGGTTCCGGCGGCGGCAATTCGACCGCGATCTGGAAGAGGAGATGCGGTTCCATCTGGACATGAAGGCGACGGAGTCGGGCGAGGCGGCGGCGCGCAGGAAATTCGGGAACGCGGCGCTGCTGCTGGAAGACAGCCGGCAGGCGTGGGGATGGACGGGCCTGGAGGCGTGGGCCGCCGATGTGAAGTACGCGCTTCGGGTGTTACGCCAGAACCCGGGATTCGCGGCGGCCGCGGTGCTCACGCTGGCATTGGGCATTGGCGCCTCGACGGCGGTGTTCAGCGTGGTGAATGCGGTACTGTTACGGCCGCTGCCGTTCCGCGACCCGGACCGGATCGTGATGATCTGGGAGACGCAAGCGACGCGCGGCGAAGACCGCGTGGTGGTCTCGGACGGAAACTTCCGCGATTGGCAGGAGCAGAGCCGCTCGTTCGAGCGGATGGCCGCGTTTGTCGGGGACGCGGTCCGGATGACAGTGGGCGGCGAGCCGGTGTTGATTCAAGGCGCCAGCGTGAGCGGCGGGTTTTTTACGGTGTTGGGAGTCCAACCCATGCTGGGGCGAGCCTTCCTGCCGGGCGAAGAGCGCACCGGCGCGTCGCGGGTGGCCTTGCTGTCGTACGGCTTCTGGCAGCGGCTGGGCGGGGACCGCAATCTGGTGGGCAGAACGGTACGGTTCGACCGCGAAGTCCTGACGGTGGTTGGGATCATGCCGCGGGGCTTCGCCTTCCCCAACGATTCGGAGCTGTGGTTTCCCTTCGAGCCAGACCGCTCCCAGAGAGCGAATCACAATCTGCGCGTGATCGGAAAGCTGCGGGCCGGCGTCGCCGTCGAGCAGGCACAGAGCGAGATGCAGGCCATCGCGGCGCGCCTGCGACAGGCGCACCCTCGAGAGAACGAGGGCACCGGCGCCAACGTGATCCCGCTGCACGAGCAGATGGTGGGCGAGGCGCGGCGGGCGCTGCTGGTGTTGCTGGGGGCGGTGGGGTGCGTGCTGCTGATCGCTTGCGCCAACGTGGCCAACCTGCTGCTGGTGCGCGTGGCCGGCCGCCGGCGCGAACTGGCGCTGCGCCTGGCGCTGGGCGCGGGCCGGTGGCGGGTGGCGCGCTGCCTGCTGGTGGAAAGCGTGCTCCTGGCCCTCGCAGGCGGCGTGCTGGGAGTGGCGGCGGCGTACTGGCTGGTGCGCGTGTTTGTGGCGCTCGATCCGATTCACCTGCCGCGCGTTCACGAGATCGCGGTGAATGGAGGCATATTGCTCTACGCCACAGCGGCGGCGATGGCGACGGGGATTCTGTTCGGGCTGGCCCCGGCGCTGCGCGCGTCGCGGCCCGATTTGGGCAACTGGTTGAAAGAAGGGCCGGGAGCGCCGGGCGTGGGCGAGTTCGCAAAGAACCGCGGACGGAGCCTGATGGCGGCGGCGCAGATTGCGCTATCCGTGATGCTGCTGATCGGCGCCGGGCTCTTGTTGCGTAGCTTCGTGAGACGGGTGAACGTGCCGCTCGGCTTCCGGCCGGAAAGCGTCCTGGGGGTGGAGTTGCCCTGGTACGTGAACCCGCACATTGACGATTTGTTGGAGCGCCTGCGCGCTTTGCCGGGAGTGCAGGCGGCGGGCGCGGCGACGGCTTTCCCGCAGGACTCGGCCGGCACGTCGTGCGCCGGCTGCCTGGAGATCGAAGGCCAGCCGACAGGGGAGGACCAGGCCCACGATACCGGACTCATGGTGGCGACCGCCGACTATTTCCGCGCCGCCGGCGTCACGCTGCGGCAGGGCCGCTTCTTCACCGCCGCCGATGGCGCCGACGCTCCCCAGGTGGCGGTGATCAACGAAGCGCTGGCGCGGCGCGATTTCCGGGGCCGGGACCCCATCGGCAGGCACGTGCGCTGGGGCACCAAGGAGTGGGCCACGGTGGTCGGGGTGGCGGGCAACCTGAAAGGCTTCGGCGTGGCCGGCGACCCCATGCCAACGATCTACTTTCCGAATCGCCAGGCGAGATGGGGCAACGGCGTGCAAGTGCTGGTGCGAACCGCCGTGCCGCCGGCCAGCCTGGCGAGTGCGGTGCGGAAGGAGATGCGTTCCTGGAACCAGCGCATGATCATCGGCAAGTTCGATACGGTGGAGAACCTGCTGGCGGAGTCGGTGGCGGTTCCGCGGTTCTACATGCTGCTAGTGGCTGTCTTCGCGACGCTCGCGATGATGGTGTCGGCGGTGGGGGTGTATGGCGCGGTCAATTACTCGGTGGCGCGGCGGACGCACGAGATCGGCATCCGGATGGCTCTGGGCGCGGAACGCGACGATGTGCTGGCGATGGTCCTGGGACATGGTTTGGGGATGACCGCGGTGGGTGTCGCGCTGGGTTTGGCGGGCGCATGGGTATCGGCGCGCCTGCTGCGTCAAATGCTGTTCGGGGTGCGGCCCACCGATGGCGTGGCGTTCGCCTGCGGCTCCGGCATGCTGGTTCTGGCGGTCCTGCTGGCCTGCTACGTTCCGGCGCGGCGGGCCACCAGGGTGGATCCGTTGGAAGCGCTGCGGCACGAGTGAGAAAAACGGCGCGAGCCTCCCGGCCTGCCGTGTGCTTATATCTAATATAAGGACAGGCTATGAGACTCGCGGCGGTTGCATTCCTTTGCCTGGTGGCGCCGAGTGGCGCACAGACGGAGGATTCCCGGCAGAAACTGGTTGCCTATTTAGACGGCCTAGGGCTTCAAAAACTGGAGGCGCGCAAGCAGGCCGTCGCCGCCATCCGCACCAGCGCGGAGGCCGATAAACGCAAGGCCGCCAATCGCGCAACGGTGCTGCGGCTCATCGGCGGACTGCCCGAGCGGCGCGGCGCGGTGGCAGTGAAAGAGTTCGGCGTAGTGCCGGGCGACGGCTTTCGCGTGGAGAAGATCGCCTACCAGAGTCTGCCGGGATTCTGGGTCACGGCCGACGTCTTCGTTCCCGCAACGGGCAGCGGACCGTTTCCCGCCGTGGTGGTGACGCCGGGCCACGAGACCACCTCCAAGACGACCGGCTACGATTACGCTTTCGGCGTCAACCTGGCGCGCAACGGCGTGGTGACGCTGGTCTACGACCCGATGGGCCAGGGCGAGCGCCTGCAATACTACGATCCCGAGAAGAAGACTTCCCAGGTGGGCGGCCCGACCGCCGAACACAGCCAGGCCAACGTAGCGGCGCTGGTGGTGGGCGACACCATCGCGCGCTACATGCTGAACGACGCCATGCGCGCGGTGGACTACCTGACGGCCCGCAAGGACGTGGACGGCGGCCGCATCGGCGCGCTGGGCTGTTCCGGCGGAGGGACGGACACGGCGTATTTCGCGGCCCTGGACGACCGCGTCAAAGTGGCCGGGAGCGCCTGCTACATCACGTCTTTCGAGGAACTCCTGCCCTCGCGCGCCGGTGTGCAGGAGGCCGAACAAAGCATCCCGCACTTCATCGAAGAGGGCCTGGACTTCGCCGATTGGGTGGAAATGGCGGCGCCCAAACCGTACGCCATCATCTCCACCACGGGAGACATGTTCCCATTTGAGGGAGCCCGCCAGACGTACGAAGAGGCCAGGCGAATCTACGGTCTCTACGGCGCGGAGGATGGTTTGCAGTGGATCACCGGCCCCGGCGGCCATGCCAACCTGTTCCCGATCGGGCCGGCCATTCTGGCTTTCTTCACCAAGCACCTGAAGGGCAGCGAGCCGAATCCGGCGTGGACCCCGGTGCGGCCGTCCGACCCCGGCCAACTGATCTGCACGCCCACCGGCCAGGTTTCGACGGCCCTCGACAGCAGGCCGATTTCCGCCATCATGCGCGAGCGGGCGGATGCCATCCAGCCGCCGCGCCTGGACGGCGCCAGCCTGAGACGCGAGGTCCGAGCGCTGGCGGGAATCACCGCCCAGCCGGGCGCGCCGCCGCCACCGGTGGAGTCGCTGGGCAGCGAGCCGCGCGAAGGGTACCGGGTGGAACAGTTGTCGATGGACGGGGTCGCGATGCTGCTGGCGGTTCCGGAAGGCGGCGGGACCAAGGAGGCGGTGCTGGTGCTGGCGGCGGAACCGCGGGAGGAACTGGAGCGGTTGGCGAAGTCGGGCCACGTGGTGCTGGCGCTCGAGCCGCGTCCCTGGCCGGGCGGGGCCGAATCGGCGAAAGCGCCGCTGCTCGGAAATTTCAACCTGCTCGGGCTGCGCGCCTTCCTGGTGGGAAGGACGCTGGTGGGCCTGCGCGTGGACGACGCCATCCGTGCGATGGACTGGCTGTGCGCGCGCAAAGACGTGGACCGCGGCAAGATCGGCGCATACGGCGAGGGCCCCCAGGCGGTCGTCTTACTGCACGCCGCGCTGCTGGACACGCGCATCGGGGCAGTGACCCTGGAGAACGGCCTGGTGAGCTACCGCATGATTGCCGAAACGCCCTTGCACCGCAACGCTTCCGAAGTGCTGGTCCCCGGAGCGCTGCGCAAGTACGATCTCAAAGATCTGGCGGCCGCGATCGGGCCGCGCAAAGTCACGGTCTTGCATCCGCTGGACGCCACGGGGGCCGCGGCTGGGCAGTAGGACGGGCCAAAACTCAAATCCCTCCCGGCGCCAGCCGGTGTCCCGGCCGCGCGTGTCTGCACAGGACGAGATCGTGGTTGCAACCCAACCGGAGTATAATGCGACTTTGCAGCGGCGCCGCCGCCGAACCAGCCAGCACAGCCCGGGGGTAATCGACCTTTTATGACGGAGAACATTCCGCAGCTTGGCGCCGCGGCAGATCCTCAACGGATCCGTACCTGGGGTTGGCTCCATGTCCAGTCAGTCCCGTTTCTAATCCTGACGGCACTTAGCGTGCTGGTGGTTTTGTCGTGCAGGGTATTCCCTAGTCAGGATGGGCCCCTCCATCTATATTATGCGGATGTAACCAGGGACCTTCTTTTCCACACCGGCCACTACCAGAGTGCTTTTGTTATAAAGCACTACCTGGCTCCGTACTCCTTCGACACGTACTTGCTGGTATTTCTCGACTTCATCTTCGATCCATTGCTTTCCGAGAAGATCCTTGTCTGTGTTTATCTGATAGGATTTGGCTACGGATTTCGCTACCTCGTGAAGTCGATTGCCCCTGCGAATGATATCGTTCCCCTGCTTTCCTTCTTATTTGTCTTCAATCACTCGCTTTGCATGGGCTTCTATAATTTTTGCCTGGGCATGGCCATGTCGCTTTGGGTGGCTGGGTTCTGGGTGCGGCACAGCGGCGGACTGAAATGGAATAAGTCATTGGTATTCGCCGCTCTGATGATCCTGGTCACACTCACGCATGCGGTGGCGCTGGCGCTCTGCCTGCTATTCCTCGGCCTGCACACCGCGGTCGCCATGGGGATGCGGTTCCGGAATATTGGCGGCCGTCCCGTCCGCCGCATTAAACAGACGTTAGCTTTGCAGGGGCGGATGATACTCCACACAGCCGCGGCGGCGAGCGCGCTGTTTTGGGTTCTTCGCTTCG
>Ga0326728_10014729_pt1 | contig 16489 bp, 11 predicted proteins | sample MB3enrmetagenome_FD_207602 | JGI IMG/M metagenome (GOLD analysis project Ga0326728, IMG submission 207602) | Lab enriched peat soil microbial communities from McLean, Ithaca, NY, United States - MB31MN | ecosystem: Environmental > Terrestrial > Soil > Wetlands > Peat | place: USA: New York...
TCGCGAAAGTATGTTGCGGCAATGTTTGCTGAATTTGCCATAGATTGGAAGGTGTTCCCATCGTCGTCGATTACCCCGGAGGGATAGGCGGGCGACCAAGTATGCGGACGAGTTTGAATGGAACACAGCGATTGATTCGATCATGTTGCGGGCTACTGTTTCTGTTCTTCGTAGCCGTGCTGGCGGCTGCCTCACCGCGTGGCTCCGAGCACTCTGGAGGCACCAGCGGAGGCCCACCTGACAGTACATTGCCCACGCGCGACCAAGTTAGCCATGCCATTGCCCTCTCTGCGGGTTATCTGGAGCGCGCCTGCGGCCCGGACGGCAAGTTCGTCTACGAAGTCGACATCAACTCTGGGAAGAAAAGCCATTCCTATGACATCGTGCGGCACGCGGGCGCGATCTATGCGCTTGCGATGCTGAACCACGCCCATCCAGACCCGCAAGCGGTGAACGCGATGGTCCGTGCGGCGGCGTTCCTGCGCCAGAACTACGTCGGGCCTGGAGTGCGTCCCGGCCATCTGGCCGTTTGGTCGGAGCCGCTGGCCGAGCAGTCTAAATCTCAGCAGCATGACGCTGAACTCGGAGCGACCGGCCTCGGCTTGGTGGCGCTGGCCGAAGCGAGGCACGCAGAGCCAAAAACAGTGCCGCTCGAAGAATTGCAATCCCTGGGCCGGTTCCTGCTATTCCTGCAAAAGGACGATGGCAGCTTTGTCAGCAAGTATCGGCCGGAGAGTGGCCCCGTGCAGGATTGGGAAAGTCTGTATTATCCCGGCGAAGCGGCGTTGGGGTTCATCTCGCTGTACGAAGCCGATCACTCCCGCAAATGGCTCATCGCCGCGGGCAAGGCGCTGTCCTTTCTGGCCAGAAGCCGCGCCGGACACTTCACGGTTCCCGCCGACCACTGGGCGCTGATCGCGACGTCCAAACTGCTTCCTTATTGTGACCAGACGGCGTGTCCAGGGTCTTCGCGCGAGGAACTGATCCAGCACGCCATTCAAATCTGTAATTCGATTCTACGGGAGCAATTTAGAGGTTCGGCTGCGGTAGGCGTGGCTGGCGCGTTCGATCCAGAAGGCCGGACAGCGCCGGCCGCTACCCGCCTTGAGGGGCTGCTCGCAGCTCTGGAATTTCTGCCGAAAAGCGACCTGAGGACGAAGATCGAGGCGGCAGCCGGGCGGGGTATCGCGTTTCTGCTAAGGATGCAGATCGGCTCGGGCCCTTACGCCGGCGGCATGCCCGAGGCATTTCGCGCTGGAGCACGCGCCGCGTCCGAGATTCGAATCGACTTTGTGCAGCACGCGCTCTGCGCCTGGCTGCGCTATCAACGACTAGTGTGGAGCGAGGCAGATCCGCACGGCGGCTGAGGTTTAGCCTGCCTGCCACACCATCCATGCCGGTGGCCTTCGCTGTCAGTGTCCTCGACTATTCCGAGGTCCGAATCGATGACAGCCGGTGCTCCAACATCTCGATGATTTTGACGTGTCCAGTCCGATGCCCAAGCGGTGGTTTGCGGGCTACGTCAAGAGCCGTTAGCCCGCTCACCGTGAGGGTATTTGGGTCAGATCCTGCATTAAGCAGCAACTCCACCGCGCGATCGCTTCCGACAGAGGCTGCGATGATCAGCGGGGTTGCGCCAGGAAGATACTTGGCCGTCGGGCCTGACTTTAGGTTCACATCGCCCCCCGCTTTTAGCAACGCTCGTATTACATCTGCCGCATCGCGATTCTCAGCTGCATAGTGCAGGGCCGTCCTGCCATCAATGTCCTGCTCGTTCACTCTCGCCCCGTGTTTGAGCAGCGCTTCCGCTATGTCAACATTGCCCGCAAAACTGGCTGCCATTAATGGCGTCAGCCCCTTTTGGTCCTGAGCATTCACGTCTGCACCATCTTGAAGCAACGCGTAAAACCGTGAGTGGTTGTGCGATGAAGCTGCCCTTAAAAGCGGCGATATGTCGGGATCCACCAGGTCACCCAACTGGCTCTTGATCGGAAGGCAAGGGTCGTCAAAAAGGAGGACTACAATGCTACCACGTGCCCGAGTGAGCCGAGACTTTGCCAGCTCTGCCGGGAGCCGCTGTTGGAGTTCGCGAGTTATGACTGGACCGGCGGCGTCGGCCAGCATCTTGCTGAAGGAGTCCGAGTCAGGCCGAGTATCCAGCAGTCTCGATCCTGCTCCAGAAACCAGCGTAACCACGGTAGAGTAGTAGCTAAGATTCGTGACGGAGACACTCTCCACTCCACTATTCCAAGTAAATGTAGCAGCGGCGCCAACAGACTTGATGCCGCGGTCTCGCATTCGAGACATCCACTCCGCTGCGTCGCCGCTTCCATCTTTGCAGGCATCAGAAAGCCCTTGTTGCCCTTCGGCCCGTGTCGGTCGAAGCACCGGGGTAGACGACTGGCCTTGCGCGATGCGCAGCGCCGTAAAGAACAGCAGATTTAATAGCAGCATTCTCGACATTCGGCTTGCCCCCGTAGTCTTACAGTTCGGCTCTGTCAGCAGCAAAAAGCCTTTCCGCGATATTCTATATTGTTCTCAACGCCTTCCCTTGATTCACGAGGGAGAGACGTACTCCCCGGCTCTCGGCCTTGTCAGATGACAGGGCTACCTATCAGAAGTGCCTTCCTCGCCTCGCAACAGCCGGTTGATCTGGTGATCCGGGATCCAGTGGGCCTCGGTTTCCCCCGAAGTCACCCTGCTGACAATTATCCTCCTGAAGTTGCTGAATCTCGTTGGGTGACAGGTTTGGGGTCGGCGGCGTAAAGTCTGTATCCACGTCAAATGAGCCCATCAGCCCCGAGTCGCTGTTCCCAACCTGACCGTTAGTAAGCGCATGCACTAACTCATGCTCAGTCACAGAAACGACTCCCTGAAAATAGCTGCCGTTTGGACCATAATCCAGTACCGATGCGAAAAACGAAGTATTCACAAAGACTACGGGCCACCCACCGCCGTAGGGAATGAAGGTCCAACCCGGATTGGCTGGAGTCATGCCAGGAGGCGCATCGCCATTATTTACGAAATTAAGCGTGGCGGTCGCACTCGGGTCGCCCCCAGAAACGAAGTTAACCGAGATTCCAGCCTGCGACTGAAAGTACTGATTTACGTTGTCTTCCACCTGTGGTAACGAAGGTGAAATGCCGTCGATGCTGCTGCCAACAGCGACATTTACGGTACACGTCGGATTCTGGGGGTCTGGCGGCGTATCAGGCACCGTCGGTGCTACGCAGGCATCGCCTTGGCAGGTGTCGTCGTCAACAGAGTCCCCGCCCGTCGTCGCCATACCGGCGCTTCTCTACTTGACAATTTCCAGAACTGCCGACTTGGACTCAATGGTGTCCAGGAGAACGGGGAACTTAAGGTTCTCCCGAAGCTGGACCTTTTCGGCATCACTCAGTATAGGAGGATGGTGCCAAACAACAATCCTATACTTTCCAGGCGAGGGCAGGAGGATTTCGTTCACGGGCCGCGTCGCCCCATAAAAGTCGCCGTGTCTCAAGATGATCCAATTCGCAGCAACCTGTAGAATATCGCGTTGGGGACCCGGTCCCCAGTCTGCGGCACGAGCGCTCCCTAGGAATTTTTGGCCAGGCGGTGGAAGAACCTGGAAACCGAATCCGCCTAGCAGCCCGAAATCATCTATGATCGGGGGAATATAAAAAGGAATTGAACCAGTATTGGTAATCTGAAAATGCACGTATACGGGCTGCCCCACCTTGCATTTGGTCGGGACGGTGGATACATCAATCTCCGCCTTTGGAGAAGTTTGATCGCCCACATCCATACGGGATTGACTAGATGATCTGGGCGGTAGAATCCCCCAACAGAGGACAAGCACGCAGTAGCCGCAGAACGCAATGCCTCGCATAATCTATTGCTTTCAACCTCCTTTGAGTGACTGCAAATTTACTGGCTCGGATCCGGGATTTGGTTTGGAACCGTGGCGTCCTGTGTCGCCACCTGCTGTGGGGAGCAATCTGCTGCAAGAGTGTTATATTGCGGCAGCTGGGCAGCATAAGAACCGAAGTCGATATCGGCACTTGGGTAGCCAACGCCGTGCATCAGTTCGTGAAAGAGTATGCCAGTCTGAACATTAGGCGATGCATTGTAGAAGCTGTTTCCTATGTATGTGGTGATGTTCTGTGGTGCTCCAGGGAACCCCGCGCTGAAATCAATAACAGGCGCAACTGTGTATGCAGCGTACGATCCCCCCGCCTGCTGTGCCTGTGCGAACTGAAACTGCACGTCCGCATCTTGGTCATTGGTCGGAGTGGCAGGAAGAGAGCTGACATTCACGTACTGCGTAGCGGCGATCGCCTGCAACCCGTTGCTCAATCCACCATATATTCCGTTGCAGTCTGGGTTCAGCATACCCAATACCAGCTGCTGCTTGTTCGGATCAGTTGGATCGTTCTGATTTGGGTCGCTGCAGTTGGCGTCCACGGTTGGATCGCAGCCGCCGCTGTTGTCGTCGTCGTCGTCGTCGTCGTCCCCGCCCCCACCGTCCCCCCCACAGGGGTCACCACCGTAATCATCCATTTGGATTGCCGCTGTCGGGCGGACTTCCACTGTTGTCGTCAACAGCAGTGACCGCGTTCAGTATATCTCCTTTCCCTCAAGATGCACTTCGCCGAGCTTGAGGAGGTACTTGCAAAGCTCTGCAAACTTCTTATCCGCCGCCACCATAATTGATGGATCTAACGGCGACCACCTGTCCACGACGTGGTATTCCCCGTGTGCAACACCTTCCAGTACCCATTGAGCACCGTCCGCCCCGTCGCCCCTTAGTTGCGGCCGCCCGTCGTCGGGTTCGTCCGTACTTCGATCGTCCTCGGTTGCCATGGACCAGAATGCCAGATCCTTTATACGATCCAAGGCGTTTTGCACATCGGCTTTGCTGACCTTGTGCGTCTCGTCAAGAATAAGACTGCCTAACTTATAACCACCGTGACCATCCGTAGATTTCACCGTGACGAAGCTGTCCTCCTCCAAGTTAATTGTTAAACGCACAGAGATCGGATGATGGAAAGTCCTGAGCCAAAGAAACCGATAGACTTGAGTCTTGTCGCCGTGCTGCGCCTGCGCCACGGCAAGCAAGGACGGCTCTCTTAAGGCAGTGAGAGCATGCGCATACCACTTTGCCTTGACGTCGCCTCCCTGCGGGATCGTGCCGAACACGTCCTCCGGGAAACACTTCATGGCTAGGGAAGCATTCTCATTCGAAACTGTTGGTTGACTCTGAGCAGTCAGACCAATTGACGACAACATAACAGAGATGAGGCAGGCCAACGCAATTTTCGGTTTCATTGATACCCTCTCAAAAATTCCAGCAGAACTCTCCGCCCCGATCAGTTTCCGCAATCCGGACCCGCCACCAGCGAAACTGTGCCTGTCACGCCTTGCGGAGCGCTTGGATCGTTAGTGCCAACGAATGCCAGAGTATTCCCACTCGGAGTTCCGACTACATTTACGCCTGAACCTCCATAGCCAGCAGGAAAGTTCGAATACGGGCCATAAGTGGCCAAGTTGATGCCGACGTTTGCGTCTGCCACTGAGAAGGACTCTGGATCAGTCCCAGATGTGCCTCCAGGATGTGTATGATAGGCTCCGACTGCCATGGTGCCAAGAGGTATGTAAGCATTGGGATTCACACTCTCATCGCTTCCACTATTTGCGGCAGTGAAGGAATATGAGCCGTCACTATTCTGGTAAATTGTGCCGCCGATTTCCAGACCAGACGATTGAGAGGCTGCGTTTGATTCCGCGACGGCGGCAGCACCGGCCTCCACGGGACTACTGAAACTCGATCCTGAAAATGGCGGCATATCCAATGGGCCATTGGGCGAAGTCATTGGGTTATTATTCGGATCGAGGTTCGAACCGCCCAAGGAGCAATCCATCTCGACTGGAAGGTTCAGGACATCGGAGCTCTGGCAATTCGGATCCGATCCGCTGCATGGCTCATTATTGTTGTTATTTCCGCTGTTGTCGTCCCCATTATCATCACCGTTGTCGTCCCCGCTCCCGCCCCCACCCCCGCCACCGCCGTCGTCGCCGCAGTCATCCATCGCGTGAGCGCCGCGGGCATTGGGGTCTGGTGGGCAATCGTCCATGGCGCGGGCACGGTGGTGGCGAACCGACATCCCCGCTGGATCGGTCAGAGCCAGCGGGTTGTTCATCACGTAGGCATAGCGGTTCCAGGATTGCGGATTAGCCAAGATCACTGCTCCCCGGCCCGCAGGGTCAGGCGAGATCCACCGGCCCTGGCTGGGGCTTTGGCGGCGGGCAGGAAAGTCATACAAACTGCTGACCGTGTCCTGATCCTGTCCGGTGAACGATGCGTCCGCCATGCCGGAGGTTCCGTACTGTTCGCCGAACGGGGCATAGGCCGAACTCGAGTACAATCCCCGCGCTTGCGTCGAAGTCAGCCGCGAGCTGCCCAGCCAGTCCGAGTGGCGGTAGTACGCCAAGCCCGTCGAGTTATAGATGGCCTTTGCCCCGCCGGGCAAGGCAACGAAAGCCTTGATCAAAGTCGTCCCATTGACCTTCGCGAGCTTCGCACCGGTCGGTCCGTAGATGAACTCCGAGTACGTGCCGCCCGCGTTATTCTCGACCATCCGTCCCAGCGCGTCGTAAGTGGCCGTCACTGTCGCTAACCCAGTGTTGACCGTGAGCATGTTGCCCCAGTTCGGGTCCCAAGTGTAGGTGTTCAGATTGTCGGTCAACAAGTTGCCGTTCGCATCGTATTTAACAGTCACGCCGGGAATCGACGTGAACTGGTTCGTGGTCGACGAATAGTTCGGCGTGAACGTCAAGCTGCCGCTCTTCGTAATATTGCCAAAGGAATCGTAGGTAAAGTTCTGTTGCCAAATCGATCCGCAGAGTGAAGAAGAAAGGCGCTGCACATCATCGTACTGGTAGTTGCACGTCTGCGTATCATTGGTGCCAGGAATGTTATCGGTAATCGCCAATGTTGCAAGTGTGCCGTTTGTGTTCCACGTGAGTTTGCCCGTGTCGGTCTGTCCGTTTACGCTGAACGTGTAAGTTCCCATGCGCCCGGTGTTGGGATCGTAGGTGAAGCTGTCGCTGTCTGCCGAGCCGAACGTGACTCCGGTCAGCGCGCCCAGCGGATTGGTGGTGCTGCTCGTGGAGTAGGTAACGCTCGTGACCGGATTCGTCCCGGAGGCAGCCGTGACCTGCGTGTATCGCCCTTCGCCATCGAGACCTGTTCCATTGGCTCCGTAATTGATCGTGGGCACGCCAGGAATGCCGCTCAACGACTGTAGCGCGCCCGTTGCCCAGTAGGAGGTGGTCGTGTGATAGTAAACTCCCGAGCCGGAGTGCGGTGTGGCTTCGTAAACGTCAGTCAGCTCACCGCGCTTAGAGTAACTGAAGAGTTCATCGGTGACGAAAGCGGTCAAGCTCGATGTGTTGAACGTCTGGGCTTCCACCATGTGTGTCTTGCCGTTGCTCACGGTCACACCCGTGGGGTATGAGCTCTCCGAGTCGTAGAAAAACTTCCGGAGAGTTGTGTTAGTGGCAGCGCTGTTGCCCGCCGTCACAATACGATGGAGACCATCGTAAGAATAGCAGGTAAAGTTGCCGGCATTGTCCTTCTTTTGCACCAGGTCGCCGGGGGAGGAATGGTTGGTGCCATCGGCGCACGGCGAGATGGAATCGTACGCATAGGTAATGGTGCCGTTCACTCCAGTATTGCCTGTCTCCGGGTTGGATTCCGAAGTCATTCGTCCCAGCCAATCGTAAACGAAAGTGCGCGTCTGCTGGCTACCGGTGGCAGCTTGGGCGTTCTGCGTAACGGTCAGTAGACGTCCGAGGGCATCATAGGTGTACTTTGTCCATAGGCCAGTCTTGGCGTTGGACTGACTACAGGCTCCCACTAGGGGAAGGGTGGACGATATTTCACAAACGGAGGTCAGCCTGCCCAAGCCGTCGTATTCAAGCTGCTTCTGAAACGTCTGCGTGCCACTCACGATTTGCAGCACGTCATTGTTCGTGTAGGTATAGGAAACCTGTCCGCCGTTCGCATCAGTGGTTTTGAGTACACGACCCAGCGCGTCATATGTCGTGTTGGTTCCGGGAGCCGTGGAATTCGTTGTACTTGCCGCGGCGCTAAATGGCATTGTGGATCGCGAAGGCTGGCCCAGATTGTTGTAGTCCGTCTCCACCGTGTCGTAATTCGTGGCGCTCGGCCCCTGCAAGCGTTGGCTCAGGATAGGCCGCCCGAAGCCGTCAACGGTAGTTCGAGAATCGGAAACGGAGTTGCCGCCGTTGAAGTTCTGCAGTGATGCCTCTACGGCCGTTTCTCCTATGTAGCTAATATCCGTCTGATTGCTGAGTTGATCAAGGACGTTCGCGGGCCGCCAGAAATCCGGGTCGGTGTAATTCGTCGTGACGTTGTTGCCGTTCTCGTCGGTCACCACGGTAGCCACGCCGCCCGTACAATTCCACGTTATTGAGCGTAACAGGCTTAACGGCTCATCGATGGTGGTGGCAAACGAATTCCCGCAGGAGCCAGAACCGTAGACGTACGTTGTCTGCGCGCCGTTAACGTCCGTGGCAACGTATGGGTTGCCTGTGTCGTAATAAGTGTAAGTTCTGGATAGCGAGGCCGAGCTGCTGGTTGAGGTGGCGGCGGTGGTCAGATTTCCGCGCGAGCCCGTAATGGCAACGTGCTGCGGCGTGCCCGTCGTGGCCGTGGGCGTTCCTTGGTCGTAGGTGTAGGATGAGGAGGCCAGAGTGATCTTGTTGCCACTGCTCCAGTCATAGACCACCACAGACGAGGGCTTGTTGTAGATCCCGTTGCCCAGGCTCGCATATGCAATAGCCGTTTCGCGAACAAGATACGTTGAAGAGGGCGCCGCGCCCAACGTGACTCCGTAGTTGTATTCCTTGTCGTCGGTAACTAATCCGTAGGGGTTGTAAACCATTTCTGAGAGTCGCGTGCTGCCGTTTGGAAGTGTGCGATAGGCGTCAGTCTGGGTAATCGGCGACTTGACGGTGGCAGTGGAGCAGCTTAAGTAATTGGTGTTGTAGCAGCGCGTGCTCGTCGCAAGAAGGGTCTGTGTACCATTAATCAGTTGATTTACCTGCCGCTGGGTTTCATAGAAATTGTACGTCGAGTAAGTAGTATTGCCGTCTTCAGCAAAATTGATCACCGTTTGATTACTGTTTGGATCGACGACAGTTGTCGTCCATGTCGATCCCGGAGCCGGTGTACCCGTCACAAGAGTGCGCGAATATTGCCATTCACCGCCTGGAGTGAGATTCCGAGTAAGGCCGGCCGCGCTGCCGTCGCTTTCAATCCCGTTGCTCCCGCCAGTGTACGTGTATTTGACTTCTCCGCCCGTCGGCAGGGTGACGGAAGCAATTCTCCCCGTCACACAGGTCGACTGTGTACCTGCGATCGGCGTGCACGAGCCTGGTGTAGGCTCATAGGTGAGGACGTACTTGCTGCCATCTGAAAGCTCTATACTGCTGACAAGGGCATTACTCAAGGGCCCGTACTCTTTTATGGCGGACGGGGTTGTGACCCCGAAATTCGTCTTCACCGTATATTGCAAGTAGTTCATTGTGTACGTCGCCGTCCCGGAAGGAGCGGGGTACTGGTACTTGAGCGGGCTTGCGGGTGTTCCGGATCCGGTAATGGTTAGAACGGGCGTCGTGCTCGATAGAGTGTCGAAAAACTGATTGCTTGTGTTCACGGTCATCTGGTTCCCGTTCGCATCAGTTACCTTAGCCGACCCCCCGGTCGTCAGGATCGGAGCATTTACGAGTGTCCCGGCACGTGACGTAACGGTGGCAGATGACCCTCCCGCAGTCATAGTCCACCCGGAGCCATCGGCTGTGGTGACAGTAAAGCCGTCGCTGCCGCTCTGTCCACAAGGATAGCCCCAGTTTGTCTGTGAGTACGTGTAGACATGGGACGTCCCGCTGAAGTAATGTCCACGCCCCATTGAGTCGTAGTAGGTCCAGCCCGAGTAGGTATCGATAGTTCCGTAATAAGTACCGCTAATGAGGCACGTTTGTTGCTGCGAATGCGCATAAGTAATGTATCCAGTAGCCACCTCCGTTAATCCCAGCCATCCCCAGTTGCCGACGGGTTGCCAACTCGTGGTTCCATTAGAAACAGTTGGATACCAGATCGAGCTGTCGTAGCCAAGATCATAATCGAAGTTGAAACCAGCGCGGCCAGCCTTGTGAACCACTGGAACCGCGAAATGCACGTTCAGATTGCCCAGGTTTACGATATCAAATGGCCCTCCGCCGAAGCTTCCGAACGCTGGCGTGCCCGTCGCCACTTGCGCGGCAGAGTTGGAAATCATTAAACAAGCCAGAACACCAATCAGAATCGCAATGTAAGTGTACGTCGCACTCCGCGCCATTGTCGTTCCTCTCGACATGTTGTCAGTCTGCATCTGGGAAATTGTGGACAAATCTTTCGGTAATTAGTGAGTATCGAAGATATCGTCCGGCAAGCCAGTATTGAAGGATGCGCCGGTCACGGTGACATCCATCAGCAGCCCGCCGTTTTCAAAGCGCTGAATGTGGAACGGCACCTCTACCCCATGTACGAGTCTGTAGTCACCAAACCGTATCTCTGTGGAGAGCTCGGCATCCATGTTGTCATCGGGATGGGTTTTGAACGTAACTCCCAGAGGAAGCGACGAAGCCGGATCGAGGTAAAAGTCCATCGTGCTGAGTCGCGGCACATCTTTGAATCCTTTTTGTGCCTGGTAGACGCGAAGGTGCTTGGCGGGCAATTCATTCCAGGTTTCTTCGCCGATGTAGGAGAACACGAAACGACGATCGAATACCTTCGCCAGCGAAGAAAGCGCCGGGAAGAACCAGACCGCGTCGGTTAAGCAATTGTGGAACGAGTACTTCCCCGACTTGCCGTCAGGATTTATCCACTTCCCCGCGGCGCCATTCGAACTACTGCGAATTTCGGTTCTATTGCCTCCGCTATTCAACGTCAAGTCGATTCGGCTCTCGGAAGTACCCTTCGCTAGCAATACCCCCGTACCCTCCTCGGGCTCAGGCCCAGCAATCCAAGTGATGTTTGCAGCCAACCGCACTCCGCTAATCGCAGTTCCGCGCGTTAGCGCCACAATCGACTGGGAAGCTAGAGCGATTGCCTGAGGATCGCTCGCGGGCGGCTGATTCTGGGAGAACAGAAAAGTTGAACCGACGAGAACAAACAGGAAAAGATGGAGACAGCGGCAAGAAATGCGAGTTTGCATTGAATCTCCTTGTCGAACGCAGTCGTGCGGCACAGATATGAACGTCGGCGCTTTCCGTAACAGTGCGCAGCGCAATCTTTCCGCCCACAGCGGGCGAACACGTTTACGGGGGAAAGTCCTGACCACAGAGTCTCGGAGAAAACTCGAAACCAAAAGTCTTACGTGTCAAGGACTAGTGAGAGATTTACGCTCGCCACAATTTGTTTGTCAACAAAAAACGACTTAGTCACACTAATACGTGACGAAACTCACATGCCGTGGAGCCTGTTATCTTACGGAACCGCGCAATCTATACCGAAACTTACCCACATAGCAACAAAGTACTCTCTTTGTTACGAGTTCAGGAAACGTCTAATAGAGTTAATAGGATAAACGGGTGGACATTCGGCGCTTGATGCTTCACTTTTTACAAAAATGCAACGGATTGTCGGTTGAGACCGGACGAGCTGTTCCCTAGCGAGAATAATAGCGTTGTCACACGACTGAGTGACGAATCTCACTTTGTAACCACACCTTGACATTCCATTAGTGCACTTATCATGTGCCAGTGGAATATCTAGGCAACGCGGAAATGTCCCTCCGACAAAGGCTTCTGGTTTCGCCGTGCGTGTCCAGATCGATCAGCCGCCGCGTGCGCGGGATCGTCGAGTGATCCGGCGTGTACTCGTCCAGCGTAATGCCCACAAAGCGCCGCACCGCCAGCAAATCCGCCAACCGCCAGGCGATCCCTCGCTCCGCCCCGATGCCCTCGAAATACCCGATCAGTAACGCCCGAAAGCAGATCCCCGGCGTCAGCGATGAACGCCCGTACTTCTCCGCATAAAACCTAGCGCACCGCTGCTCGACAAACTCGTCGAAGCGCTCAGCCTCCAGTAATTCGCTTGTCTGGGGCAGCCAGACGAACGAAAAAACGCGCTAGTCGCTGTTGCTTTGAAATCTTTTCACTCTCGCAAAGATCCGATCGTTCACGGCGTTCACAATGTCCTGCTCACCACCGAGGTATTTTTCCGTGGTCTGGATCGAGGAGTGCCCCAGCAGAAATTGTATTTGTTCAAGATCCCCACCGGAGCGCCGGCACAGTTTCGCGCACGTCCTTCTTAAATCGTGGGGCGCCAAGCGCTCCATGCCGACCTGGTGCGCGTACTGCAGCACGATCTTCCAAACCGCCGTGGTGCTAAGAGAGGCGCCCGACACCTTTCCATTCTTGCCCACCGCCCGGAATATTTTCCCCTCCGCAATCTTCGCCGCGACGGTCCAGAGATCGAGCCGGTCCTTCACCCAGCCCGGAACCGGCACCAGGCGAAGCTTCTTGCGCTTGCCGACCAAGTCGGGAATCACCCACCGATCGTCGCGCATTTGGATCTTGTCGACCATGAGTGACACTAACTCGGCCCGCCGCAGACCGCAGCCGACCAGGCCCAAGCAGGGCACCGTCCCGTTTTCCCTTCAGCGTGTTTTCGTCCGGTGCCAAGAGCAAGTCCTTCGCCTGCTCAGGCGTCAGCCAATTCCCTACCCTCACGCCGCTCGAACGGCTGTTGTCGACGCCGGAGGCGGCTTCCGCCTTTCCCCAATCGAGCAATCCCGCTTCGGCCGCCTTGCGAAACAGGCGCCGCAGGGCCGCCAGTTTCACATTGGTGGAGGAGGGCGCGGCGCCCGAGTCCTCCGACATCGTCCGGTAGTCGTAAAGCACCTGGCGCGAGAGTTCCGTGTAGCCCTTTGCGTCGTACCAGGCCAGAAATTTCTCGAGCGCTCGGCGGTAGGCGCGCTTCGTATGTTCGTTGCTCACGCCATTGAGCAGGACGCGTTCGAGGATCTCGTCGCGATCTGCTTGGAGATTCGGGAGTGTAACCGGAGCCAGGCTCATCGCTCCAGCTCCACGACCTTCGGGTTGAAGTGGGCATGGTTGGACCGAGCATCGAAAAGAGCTCGGCTGCCGGCCGGGTCCTCGCCACACTCGATCGGCAAGGGCAGCTGATAGGCGGCGTGCGGATGTTGCTCGTGCCACAGAATCAGTAGTTGCGGCGGCAGCCAGACGCACAACGCCTGCAGCCGCTCGACGATGGCGTGACAGGCGGCGCAGAGCGAAATCATCAGCGCCGGACGCGAGACGCCCGGCACGCGATGATGCACCACGATCCAGTCGTGGTCTTCTTGCGCGGGACGGCAGAAGCATCCCTGGCAGGTCCAATGGTCACGGCGCAAGACGGCCTCCCGATGTCCGCCGAAATGTTCGCGGTCGTGATGCTGGCGCGCGAGACAGCGCGGGCACATGCCGCGAGCAACGATCGAGAGCAAGCCGCAGGCGCAGAGGAAGACGGCCTGCATTCTTTCCCCGCCGGGCCCGGAGGCGAGGTGGGCGAGTGGCGTACTCATCGCGAATCCCTCAATCTTGCAGGCTCCGGGTAGGGTTTCGCTCTGGGAATCGATTCCCAGCCAAATCCACGATTCCTCGAATTCGGGGAGGGGTGCTCCAAAAAAGACGCGCTGGGAAGGCGTATAAGCGACGTTCTCGACTCTCGCCATACCTCAGTACCCCCCAAATTCTCCGACTTTAGGACTCGCCGACCTCATCCGCGAACCAAGAGCTACTGGGTTCCGGCGGCCGGCCAGGTGCAGCCAGGCTCCGCCGCCATGAAGTCGAGGGTAGATCCAAACGAAACTCCTGGTACGCAGGCGGAACCGCGAAAGCCGTCGTCGTCGACGTTTTTGTCTTTGCCGGAACGGCGGGATTCCGGCCAACAACACCGTGGCCAGGCTGGCAGGGAGGCGAGTCACCTATAAATGAGGAGAAAGGCACGCTCCATGAATACAAAAGAGGTGGAAAAGGGTCAAGAAAAATCACGCCTGATAATCGGCATTATCGTAATTAATATGACAAGCTTGAATCACCCTTGAAATCGAAGCTGAGATTCCTTCTGGCGCTCCTGAGAGTGTGGTTCGCACCGTTACCGAGAACTGTCGGACTCTGAAGTTTGATAGCCAAGGATTTGAGGAAGCATAAAATCCACTGCGATACCAGGTTCAGCCCAAGATTCCAGCCCAAGATAAGTGTGTCTTTGACGACCTTTGAAGTACTTACGCAGCCACCTAAGACCTGTTAAGTCGTTGTAAACACTTATTACCGCCAGTCTGAAAAGGCTGGCGTCGGCGGTTCAACTCCGTCCCTGGCCACCATCATTCTAAAGAACTTAGCGGCTTTCGACGGAAATTCCCAACCCACGATCCAACCCACGATTCGGAGATTCGACCCACGATTTCTCACTGAACTGTCTCCGTGAGCAGGTGCATCCTGTCGCCCAATAGCTGCTCCAGGAACTTCCCCTGTGCCTCGCGCATCGACTCCATGTCCGATTGTGCGTAGAGCTGCATCGTCGTACCGAAGTCCTCGTGACGCAGCATCGACGCGTGTGTCGCGGACTGACTGCAGGCGTGCACGTGAGGGTCGCTGTGTCCCAGTCAATGTCTGCCCACTGAGGCCGGTAAACTCGCTCCGGCTCAGTCCTAGACATCCCGCCAGAATAACCCTTGCGGGGTCTAGAGTCCTGACGTCTGGTAACGCAGCACCGCCAACGCGAGACGGTATTCGTAGCCGGCTTGCGATTGAGTTATTTCCGCCTGCGTCTGTTGGAGTTGGGCCTGGCTGAGTTCCACAATCGAGCTGAGGCCAAGTTTGTAGCGCGTTTGCGCCAAGTCGAGGGCAAGGTTTGCCTGCTTGAGAAGTTGATTGGTTACGTCGAGACGATCATAGGCGGTATTGGCATTCAGCCAACTGGTGCGAACGTCTTTTGCAATCGTGTTGCGTAAGTCCACGAGCCGCTGTTCCACGACTTGCGCCCTCAGGTCGGCTTCTTTCGCGCGCGCGGAGAATAGAAATCCGTTGAACACAGGGATTTCCATATCGACTCCGACGGCGCCGTACCATGGAGAGAGGTGATAGTCGCGCACCGGCGTGCCTCCGACAGCACCCAACGCGGAGATCATGGGCAAAAGGGAATCTCGTTCCGCGGCCTTCAATTTCTCCGCGGATTGATACTGGAAATTAATCGCCTGCAACTCAGGCCGCGAGTTGACCGCTTCCTGAATCAGTTCGTCAAGATTGGCAGGCGGGCCGGCAGTCGTGGCAGGTTCGTCGACTACATCGAACTCCTGCGGGGTTACATAGCCTAAGAGTGCGGCGAGAGCAGCTTGGGCGCCCTTCTCGTTGTTTCGCGCATCCAGCAAGAGCAACTTCGCTTGCGCCAGATTGACCTGCGCAAAACTAAGGTCGAGGTCGGATTTCAACGCGCTCTTTGCCAGAGCCTGCACTTGGTCAACGACCACCTGGCGGTTGGCGACGGTTTCATCGGCCACATGCAATACGGCTTGGGCCTGGAGCACGCCATAGAAGGCCCGCTCGACGGCCAGCAGCACCTGCTCCCGCGTGGCCAGGGCATTCTGATCTTCAGCTTTGGCGGAGAGACTGGCGCTGGCGACCAGGTTTTTCGTGCGTCCGAAATCGGTGATCAACTGGCTCACCGATGCCCCTCCAGCTGCACGCTCAAAGATAATCGGGTTATTTAATCCTCCGGCGGTAATCCGGCTGTTCGTTTGCGAATCGACGGCAGTCAAGTCTGCCGTCGCGGTCGGCCAGTAACTGGAGCGTGTTTCGCGAATGACTTGCCATGCAGCAAGAGCCTGCAGACGGGCGGCGGTAATTTGTGGATTGTTCCTAACCACTATCGTCTCGGCTTCTTGGAGTGTCAGCCGAACCCGCGGTCTTGCTCCTGCCTCGTTTGCATATGGAGGATGCGATCCTGGCGGCCACTGCGACCCCGTCTGCGCTGCTGGCTGCCCTGTGCTGGGAGCCTGCGGAGCGTCTGGAAGAGACTGAAGAACTGCGGTGGATTGGCCCATGCCGAGAGTTGGCAACGCAAAGACACAGAAGAGAAAATCGAGTCCGCGAATCATTCCGCCACCTCGGCAGCAGCGGTCTCCTCTTTGCGGTGAATCCACAAATATGCTGCAGGCACGAGATAGACGGTCACAACAGCAGACAGCAGCAGACCTCCGACGATGGAGCGGGCCAGAGGAGCGTAGGCCTCGGCACCGGTCCCCAGCTTCATTGCCATGGGAATCAGTCCGAGCAGTGTCGCCAGCGAAGTCATCAGTACGGGCCGAAGGCGGAGCCGCGATGCTGTAGCCGTGGCCTGTTGGAGCGGAACTCCCTGAAAGCGCAATTGGCGCGT
>Ga0326728_10014733_pt1 | contig 16485 bp, 26 predicted proteins | sample MB3enrmetagenome_FD_207602 | JGI IMG/M metagenome (GOLD analysis project Ga0326728, IMG submission 207602) | Lab enriched peat soil microbial communities from McLean, Ithaca, NY, United States - MB31MN | ecosystem: Environmental > Terrestrial > Soil > Wetlands > Peat | place: USA: New York...
TTGATCTCCTCGGGCTCGAAATCGCAGACCGTCGTCCCATCCTCTGTCCGTCCCGGTCGGGACAGCGCGCCACCAACTGTCAGCAGCGCTTCGGCGAGAGTCGTCTTGCCGGCGCCGCCATGGCCGATCAGCGCGACGTTGCGGATTTTCGCGGACGGCACGGTGTTCACCTGGGTACCTCACTTCCCGTGACCGGCTTCACCTGTGCGACCGGTCGACAAGTTCTCTTGACAGGCTGCGAGCCTACTGGTCGCGTGCGGGGCACGAAGAGCCCGAGGGGTCGGCGAACGGCTCTGGTATTCTCATTTACAGAGGTTGAACGCCGCGCGAGGTGCGTGACGACCATCTTCGATGCGGTAGCGCCAGACAGGAGCAAGATGATCGACGGCCACCGGGGCCAGTCAGCGGCGAGCGGCAACGAGGATGCTCCCGCAGAGGACCAAGGCGCGCAAAACGCTGAGCTGACAGAGCAGGCGGGGGAAGCGGCCCTGACGCCCGGGCGTGGGATCCGGACCGGCTTCGGGATCGGTGCCCGTCTCGTGCGCCTCGGGGTGACCGCCGACGAGGTCACCATCGTCGGCATCCTTCTCGCGGGCCTCACAGGCGTCGTCATCGGTCTCGGCCACTTATGGATCGGCGTGGTGCTGCTGACCACCGGAGGCCTGATGGACACCCTCGACGGCGTCGTCGCGAAGGCGGCGGGCACGGCTTCGAAGAAGGGCGCCTTCTTCGACTCGGTCGCCGACCGAGTCGCCGACGCCCTCATCTTCGGGGGAGTGGCGTGGTACCTCGCCTCGGGCACCGATCCCAAGCTCGCAGTGCTGCCGTTCGCGATTCTCGGGGTCAGTGCGGTCATCTCATATGAGCGGGCGAAGGCCGAGTCGCTCGGCTATGACGCCAAGGGCGGCCTCATGGAACGAGCCGAGCGGCTCATCCTGCTCGGTGTCGCACTGGCACTGCACATAATTCTCGTCCCGCTCCTCTGGCTCCTGCTCGCCCTCTCGGCCTTCACCGCGGTGCAGCGTTTTGCCAAGGTTTGGCGCCAGGCGAGCCGGGAGAGCGCGACCTCCCAGAGCGTGGGTGGGTCGTGGCGCCGGGGCCGTGTCGAGTCACGCTGGCAGAGCTGGCGTCAGCCGCGCTCAAGCGGCACGAGGCGACGTGCGACAACTCCGAGTCGTGTGCGCGCGCGCCGGCGGACCGAACCACTCGGAGTGAGGCTTCGTCGTGTCCTTGCCAGCGAGCGCTCCGGCATGCGCCGTCCCGATCCCGCAGACGAGCGTCGAGGTGCCGGCTCCCTCACTCAGCGGCGTCGCCGGCAGGGGACTGATCGCTGATCACAGATCCATCCTCCTGGCGGGCATCGTTGGGCGGCCGGTGACGGCTAAGGCAGGCCAGTGGGCCAACTACCTCGTCTATCGCGCTGGCGCGACGCTGCTGCAGGTCACTCCTCCTCCCCTCGCAGACGCGCTGGCCACGGGCGCCGGCTTTGCGGCGTCGGGAATCTCGCGCGACAAGCGGCAGCTGGTGCGCGCCAACATGCGACGGGTGCTCGGGCCCGACGTCGACCGGGCCGTCGTCGACCATCTCGTCACACAGGCATTCGTCTCGTACGCGCGCTACTGGGTGGAATCGGCGCAGATCGCGAACTTGCGCTCCGACCAGGTCGAGTCGACGTTCACCATCGACGGCTTCGAGAGGCTCCGTGTGGAGATGGCAAGAGGCCGGGGCGTCGTGATCGCACTTCCACACGTCGGCTCGTGGGAGTACGGAGGCCGCTGGCTCGCCCTGCAGGGCTATCCCATGACAGTGGTCGGCGAGCTGCTGGAACCTCCCGAGTTGTTCGAATGGTTCGCCTCTCAGCGAGCCGCGCTCGGTCTCACCGTGTTGCCCCCAGGTCCCGACACGACGGTCCGTCTCCTGGACACGCTTCGCTCAGGCCGTGTAGTCGGGCTCGTGGCGGACCGTGACCTTGCCGGCAACGGCGTCGAGGTGGAGTTCTTCGGTGAGAAGACGACACTGCCTGCGGGCCCCGCGCTGCTGGCTCTGCGGTCCGGTGCGCCGTTGATGACCTGTGCCATCTTCCAGCGGCCGCACCGGAGGTACCACGCTGTGCTGCATCCCCCGCTCGACTCGACTCGCGGCGGACGAATGCGCCGGGACGTTCAGCGACTGACCGAGGACATGGCGCGCGAGCTCGAGGACCTCATCCGTCTGGCACCCGAGCAGTGGCACCTGTTCCAGCCCAACTGGCCGAGCGAACGTGAACAGCACCGCTGACCTGCGGTTCTAGCTGCCGGCCTCCGCGGCGTGACACGAGGATGACACGCCAGGGTTGCCGCGCATCTTGGCGGCCGCTACCGAGACGTAGAACGACGACTTGGCGCGACGGAGCCACTCGGCGACCTCGTCGGGGGCATCCCCAGGCCGACGCGGCCCGCTGAGGTCGATAAGAAAGCCGATCATCTCGCCCGGACAGTTGAGCCACGGCGGCTTGGACGTGACCCGCAAGGTCACAGCCGAGCCAGCGCGCCGCATGTCGTTGCCGACCGCCCAGCCGAGGAATTCGAGGCTCATCCATCCCTCGGGGGTCTTGTCGACCTCAAACACGACGTACCACTGACCCTCGGGAGCCTGGTCGCGCTCCGCGTCGCGGTGACCGCCGCACGAGCCGATCGTGTGCACGCCCGGAAACTGATTGAGCGCCCGCACGAGGCCCTCGACGGGCGGGTCGATCTCGCCATAAGGCACGCGAGGCCGCCGCCGCGTGGTCACTTCCCGGACCTGCTCAGCTCGGCCGGGAGAGCTGTTCGGAGCACCTCGTCGATCGCCGCGCGCGTCCGGTCCTCAGAGTCGGGCCACAGGTGCGCGTAAGTGTTTAGCGTCTCGACGGCCGACGCGTGGCCGAGCCGGGCCTGAACCGTCTTCACGCTCTCACCGTGGCGGATCAAGAGGCTCGCGTAGTAGTGGCGCAGCTCGTGAAACCGGACGCCGTGGCGGACTCCCGCCGCCTTCACGGCCGCGCGCCAGAGGTCGCCGAAGCGGTTGCGGGAGATCGGCTTGCCGTCAGGCATCGTGAAGAGCAGCCCGCTCTCGCTGGCTGGGAATGATGCCAGGTGCTCGGCGAGGGCCGAGGTTACGAAATCGGGCAGCGGGATCGTGCGCACGCTCGACGACGTCTTCGGCGGCGCGATGACGACCTCGCCGCTCGGCAGCGTCACTAGCTGCTGACGGACCGACAGCGAGCGCCGCAGGAAGTCGAGCTCATCGCTCGAGACGCCAAGCGCCTCACCGGAGCGAAGACCGGCACCGGCGCCGAGCACCGCGAGGCCGCGGTAGCGATCGGGGAGCGCCTCAATGAGCGCGAAGACCTCGGCCGTTTCGAGCGGCTGGACCTGGGGCCGGTCGTCGGCCGGCAGCTTCAGGCCGAGGCATGGACTCCGGGCGATTACCTGGTCGCGTACGGCTGCGTTGAGCACCGCGCGGAGGTTCTGCACGACGACCCGAACCGTCGAGGGCGCGATCTGGCCCGAGATCCCCTTCACCCAGGCTTGCACCTCGCTCGGCCGGATCGAAGCTATCGGCCGCGTCTCGAACGTCGGGAACACGTGATTTCGCAGGGTGGAGTCGATCGAGGCCGCCGTCGTGGGGCGGTGAACCTGCGCGGCCTGCCAAGAGCGAGCGAAGTCGCCAAAGGTGACCTTGCCGGCCGCCGGGTCGACGTAGGAGCCGGTCAGCTTCGCGTGATCGGTGCTCGTGAGGAACTTCTCGGCGTCGACCCTTCGCGCGAATGTCCTCGAGCGTGACTTGCCGTCCGGGGTGCGCCAACGAGCACGCCAACCGCCTGCGGGAACCCTCTTGACTGAGCTCATGGCTCCTCCTCGGTGAGCAGGCCGCGGCGACGCGCCTCGGCGATCCAACGTGTTGCGTTGCGGTATGAGGTCGACCAGTGCTCGGCGATCGCTCTCGTGCGCGCCCGGCTCACGGATCGGTAGACCTCTGCGACCTCCTCGAAATGCTCGGCGGTGAGCACGAAGCGCCGACCGCCGTTCACGACAGAGCGACGTCGCTCGAGTTCGGCCTCGGCCAGCAGCGACGCCTCGGTCGGATCCTTCAGGCCTACCCGCGCATAGACCATGTCGGTGAGCGCGTCGACGCCTCCAGGTGGATAGCGCCAGAAGGCGACCTCGGCGAGGGCGCTAACGGCTTGCTTGGTGACCCTGCCGACCGGGGTCGCCCGGAGCAGCGATGACCCAAGGCTCTCGCCCGGACCTCGCCGCCGAACGGTGAGCGACGAGAGCGCCGGGCGGCCGTTATCGAGTTCGATCCTCACGAGCACGGGCGATTCGCCCTCGTCGTCCTCAGCGATCACGACCTCGGCCCAGCTAGGAAAAGGCGTCCCGTCCTCGAGCTTGCCCAGCGGGCCCATGCTCGGCAAGACGAAGGTTCGAGGTGTCATGGAGGACACTATAGACACTCGTCCGCAAGTCTGTCCACGACAAATGGCGTCTTGTCGTTCATAGTGGGTAACTGTGACGACAACCACGAGAAACTACCGGACCCTGCCGCAGGTGCTCGAGGAGCGGCCGTGGCTCTCTGAGCGCTACTTGCGCAGGCTCGTCTATGAGCGCAAGATCCCGTTTTCGAAGCTCGACGGCCGCTTGCTCTTCGACCTGGCGGACATCGACGACTACGTGGAGCGGCACCGCGTCGAAGTCGTTTCGAAGTGATGCCCAGAAATGACGAAGCCCCCAGCCAAAAGGCCCGGGGGCTCGTCGCAACAGGTCTCGCCGACCAGCCACCACCATACAGGCCAGGTGCGCGGTGAGCCGCGAATACGTGCCGCTCAGTACGAGCTTCTTCGAGGACGACAAGGTGATCGAGCTCTCTCCGCTCGCGCAGCTCGTCTTTGTCGGCTCTCTGTGCGTGGCGAAGCGCATCGAAAGCGATGGCCAGGTCAGCCTCGCTCAGATCCGCCGTGAATGCCCCAATGTGGGCGACCTCGAGCCGCTGCTCGACGAGCTCACCACCCACAGTTTGCTTACCAGGTCTGAGGACGGGACGACCTTCGCCATTGTCGCCTGGTTGCGATGGAACTCGTCGGTGGCCGAGATCAAGGCACGCCGCGAGTACTTCGCCGAGATCGGCCGCAAGGGCGGCCAGCGCCGCAGGGCGACCAAGCCGGAGGGTCCTACCGACGAGGAAAGCGCAACGCTAAGCGCATCGCTTAGCACGACGCTTAAGCGTGACGCTAAGCAACTGACCAGACCTGACCTGACCAGACCTGAAGAGAACGGACCAGACCAGGCTGGCGCTCCGGCCGTCGCGACGAATGGCACCGATCCGCGCTTCGACAGGGTCGTCGGTCTCTTCTCAAAAAGGGCCGCAGACAAAAACGGCGTGAAGAACCCAGCCAGCTACGCGATCAGCGTTGCTGGCGGACTCGTGAAAGAGCGAGGCGTCGAGATCCAACAGTTGCTCAAGAGCCGGCCGTCAGCCAGCGTCGAGCAGCTCGTCGACATCCTCGAAAAGAGCCCGAGGGCGGCGACCTCATGACCGCAAACAACTGCCCGAACGGCTGCGATCACGGGCTGGTCGAGGTCGGTCGCCCGGACCCGCTCACTCATGGCACCTGGCGGCCCTGCGACGTGTGCAACGCCGAGGCCTACGAGAGGTGGGCTGCCGGCGGTTACCAGAAATGGCGCCCTACCGCTCGGCAGCTGCAGCTACAGGAGCGCGCGTCATGACGTCCGCAAGCAGATCCACCGTTCCAACCCTCCACCTGAAAGGAAAGGCAAGCATGACCCTGACCGACGAGACCGTGAACTACATCCGAAACCGGCCCAACAACATCCTCGTGCGGTTCCACTGCGCGCTTTGCGGCGGCACGATCGAAAAGCAGTCGTACCTCTTTGAGATCATGGCTGGTGGACCCTTCGACGCTTGGGAGGTCGTCTGCGATGACTGCGCCGAGCATCCCGAGAACATCCCGGCTCGGATCAGGGCACGAGCGGGCGAGCTCCGCGAGCAGGCCGAGCTCCTAGAAGCACGCGCGCTGGAGCAGTTCGAGACCAAGGTCCTAGGACCTTCGAACGAGACGGGCTACGGCTACGGCTACGACTACCCAGTCGAGGACGAGTTCCCGCAATGGATGCGCGACCGCCTTGGCCTGCCTGCCCGTCCGATCTGCGCCGCCTGCGGATCGGAGCAGCAGCATCCGACAGTGGAATGCGACGAGCCCAGCTACTCGTGAGACGACCGCGGCGCAGAGCGATGCTGCCATGACCGGCGGAGCGGAGAACTTCGGATTCGGTGAGTGTCAAGCGGAACTGTGTGTTCAGGCGGCGATCGACGAGTCGGGACGCTGCCGGTACCACGGAAAGGTCCTGCTAGGGCTGACCGTGAAGCCGGGCAGAGAGTCCGACAACTTGACACGAGTTCCGAGGGCGAAGGCGAGATCGCTTCGCGCCGACGAAGACATCGAGGCGGTGCCATGACCGAGGCGTCGTTTCTAACCGACCTGCTCCAGATGTCGCGAGACCAGCTCGAGGAGGCCTGGCAGATCGCGAACGCGCAAGCGTGCGACCCGACGCTCGCCAGCACGAGACGGCTCGGCGAGTTGCGCCGCGACCTGGTCGACCTGCTCTTGCGAGGCGAGATCGTTGAGGCGCGCGCGCTCGATGCTCAGCACGCGCCGTGGATCGACCAGTACATCCAGGATCACCAAGGCGTCTTCGGCGACCACTACAGGCACGACACCCGATGACCACGACCCCTAAGCAGGTCTACGCGAGCGCCGCTTGGCGACGAGTCCGCAAGGTCGTGCTCGAGCGCGACGGTTATCTGTGCATGATCCGGCTGCCAGGTTGCGAAGGTCAAGCCGCACAAGTCGATCACATCGTCAGCGTCGACGACGGCGGAAGCTGGTTCGACGAGAGCAACCTGCGCGCCGCCTGCGGCCATTGCAACAACGCTCGAGTTAACAGGCGGACCCGAGAGGGCTGGCGCTCGGCGCGCACCCGCGTCGTGCTGGTCGTCGCTCCACCGACGCCCTCGCCGTTCGCGGCCTACCTCGAGGAGCACGTGAGCAGCGGGGACGTGGTGATCGACTACGGGGAGCTGTCGGTCAGTCAGCACGGTGACCATGCCTCCACCATGGCTGTGCGCAATACCCTGCTGGCCGCGCTGCGGGCCGGCATGGTCGACGCGCCCCGATGCTGGGTGACCTCCACGGCGCCGGACGCGGAGCAGATCTTCCCGAGTCATGAGGTCGTGGTCCTGGACATCGACAGGGAGGACGCCCTGCGCCAGGCGGCCGGGGAGCCGGAGCTCGACGCGCTCGTGCGTCAATGGTATTCGCAACGAAAGGTTGAATGAGTAGGTCACGGATATGTACGTAGATGCAGGTCATCGCGTTATAGATAGACCCCGGATAGGGGGGTCATTCTCCAATCGAAAGGCGACTCAGGACCCGCTCCCTCAACTTTTTTGCGTCGAGGGAATCTCACTTTTCGAAAGGCAAAAGTCGAATGAAAGCTAAGACGGCCTACTGCGCCTGCGGCGCTCCGCTGCCCGCGCCGAAGCTCACACGCAACGGACGGCCGCTCGGGCGACCACGGACGACCTGCGCACAGTGCCGCGCCGATCCCGACCGCAGGAGGGCCGCGCGCGCTCAGGAGGTGGTCACCGGGGAGGTCGCCTTCGGACCGAACCGGATCGCGGCCGAGCAGACCATCGCCGCCCTCGAGGCCGGGGGGGTGCTCGAGCCGGTCGACGCCACTCGAGTCGCCTCGCTGCGTGCGATCGCGACGGCCCTCGACGCCGATCCCGGCTCGGCGCCGCTTTGGCGCGAGTTCCGCATGGCCGAGACGGCGCTGCGCCTCTCGGGCGCGGCCAGCGGTGAGATCGACGCCTACAAAGAGCTCATGCAGAGCCTCGGAGGTGGACAATGACCGCCGAGCCCCGATTCGCGACGCCGAGGTCGCCCGAGCGTGAAACCCTCGGTCACGAGGTGGCGGCCATCGCCGAGACCCTCGGTCAGCCCTTCATGCCTCACCAGCGCCAGATCGTCGACGTGGGCCTCGAGCTGCTCCCCGGGACGAAGGTCCCGGCCTACCGCGAGGTGGTCGTGCTCCTCCCGCGCCAGTCCGGCAAGACGACCCTCTCCCTCTGCGTGGAGATCCACCGGGCCCTTCGCTGGCTGCCGCCGCAACGGGTCATCTATTCGGCGCAGACGGGATCCGACAGCCGGCGCAAGCTCCTAGATGACCAGGTCCCCATGCTCAAGACGTCCCCGTTGTGGGTGGCCGTCGCGAGCATCCGGCGCTCGGGGGGATCGGAGGCGATCATCTGGAAGCCGGGGAGCCGCATAGACGTGCTCTCGAGCAACCTCGGCGCAGGGCACGGCCGTGTCGTCGACCTGGCCGTACTCGACGAGGCCCACGACGACACCGACGACCGCCGCGAGGCCGCGGTGACCCCGGCGATGGCGACGAGGCCCGCGGCTCAGTTGTGGGTGATCTCCACGGCTGGCAGCGATGCCAGCGCCTACCTGCGCCGCAAGTGCGACAACGGCCGCGCCGCCGTCGAGGCCGGCGAGACGACCGGAACCTGCTACCTCGAATGGAGCGCCCTCGAGGAGGACGACATCGACGACCCGGCGACGTGGCGCTCGTGCATGCCGGCCCTCGGTCTTACGATCGACGAGGCCGCGGTCCGCCACGCCCGGGCCACGATGTCCGAGGGCGAGTTCCGGCGGGCCTTCCTGAACCAATGGACCCGGGCCGAAGAGCAGATCATCCCGGCCGCCGTCTGGAACGCGATCGTCTCCCCCGACGTCATCGTCGACAAGGGCGCGAGGCCCGTGGTCGCCGTCGACGAGGACCCTGTTCGCGGCTCGGCTGCGATCGCTCTGGGGGACTCTCTCGGCAACGTGGAGATCGTCGAGTACCGCAACACCGGCAGCACCGCCTGGGTGGCCGATCGGGTGGCGGAGCTGGCTCGCGAGTACAGCGCCCCGGTCGTGCTCGACGGCACCGGACCGACCGCCGCGCTCTTACCCGACCTCGGGGTCCGGTACGTCAAGAGCATCAGCTCATACGGCCGCTCGGAGGTGGCTCTCGCCTGCGGAGTGTTCTACGTGGCAGTTGCGGACGAGAGGATCGCCGTAGCGCCTTGCAAGGCCCTGGACGAGGCTGTCGCAGGTGCCCGCAAGCGGCACGTAGCGGATCAGTGGATCTGGGCCAGGTCCGAGACTGGCACCGACACGACCCCGCTTTTCGCTGCGACCTTGGCGTATCACAAGGCGACGAATCAGCCGGCCTGGCCCCGGGTGATAAACCTCAACGACTACCTCCCTCACGACGTATTCAGGCCTGGGGGACCGACGACACCGCCCGGGCCGACCCAGCTGTGACTACCTGGCAAGAGCCACCGGGCGAGCCCGAGTGCGCTACGTGCGGGCGGCCTCTGTACCTATGGCGGCGCTGGCGCGGCCTCACCGAGTGCGCGGATTGTGCCGAGCGCCGACACTGGACCCTGTTGCGCGGAACGGCCGCCGGGATGCTCGCCTACATGCTCGAGGCGGCGACGCCGACCGAGTGCGAGGAGATACTCCGGCGCGCCGAGCAGGCCTTTTGCGACGACCCGCGGACGCTCGCGCTCATTCGCCGCGTCGTCGACGCGAAGCGTGTCGGGGCGCTTTGGGCCGACGCCGTCGAGAAGCTCCGCCGGCGCGGCGCCCAGCTCGAGGCGAGGGCGCACCGCGACCCGCGAGTCCTCGCCCGCCGGCGATTCCGTCTCCTCCCCGGCGGGCGAAGGTGGAGGCGATTTCGATGACGACTGACCGCGGCGGGCTCTCGTACGGCTTGCCGTTGTCCGAGCTGCCGGCGCTCGCGGCCCTCCTCCGCCGCGGTGCGACGTGGGTGCGGCGCAACGGGATCGAGCTCGACCCGGCTCTCGTCGCCCGCCTCCACGACCTCGAGGTGACAGTCGAGATGATGCGGCCGGTTGCGCGCGCAACCTCGGCTGTACCGGGGCCGTTGCGCGGGGGGACAGTTGCCGGGATGGATGGATCCCGAGAGGTGGGTACTGGCGCTGCGGCTCGGTTGGCAGGCTGCAGCCGTCAGGCCCTCTCAAAGCGGCTGCGGGCCGGCCGTATCCCCGGAGCTTGGCGCGACGAGCTCGGGCGCTGGCACGTGCCGATCAACGCCGTCGAGGCGAAGGGGGCCTGACCGTGGACGGCTACGGGGCCCTCGAGCTGACCCACACCATCTACCGCCGCGCCTTTGCCGGCCTCATCAAGTCCATCGCCGAGGGCACCGATCCCCGGGAGAACCGCGACGTCCTCACCTTCTGGCGCTGGCACCTGCTCTGCGAGGCCAACATCGCAGCCGCCGAGGCCGCCGAGGCTGCCAAGACCCGCGAGCAGCTCGACTCCCTCAACCGACCCCCGCCCGGGTACGAGGGTTTCATGTCGCAGGAGCGGAACGAATTCGGCCAGCTCATCGGGCCCAATGGCGAAACTTACGTGCCGCGGTGGAGCGAGATCGGGAGGCGATGATGAGCTACGAGCGCCGGCCGGCGGGAGCGGGCGCCGAGCTGGTCGCGCGAACGGTCAAGAGCTCGAACGCCAGGACAAGGGGCGAGGCCGTCCTCGAGGAGGCGCGGGAGGACGGCGCCGAAGTTGAACAGCGCGACGGCAAGATCGAGATCCGCCGCCGCGCCAAGCCGAAAGCGAGGACTGCCAAGTGAGCGACCTCTCAGAGCGCAGGAGCCTTCATTCGGGGATCGAGCGCCGTAGCGTCCCCTTCCGGCTCGTCGATGACGGCTACACCTTTCGCGGAACCGGGGCGACGGCCGAAGGCTGGACGCTCTCGGCCCACGCCGCGGTGACCGGGATCGACTACCAGGTTCGCGACAAGTTCGGCCTCTTCACCGAGCACCTGCACCCGGGCAGCTTCCGCGACACGCTGGCGCGGGGCGCAGACGTGAATTTGCTCACAAATCACGACGGCTTGAGCTTGGCCCGGACGCGAAGCGGCACGCTCCGACTCGCCGAGGACAGCCGGGGGCTGCGCTACGAGGCCGACCTCGACCCGGCCAACCCGCACTCGCAGGCGCTGAGAAGCGCAATCGAGCGGGGCGACGTCGACGAGTCGAGTTTCTCATTCAAGGCCGTGCGCGAGACCTGGAACAGCGACTACAGCCGCCGCGACCTCTACGCCGTCGACATCAACAAGGGCGACGTCAGCCCGGTCAACTACGGTGCCAATCCCGCCACCGGCAACCCCGGGAGCGCTGTCTCGCTCCGATCGGAATATCGCGGCGCGAGCGACTACGTGGGGCTGACCGACGCCATCAAGGCCAAGTTCGTCTCGGACCTGCAAAACGCCGCCACGAACCCGACCGTGCACGTCGCGCAGTGGCTGCACCGCTGCAACCAGTGGGCAGCGAGCACCTACCCGAAGGGGCTCACGTACGGCGACGTCAGATGGATGGCCGCGCAGTGCGTGAAGGAGCTCAAGCGCCGCGACCCGCACTCGACCGCCTCCATGGATGGGTTCCCGGGCCCGTCCGCGGGGAGTGAAGCCGTTGGGCCCTCCGATCAGAAGGCCGCTTACTTCGACGGCGAGCACCGATGCCAGGCCGGCCAGGCGGCGCTGGCCGCGGCCGGCGAGCTCAAAGAGGGAAGGATGCTCGGCCGCCTCGGCGAGTACCGGGGGCCGACGTTCGTCGGGTGCAACTGTTGCGGCCCGTGCACTGGCGCAGGCTGCGACGGCAGCTGTTGCGACAGCTGCCCGGCCGACACGTTAAAAGCGGCGGGGGCCTTTCTCAGCGTCTACAACAGCGACACCTCGAGCGACTCGATGGACCAGCCGAGCGCCGAGGCGCTGGCACTGGCGAAAGAAAGCCTCGAGCTTCGCCGGCGGATACTGCGCCTCAAGGTCGGCGCGGAGGAGTTCCGCGCGGCCGAGCGGCGCCTCCGTGCCGCCCGGGAGCCCTTCCCGGGCGAGAGCGCAGGGGAGTTCGCCAGACGGCGCCAGGTTGACGCCATCATCGCCAAGCGCAGGAGAGAGGTCTACCGATGACCGACAACGAGAAGATCGCGAAGCTCGAGGCACGGGTCGCCGTGCTCGAGGAGGGCCTCGTCAGCCTGGGCTGTTTCGTCGTCGAGAACGACCGAACGCGGTTCGGTCGGAGCCTCGCGGGGGGCATCGTCGGCGCGAGGGCGCTCGAGATCATCGAGCAGATCGAAAAGTCGCGCTCGGCCGTCCCGGTCACCTGAAGGCCGCTGCCATACGCGCGGCGGTCGTCACCGCTCTGGCAGCCGGGTTGACGGCTTTCTGGTTCACCCAGATCGCTCTAGACCGAAGCGGGAGCTGATGGTTAGGGACTAGACGGCGACACCCGACTAGGGCGCGGTCAGACAGGACTCTTCCACCTGATAAACTCCCAGGTCACAAGCTTGTGATTCAAGGCAGGCGCTGGGCAAGCCGACACCAGAACTGCAATACTGCATCCCACTAAGGCCATGAACCCACCTCCAGCCATCCAATTCAAGATCGAGGTGCCCGACGACGAAATCAATGGGCGCTACTCGAATTTTCTGGCTGTCTGGTCAAGCCCTCATGACTTCACGCTCGACTTCGCCGTAACCGGACAACCGACTCCTCCTGAGGGGGCTGGCGATCCGGCGATCGTTCCCGCACGCGTCGTAGCTCGAATTAAGATCCCGCTCGCCTTAGCGCAAGATGTGCTTCAAGCTCTCGCAACGCAGGTGACTGCCTTTGAGACTTACGCTGGTCAGCCAATCCCTCGCCTGCAAGACAAAACACCCCTATATCCGCCGGAGGCTCCCCAATGACAACCATGGAACAAGTGCGCGCCATTCCTCCCGCCGGTTCCGGAACGTCGAATCAGGTTCCGAAGAGATCGGGAATGTCTGTCGGATCGGAGTACGCCGTACCTGAGTTCGCTGGCTCGTCCTATATCGTTCATCCGAGAGAGTACGACGAAGTAAGCGCGGCAGATCGGTTGGTTGCTCTTCTCGCCGCCGCTCGCGAGGTCCAGTTAGAACGCCCCGATTACCCGGACTCGCCAGATCAGGTTCAGGAACGCTCAGACCTGACTCACGCGCTCTATCAGCTCCAAGTTCAGACGATTAGCAGCGAGGTTCCTGAAGAGTAGGGAGGTTTCGACTGCCGTGGAACGGGGAGACGTGCACTTAATACCGATCTCGCTCCCGAACCGCGTCGCACCTGGCGGCAACCCGGTACCTACATCAAAGTACGTGGTCGTACTCCGCGGGGGCGTGTCCGCAAGCGCCGAAGCTGAAGTACCGGTCCTGATCGCGTCGACCGACCGGCGTCAGGTCGGTCAGCAAGTTCGGCCATTTGAGGTGAGTGCTGGTCTAGCTGACGGATTCACTCACGCCACCATCATCGACTGTCGGTGGCCCTACACACTTGAGAAGGCCAATCTCCCTCAGAGCACGTATCGGTTCAGATTGGGACTCGCGAAAATGGCAGAGATATCTACAGCACTGGTGTCAGGGTTGCAGATGTATCCGCCTGCCGCTCAGACTTGAAGCGCTCAGCTCGGGACCGAAAAAACCTCATATCTGTGGACAGGAAGCCCGCTTTCGCTACGGAGTGGCGGCCGGAAGCGCTCTAGCGCCACCGTCCTAGCCGCGCCCGCCCATGCGCCGCGACCGCGCGCACGTTCGGTACCCTTCGCGATTGGTGGCCGACGCCGAAATGCTCGCAGCAAAGGTCAGCGAAGCCGTGAGACGGCTCGGTCCTTTCACTGACACCGAGGTCCTCGAGCAGATCGCCGATGACGCGGAGATCGTGGGCGAGATCGTCGAGCTGCACGGTCACGCACTCGCCATCGACCGACTCGCACGCGAGCGCCTCGGCGCGTGACTGTCGTCGAGGACACGCGCGAGGCCGAGCACTCGTGGTTTCACGCGCTGCTCTCCGACCTCGACCCGCCGACCCTCGAGGAGTTCCTCGAACGCCCGGCATGGATGAAACGGGCTGAGTGCCGCGGGACGGACACTGCCGTGTTCTTTCCCGAGCGGGGCGAGCCGGCCGAGCCGGCCCGGGCCATCTGTGAGCGTTGCGAGGTCCGCGAGCCTTGCCTGGACTACGCACTCGACTTCGGAACCCTCATTCGCGGTATCTGGGGCGGCGCGACCGACCGCGAACGGATGCGGCTCAGGATGACGAACTCCTACGGAGGTAGCGACGCGTGAGCGTCCTCACGCGGCTCGCCCGGCCGGCAGGGTCCCGATAGCCAGTTTGCTCTTCGGCTGTCGCCTTGCGCTCTGCCCGTTTCTCTGCCTCCCTCTTGAGCTTGCGTTCGCGCAGCCTCTCGTCGAGTGGTTTCATGGCCCCGATCCTCCCGGGGGTTCACCTTACGCCCGGTGCGATCGCCGCCGTCGAGCGGGATCCGGCTCAGGTCAGGTAGTCGTTGAGGTTGATCGCCCGCGGTGTCACCGGAGCTTTGAAGGCGACTTCGGCAACGACGTCGTCAGCGGGGACCAGCCAGCGGACACTTGAGACCTCGGCCTCTTCCGCCCAGCCCTCGGGGAGATCGCGGTTGAACATCACCTTGTCCCCGGCGTGTGGCACCTGCTCGATGGTGAGCTCGATGGGGTCAAGATCCCCCATGGTGAAGCGGACTCGCATTTTTCGGCCTCCTCGCTGTAGCTTCCCGTGACACGAACGTGACACAAGAGGTCGGCAAAAGACTGTAAACCTCGGTCAAGGATGGTGAGGCGAAATGGCAGGTCAGGACCGGGATCAGGCCCGTTGCCGCAGGTCGCGAAACCGCAGGGAACAGTTCCAGCCCAACTGGCCGTCGGCGCGGCAATGAGACCGGCGCACTCGCGAGCAGCCCGGCCGCCGGAGCCTCCCGGTTCGAACGCGGTCAGTCGATAGCGCGGCGGCGGACGATGCGGATTGCCCTGGTGTGCCCCTACAGCTGCACAGTTCCCGGTGGAGTGCAGACCCAAGTGCTCGGCCTCGCGAGAGCGCTCAGATCTCGAGGAGACGACGTCGCGGTCATGGCCCCTGCCGAAGGAGCATCCATGCCGGCCCTGCTCGACCGCGCGGCGTTGGGGGGGGCGCTCTTTGTCCGGGTAGGTGCCGGTATGCCGGTCTCGGTGAACGGTTCGCGTGCTCCGGTCTCTCCCTGGCCGGCGACGATGTCGCGCACGATCTCGGCTCTGAGATCCTTCGCGCCCGAAGTGGTCCATGTCCACGAGCCCTTCGTCCCCGGCCCGTCTCTGGCCGCGGTCATGAGCGGGCCGCGCCCTATCGTCGGCACGTTCCATCGCTCCGGAGCCGACTTGGCCTACCGGGCCTACGGGCGCCTTGCCGGGATCTGGTCGCGCCGGCTCGACGAGGTATTCGCCGTGTCCGAAGAGGCCGCTTCGACTGCCCAGGCGTGCATCGCGCAGCTGTCCGGGCGGATGGGGATCATTCACAACGGCGTGGAGGTCAATAGGTTCGCCTCGGTCGAACCGTGGTCGACGAAGGGTCCCACGATCACTTTCATCGGCCGCCACGAACCTCGAAAGGGGCTCGCGGTGCTGCTCGATGCCTTCGCTCTCCTGCCGGTGTCGGCCCGGCTATGGGTGCTGGGGGACGGGCCTGAGAGGACGAGGCTGCAGGGCCAGTTCGGTTCGAACCCACGAATCGAGTGGCTCGGACCCGTCGACGACAAGGAGCGAGCGGCACGTTTGGCCGGCGCGGACGTCTTCGTCGCGCCGTCGCTCGGGGGGGAGTCCTTCGGCGTCGTGCTGCTCGAGGCGATGGCAGCAGGAACTGCCGTCGTGGCCTCTGACCTGCCCGGCTATCGACTCGCAGCCGCGGGAGCGGCTCTCCTGGTGCCTGCGGGGGATCGTGTCGCGCTCGCCAAGGCTGTCAGTTCCGTCCTGTTCGATGACGCCGAGCGGGAAGATCTTCGCGACAAGAGCCGCCGCCGTGCGCGCGAGTGCGACATGGAGGTTGTCGCCGACTCGTACCGACAGGTCTACGCCCGGCTCGGGCGCGCCGGTGACTGAGGGTAGCCTCGGGTTAATGCCTCAAGCAGCCAGGAACCGAGCCCATTGGCAGCGCCATGGCAACGAGGGTGACGGCAGGGCACGTCGCGCCGCAGAGGCTCAACAGGCCGCCTACGAGGCCTCGAGGGCCGTACTCGCGGGTGCTGCCCGCCGCAGGGACGCTGCCTGGCGTCACGTTGCTCGCGCCAACCGGCGTCGGACGGTGAGCGCACTCGTGGCGCCACTGATCTTCCCGGTCGTGCTGGCGATCCTCGGGATCATCTCGACCGATTTCTTGATCGCCGCGGGTGCGATCGCCTGTGCGATCGCGCTTGTGTCCTCGGTGGTCTGGGCGCGCTCGGCCGGTGTTCTCGCGCGCGAGCTCGGTGGCACCGTCGTCACCGCCGAGCGGCGCCCGAACGTTCTCGGGGCAGCCG
>Ga0326728_10014734_pt1 | contig 16485 bp, 12 predicted proteins | sample MB3enrmetagenome_FD_207602 | JGI IMG/M metagenome (GOLD analysis project Ga0326728, IMG submission 207602) | Lab enriched peat soil microbial communities from McLean, Ithaca, NY, United States - MB31MN | ecosystem: Environmental > Terrestrial > Soil > Wetlands > Peat | place: USA: New York...
GCCGGGATGCCCATTCGCGCGATTTTAGCGATTTCGGAGGATGTAATCAGTGGCAGAGAAGAAGTGACGTAGCCCTTGCTTTTTCAAATATTTGTGACAAAATCGATGTGGATTTACGCAAGGGGCTCGATGAGGCGGGACTGTTCGAGTCCTACCTGAGGAGCCAATCCTATCAATAACTTAGAGAAATCGACTGCCGTCGCCCTCCGAGACTGTGGGGGATTTTGTGGGGACCCCGGAAATCTTAATTGTTTTTTGGGGGCTTAGTTTGCACGGCTTCACGAGCAGTTTTGAGAGCTCAACAAACGCTGATACCGAAGAATTCCGCCCCTTAAGTGCGAGATGATCCCCTACGCAGATTCAAGAGTTTCTGGGTGATGTTGGGCATCTGCTCGTTGCTGAGAAAACACTGCCAGATTCTCGCGATGCAGATGATGCGCGGTTTCACGACGGGCTTCGGTCCAGTCAATTCAGATGATGTACCGCGGATCGCGCACCCATTCCTTGCGGTTACAGCCCCTTCGGCGTTTTTCGGGACTGAACCGATTGGGCCAGAACGTGGTGTGACTGAAGATCAGGTCGATGAGCGCTACGGACTTCTAACGACAGCTACTTCTCCTTGCCCGTTGGAGCATCAACGGTATGCAACCGAGTCGGCGGCCAACCAGAAGTCACATAGATTTGTGACCGATCACACAGACAATGGTCTTCCGGTTGGAGCGATGTATTCATGTCGGAAGCTGTACGCCCAATTCAGGCCGTCAAAGAGTCTGAATATGGCCAAACATTTCCCATGCAAGTGGGTGTCCTCGCGGCGATGCGGATCGCAATCACGTCGGCCCCCCAGGTCCGCCAGCACGGTGTTCAAAACAAATCGCAGCGTCTCTGAAAGTGGGACACCGGTTGTGCCTATCCTTGCCCGAAGAACCGAACACTAATTCGATAGGAGAGAGGTCATGCGGCAAAAAGTATCTCTGATCGTGATTCTGTCGGCGTTGGCGCTTCTTGCCGGTGCGAATTTGGCGTGCGCGCAAAGCGGCGTTGCGGTGAACTTCACGTCTGTCGTCACCGGGCAGACAATCGATGCGCGATCTTCTCCCGCACAGGTTACCAGCGACGACGAGAGTGCTCTCGAAAGCAAGGGCTACGTCGAAATCGGAACGATTAGCGCGTCAGTGAAAAGTAAGAAAACGGACGTGGATATAGCTCAACAGCTCAAAGCGGCCATTCTTCAGAAGGCGGCCGAAGCCGGCGGCGACGTCGTTCTTTTCACGAAAACAGCAGAGACCGGAACGACAGGGAAAAACAAGAACATGGTGGTCAGCGAAGGAACGGTCTGGAGGAATGACCCCCAGCTGGCCCAAAGTATAGCCATCTCAGACATAGCTAGCGCGATAGTGGCAAAAGAGTATGAGAAGAACCCCAACGCTACACCGGAAGAATTTGCGGCGGACATATTCGACACGCCCGCGACACAGCCTGATTCCACGCAGGCATCTCCGAATGCGGACACGCCACTGTCTTCCATGCTGGGCCAGGGAATCGACTCTGCGGAAATCAAGACATGGCTGTCAAGCCTGGGTACTCCGGAGATTGACAAGACTTCTGCCGGCGACAATTACAGCTTCAAATCAGTGGGAGTTTATCTACAATTCAATACGCAGGATAAGCTGGATGCCATATTCCTCTACTCCGAAGGTGTGGGTGGTTTTCAGCAATACAAGGGTGATTTGCCGTTTGGATTGACCTTTCAGCTTACCCGGAAAGAAGTCGAAAATATCCTTGGCCCGCCGGATGGTTCTGATAATGATTATGATGTCCCTGCAATCAGTAAAACCAATATCTTTGCAAACTACAGCTCGAAGGACATCAGTATTACATACAATACAAAGGAGTCTAATGACCTGGAGGCGCGGATTTACCAGATACTCATCAGGGCACATCACTGATACGTGGCTACCTTCCTCGTCCGCGAGGAGCGTAGGGCGTTGGCTCTTGCGTGTTGGTTGAGACGTGGATGACGCCGGCTGTCGTTGCGTCTGGCGATATCGCAAGCGGCAAGACGTGGTCGAGTCGCTGCGCCAGCAGGGCGGCCGCGAATGACCGCGCAAACGCCGCGAAGCACTTCAAATGATCCGCGCGGCACCCAGTGCAATCGCCGCTTGGCGTGATAACTGTTGCAAATCGCCAGGTCAGTCATCGAGGAGCTGGTTAGTACCGAGATGTCGGCCAGCGTGGCGGGATCTACTGAGATCCCACCGTGTCTGGTTCCAGGCCAATTTGATCGTTGACCGCGTTGCGGAATCGCTGTTTGCGGCCCAAGTAGCGTTCCGTAGTTTAAACAGAAACGTGTCCCAACAAAAACCGAATCTGCTCCAGTTCCCCGCCAGCCTGATGGCACAGACGGGCGCACGTCCGCCTGAGATCGTGGGGCGCGAGGGCAGGAATCTCACAGGCCTTTGCCTTCTGCTTTACGACACCCCAAATGACCTTGGGGCTGAAGCCTGTTCCCCAAACTGTGCCAGACTTGTTGATCGAGCGAAGGAGGGCGCCAGTCGTAACTCCAGCAACCACTGTCCAGGCGTCAATCCCGGCCTTCACCCAATCCGGAACTGGAATGGTCCGGATAACCACAGTCTTGTTGAAGGCGGGCCTGGGTTCTGAACAGTACCATTCGATGAATTCTCTGATTGCATGATCGTAAGTTCGTTGTGAGCTTCGAGACGTCAGGCTGTTCAATACTGCCGACTTCGATTGCTCAAGGTTTGGGAGCTTCAGAACATGCTTGGGTGTCCGTTTGCGCTTTGCCCTGCTCTTTGCCATCGGTACGGCCTCCATTCGCCGTGGCAAGAAGCATGCTCCCGATCGCAATCTCGGTCTATCGCACCCAGGGGCGTTTTGCCGGGAGGTATCTCGGAGATCGGTCGCAATCCTTGTCGAGTGAGCGATTTGTCAGGCCCACAGTGGGTTCATCATCCCGCTCACCGCGCGTCTTTCTTCGTTTTGCATCGCGGTTCTCGCCATTGCGATCCGCCTCATTCCAGCTGTGGTAATAGCGTCGGCCACCGTAGCGTCTCCTGACCCCACCCGTTTTCCGGGATGCTGGTGTCGACGAATGCCGCAAGCTGATTCAGCCCGTTTCGATTTCGCACGCATGCTGGCAATTCCCCCTTCAGAGGATCCGAGCGCAATCTGATCGAACCGTCGCTCGGCGCATGCCGAAAAAGCACCCGGTGCGCCCCCAACCTTCAAGTCTCCAATCTGCGGCTGAATCTCGCTGTTTTATAACTTATGCTCTACTTACTTTCACTTCATGCCTTCTTTAGATGAAATCTTCCATTCTCACTTTATCGCTGCGATTGTTGCAACGGTACTCGTCACCAACAGCGCGCATGTGATGAATCCCAAGCGGTAAAACGATGACACATTGGTTTCTGGGTTTCTCACAAACAGGTGCGCCAACCACCGATCGCAGCAGGAGGGAATGAGATGACTGTCAAGCTGAACCGATATGTACTGATTCTTGTGCTCGTCGCCGGCGCGGCGTACATGTGCCGGTCAGAGGAACTTTCCACGCCGGGCTTGTTGAAACAAGCTGATGTGAAGCGGTTGCTGAAGAGTGCGCAAACCCGCGAGGAATATGCTCAGCTTGCCGCATATTTCGAAGACCGATCGAAAGAGTTCGAACTGAAAGCAAGGGAGGAAGACAAGGAGCTCGATCGGCTGAGCAACGCTACCTTCAGAGCCAAGAATTACCCGATTCTCGTAGATCGCGCGCGCAATAGCGGTGATTACGACCGGTCTGAAGCGAAAAAGTGCGCCGAACAGGCCCTGGCGTTTCACCAAAAAGCTGAGGGCGCGGCTACGGACCAATCTGCGGGTGCTGCGAAACAATATGAGTGAAGTCTCGGGGCACGAAGGGGGTTGTTGCTGGCACGGCGGCATAGACCCCTATTCAATGTCGGCGTGTCAGATGGAATAAAACTCTCGTGCGCCAGCGCAAGGTTGGCGCATGCATTTAACTGAATTCCGGGTGCTGCGATACTGAGCATGCGCATCAGGGTCCGTCTGCGGTGAGACCGCTTGGCTTACTGCATTGTATCCACGAAAAGGCCTCGGCGCCGGTAGCACATCCGCATCTCTGTCGGTAACTCGTTTTCGTGCGGATCCTATATAGAGGATGCTTTCGCTTTGCGGGAACGCAGCGGTTATCTTGTCACAATGTTTCTTATACTTTCCTTGCGAAACCTTCATATGGTCTTTATTTCCTTCCAACAGTAATTTACGCCCATCTGCAGTAGGGATGCGCTGCGCGACGTCGTGCAAGTCCTTTGTGTTTCTCCTACTTGACCATTCGATGTAGCTCGTACGATAACACTATATTCCCACTCATTATGACCAGTAGTGATAGTGGGCGTATCACATCCATCCATCACGACCTTATGAACAATCTACGAATGCTTTATGTGCCGCTTATACGTTATCCGTTGGAATGGTCGGTAAGATGTCCGGTCGATACTCGCAGAGGAAATGGCCACATGAGTCTATCGTGAACGGAATTGCTGGCAACACAATCCGCGGCCGGACGGCCTAATCGTGAAGAGCGCAACCGGCAGCACGGTGGGCTTAGTCGACACAAGTGTCCAACCCGCAGTTTCGACAGAAAGCGAGAGGAGAATATGAAGAAACTTATTTGGAATGCTGTGACGTTGGCGGTCCTGGCCGCCGCAACCATTTGTCCCGGTCTGGCGCAAGCGGGCGGGGCCACGCCCGCGCAGCCCGCACAAGTGGCAGCCTCCGATCCACCCCCCGCTGATGGCACCACAACCAGCCGCCCCGCGACTAAGGCTACGCCTTCTGAGTCGCCTCTCGAACAGGAGGTTCAAGTCCTGAAAGCCCGTATCGACCAATTGGAAAAGGAGGTCAAGGATCAGCACGCGGCCACTGTTGAAGGCAGTGGCGATGCTGCCCAGCTGACTGCGGCCGAAAAAGAGCTGATCGCTGGAAACGGTAGCGCGGTACTGAGTTCGGCGCGGCCCGTGGCCGGCATGTCGTCATCTTTACAGGCAGCTACACCAGCAGCCTCCGCTGAACCGCCGGCCCCGGAGATCAGCGCGCAAAGGACCACCAAAGGCGAACCGTTCCCGGGAGACTGGACCTGGTTGAATAGCAATGGACATCAGACAGACAGCCCCATGGCCACCAAGTACTTCACACCGGAGTTCAGAGCGGACGCAAATTACACGCTCGATTACAACCATCCATCGGACGACAGCCTAGGCGGATCTACAGAAACATTCCGTTCGGATGAGTGGCAACTGGAACAGATCAGCATTGGCGGCGACATCCACATTGACAACGTGCGCGGCCGCATTCTTTTCATGGATGGTATGTTCGCCACCACAACCGTTCGCAATGACGGCAGCCCTAACCGCGGTCAGTGGGATCTGGGAGACGCATACAAATATGTGTCTGAGGCATGGGGTGGTTACCACTGGGATGTGGCCCATGGGGTGAACGTCGATGCCGGTATCTTCGTTTCCTACATCGGCCTGTTCAGCTATTACAACTTTGACAATTGGACCTATCAGCCTTCGTTCGTCTCCTCGAATACGCCATGGTTCTTCAACGGCATGCGCATCCAATATTTCCCGACATCCAAGCTGAAGATTGAGCCGTGGATTATCAATGGCTGGCAATCCTACGCGCGCTATGGCAACAAGCCTGGTCTGGGCGGACAGATTCTCTGGCGTCCCAAGCCGTATCTCGACTTTGTGTGGAATAACTACGGCATGGGTGAGGACGACTCGGCAAATCTCGGCCGCTCGCGCATCCACGCTGACTATAGCGCCCAGGTCAAGGTATATGACCAGCCCAAGAAACTTCTGGACAAGATCGCGTTTACAATCACCGGCGATGCGGGGTGCGAGTACGGCGGGGGTGCTATCTCGTTCGCTACACCCGACGGCGCGTTAAACCCCAAGGGCCTTTCGCCGGAAAAAGGCACGACCAGCAGTTACAACGGCGGCGTAAACTGCCACAGCTCGAAAAACGGCGAGCCAAAGGAGGCTTTCCTTGGCTATATGATCTACAACCGCTACTGGTTCCACAAGGACCTTTACGCAGTTACCCTTGGCGGCGGAGTCATGAACAATCCCGGCCGCTACCTTACCCTGCTGCCGCCCATCAACGGCGCCACCGCGATCACCGGCTCCCCGTACTATACGGAGAACGGTGGGGACCGCGCTCAAATGCACGACGGAACCATCACCTTCGACTACATGCCAAGTCAGTTCATCACCTTTCGCTTAGAGGAGGGCTATCGCTACTCCGACACGCCTTATTGGACGGGGCATGGCGGCATCACCCCGCCGGGAGGGAACAACGGCGCACCCGCGCAATACGCCTGTGCCAGCGGCAGTGCTTCGGGTTGGGGCTATGGCACCCAGGGTCTGTATAACGCAGAGCTCGCCTGCGGCGCAGGCGAATCCGCCGGCACAACCGCGGGTCTCAATTCGATCTGGTGGCCTGACCTGCGCACGAACCAGACGGTCAGCACCATCGCGATTATGGTTCGGTTCTAATCACAGTCCGGCACGCCCGATCGCATGCTCGTGAAGGCGGCCGGACTCTCTAACCCCAAGCCTGGCACACAGCACCGGGATTTCATGCAATTCCGGTGCTGTTCAGGCGGCACAAGTAACTTTCGCGCGGCAGTTACTTACCAGCGCATAAGTACTGACACATGTTCGCCAGAATGAAAGTGGAATGCAGAGGTAATCCCTGATGGAGTTGGCCCTCAATCTCGGCTGGATGGCGATGGCCACAGCGATGTGCTGGCTGTGGGTGCACCATGCGCGGCGCGACGGCCGGGGACGCTCGGCGCAATTCGTCTCCCTGGGATTAGTCCTCGTCATGATGTTTGTTGTTATCACGATGTATGACGACATGGCGATGGCGCAGAATCCCGCCGAGATACGCTGTTTCCAGCGCGAGGATGATTTGGGCGCGCACGCGCACGCCCCACTTCATCCGGTCGTGGCATCCACTCCCACACTGGCCGCGGAGCTTCCCTTCAACACCTTTCGCTTTGCTGTGCCGGGCAGCATCCTTGTCCCGACTGTGAAAGTTTTCGTTCTCTCCTCCATTCAGAACCGCCCCCCTCCCGCGGCCTGATCCACTTCTCTCATTCGATTTAACTCCAGGTTGGTTAACTTCCTGCAGCTGCCGCGCGAAGCAATGCGTAGAGGCCGCTTCAGAATGTGATCAGTTTCACAATCCGACCACGTTAACAACGGCTGCCGCTATTTGGAGGTGTCCGGGTGTCCAGATGGTCGAAAGGCACAAGGGGGTGGAAATCATCATGAAAAGCAATGCTATGGGATTTGCACTACTGCCGGTGGTGCTGATTGCAACCCTCGTTATCGGCGGCTGCAAGAGCGATAAGGTCAATGCCGCCGCGGAGGCGCCACCACCGGCCAAGGTGGTTTCCGGAGTGGATCCCTCCTTTTTCGCGGTCGAGCAGCCGGAGCTGTATCCGATCGTAACCGCGACCGAATACCAAGCCCCGTCGCAATTGTCCGTGACCGGCACGGTATTTCCGGATATCTCGAGGACCGTTCCGGTGATTTCGCTTGCCTCCGGCCGCATTGTGGACATCCGCGCTCGCCTCGGCGACGCAGTAAGGAAGGGCCAGCTCCTGCTGCGTGTTCGCAGCGACGACATTTCCGGAGGCTTCGACGCCTACCGCAAGGCCGTCTCCGATGAGCTCCTTGCGCGCAAGCAATTGGATCGAGCCAAGCTGCTGTACGAGCACGGGGCTATAGCGCAGCAAGACCTGGAGGTCGCGCAAGACACCGAGGACGACGCCAAGACCACCCTCGATACCGCGACTGAGCATCTTCGCCTGCTCGGCAGCGATCCTGATAATCCGAAGGGACTTGTCGATATCACCGCCCCGGTTTCCGGCGTGATCACCGATCAGGAAGTGACGAACGGGGCGGCCGTGCAGGCCTACTCTACGCCGAACCCATTCACTATTTCCGACCTGACCACCGTGTGGATCGTCTGTGACGTCTACGAAAACGACATGGCCAACGTGCGCGTCGGGGAACCCGCGGAAATCAAGCTGAACGCCTATCCGGACAAGGTTCTCAAGGGCACGATCAGCAACATCGGCTCGATTCTCGATCCCAATATCCGCACCGCGAAGGTCCGCCTTGAAGTGGCCAATCCGGGAGAGATGATGCGGCCGGGCATGTTCGCTTCGGTAACTTTGTTCGGCAAGGGGAAGCAGAACTACGCGGCTGTCCCGGCGTCCGCGATCGTGCATCTGCACGACCGCGATTGGGTCTACATCCCGGTCGAAGAGAAGTTCAAGCGGGTTGAGGTCGTCAGCGGCGAACAGTTGCCGAACAACATGCAGGAGATTCTGTCCGGGCTGCAACCGGGCCAGCAGATCGTGACAAACGCGATCAATCTCCAAAATGCCATCGACAATGAATAACGCTCGACACCGAGCCACGAGGAAGAAAGCATGATTCGCAATCTCGTAGATTTTGCTCTCAGTAATCGGTACGTGGTGTTGGCGGTTGGGTTGCTATTACTCGGCTGGGGGGCGGTGTCGTTTCACAACATGCCGGTCGAGGCCTATCCGGACATTGCCGATAATTACGTGAATATCATTAGCCAGTGGTCAGGGCGTTCCGCCGAAGAGATGGAACAGCAAGTATCGGTTCCCGTCGAAATTCAGATGTTCGGGATTCCGCATCTCACCACGGTGCGGTCGGAATCGATCTTTGGTCTTTCCCTGGTTACGTTGATCTTCGACGATTCATCCGTCAACGACTGGAACCGCCAGAAGGTGCTCGAAAGGCTCACGCAGGTTAATATGCCGGCGGGCGTGCTGCCTCAAATTGGAACGGACTGGAGCATGACGGGCCAGATCTACTGGTACACAATCCGGAGCACGAATCCGGCGTACGACCTGATGAATTTGAGGAGCATCGAAGACTGGACTCTGTACAAGGAATTCAGGAAAGTTCCGAACGTGGTGGACGTGAGCGACTTCGGCGGCACCGCGCGCGAATATCAGGTGCGCGTCGACCCGAATAAGCTCATCTCCTACGGCCTGAGCATCAGCCAGGTGGAGCAGCAACTCGCGAACAACAACGTGAATGCCGGCGGCAGCTTCGTCGAAGAGGGCTCGCAGCAACTCAACGTCCGCGCACTCGGACTTTTCCGCAGTGTGCAGGATATAGAGAATACCGTGCTGTCGACTTCGAATGGGGCTCCGGTTCGCGTAAAGGACATTGCGGTCGTCGAATGGGGCCCCAAAATTCGGCTGGGGCACATGGCCAGAGCCGATCATCGTCCGGACGGCGTCATTGTCGATGAGCCCGACGTCATCCAGGGCGGCGTGCTGATGCGCAAGGGGGCCGAAGAAGGCCCCACGCTCGAAGGGATTCACAAGAAGGTGGATGAGCTCAACAATCACCTCCTGCCCGAGGGTGTGAAGGTCATTCCCATGCTAGACCGCAGCGATCTGCTGCATTACACGTTGCACACGGTGCTGCACAACCTCGGCGAAGGGATGATCCTGGTTACGATCATCCTGCTTCTTTTCCTCGGCAACGTTCGCGCAGCATTGATCGTTGCGGTCACGATACCGTTTTCCCTGTTGTTCGCCTCTATCTTCCTGAATTTGAGCAATATCCCTGCCAACCTGATTTCACTCGGCGCGCTCGATTTCGGAATGGTCGTTGACGGCACAGTGGTGATGGTGGAGAACATCGTTCGCCATCTGAGCCGCGAATTTGGCTCCAATACCCAATTCGGACGACAAGCCGGCGAACAGAAAACAGGGCTGGCGGTTCCAAGGCCCGTCTCCGCTGTAATTCGGGAGGCGTGTCACGAAGTTCAACGTCCGGTTTTCTTCGCCATCGCCATCATCATCACCGCCTACATGCCGATCTTCACGCTGCAACGAGTCGAAGGACGTTTGTTCCGGCCCATGGCCTGGACCGTTGCCTTCGCACTACTCGGCGCCATGACGTTCTCGATCCTGATCGCGCCGGTTCTATGCAGCTTGCTGCTCCGCGGTCAAGTGACGGAGTGGCGCAATCCGGTCATGGTTTTTCTCACCAAACGCTACCGGACCAGCTTGCGGTGGGCTGTTGAACACCGCCTGATTGTAGTCGGCGCTGGCCTGGCTTCGTTGGCCGTCGCCCTTTTCCTGGCGTTCAGCGGTGTCATTGGCTCGGAGTTCCTGCCCCATTTGGACGAAGGCGCCATTTGGGCGCGCGGTGCGATGGCGAACAGTGTAGGCGAGACGGAAGGCACGCGCTTCACCCAGCAATCCCGCTATATCCTCGCCTCGTTCCCCGAGGTCACCAAGGTCGTCTCGCAAGCTGGCGCGCCCGACGATGGAACCGACACGGGAGGATTCGGCAACACGGAATATTTCATCGACTTGAAACCCAAGGACCAATGGCGATCCGTCTTTCATCAGAATAAAGAGGAGCTGATCGCCGCGATGGATCGCGAGCTGGAGAAACATCCGGGGGCTTTCTGGAATTTCTCCCAGCCCATTGAGGACAACGTGGATGAAACGATGACCGGCACGAAAGGCGGACTGTGCGCCAAACTATACGGGCCGGACCTGGACGTTCTCGAGAAAAAGGGCGACCAGATCAAAGAGGTTATGTCCAATATTGATGGGGTCAAGGATTTGGGAATTCAACGCGATACGGGCCAGCCGAATATCGATCTCACCGTTGACCGCAAGGCGGCTGCGCGCTTCGGCATCAATGTGGCCGATATCCAGGATGCAATTCAGACCGCGGTCGGCGGTAATCCTGTCAGCCAAGTTCTGCAGGGAGAGGCAGTCTACGACGTGGTGGTGCGCTATCAGAAACCGTATCGTGATACCAAGGAGGCTATCCAGAATATTCGACTGCTCTCTCCCTCTGGTGAGCGCGTCTCGCTGGCTCAGGTGACCAAAGTCCAGGTTCACGATGACGCTTACGACATTTACCGGGAGGACGGTTCCCGGTACGTCGCCATCCGCTTTGAGGTTCGCGGGCGTGATTTGGGCACAACGGTCCGGGAATCCATCGACAAGATCGCCAAGAATGTGCAACTACCTCGTGGCTATCACCTCGAATGGTCGGGAGAATACGATAGCGAAAAGCGCGCCGAAAGCAGGCTGGCCCTCATCGTGCCCCTGACCATCTTTTTGATCTTCATCATTCTCTACGCCATGTTTCGCTCCTTCAAATGGGCGCTGCTGATTCTCGCGAACGTGGCCATGGCTCCCGTTGGAGGCTTGCTCGCTCTCCTTGTGACGGGCACATACTTCAGCGTATCTTCCGGAGTCGGCTTCCTGGCGCTGTTCGGCGTCTCGGTTCAGACGGGCGTCATCATGCTTGAATACATCAACCAATTAAGGGTGCGGGGATACACCGTTGCAGACGCCGCTGTTGAGGGCGCGGTCCTGCGGCTGCGGCCGATCATGATGACGATGCTGGTAGCTACCCTGGGACTTCTTCCGGCGGCGACGTCCCACGCCATTGGTTCCGATTCGCAGCGCCCCTTTGCCATTGTCATTGTGGGGGGACTCGTGGCAGCTCTCGCGATGAGCATCTTCCTGCTGCCCACTTTGTATGTCTGGTTCGCGCGAGAGGGTGACACGCTGCCGGAACCGGAGAAGGAGGCGTCCTTTGATTACTAAGACGGAGATCCCGCGTACGGCACGGAGCGCAATACGAAGGAACATCGGAGGGGTCGTTGGATGCCTATGTTTGGCGCTATTCACGAACATATCTGGACGGTGCCAGCAGCCGCTGACCTGGGACCAGGCGCGGGCGAAGTTTGAGGCCAACAACCCTGCTCTGAAGGCCGACGCCGACAACGTGGACGAGATGAGAGCCGAGGAGATCACGGCCTATCTGAGGCCCAATCCGCAGTTCACCATGCTCGCGGACGGCACGCAGATTGCGCCGCACGACGGGTCCTGGCAGCCCTTCAAAGGCACCTACGAGCAGCCCAACTTCAGTTACTTGCACGAGCGCGACCACAAGCGCGAGCTGCGTCTGGAGAGCGCGCAGGAGGGCACGCATATTACGGAATCGCAGCACGAAGACCTGGAACGCAACATGGTCTTTGCGCTGCGCACGGCGTTTGTGGGCACGCTCCAGGCCAAGTTCGTGCTGGACTTCGCGAAGGCCGATCTCGCTTACTACGACCACATCATCGACATCAGCCGCGAACGGATGAAGGCGGGCGACATCGCCGAGATCGACTTCGACCGCATCGAATTGCAGCGCGTGCAATACGAGTCGGAGATCGAGACCGCGATCGTGAATCTGCGCACGGCCAAGATCGAGCTTTTAGAGATGCTCGACGACCGCACGCCGGTGGACCAATTCGACGTGACCGGGCCGTTCGAGTTCAGTGACAAACTCGATCCGCTAGACACCTATCGCGATGCGGCGCTGGCAGCGCGGCCCGATCTGCAGGCGGCGCTGCAGACGATCCAGCAATCCCAGACGAATCACAAGCTGGCGGTTGCCAACGGTTCGACGGATCCCACGCTTACTACCTGGTACACCTACAACGCATCGACCAACAACCCGAACGGCCCTCAGACTCTGGGCGTGAGCGTGAGCATTCCGCTGCGCGTCTTCGACCGCAACCAGGGCGAGAAGAAGCGCACTTTGATCGACATCGATCGCAGCCGGCAGGCCGAGGAAGCAGCGCGAGCCCAGGTCTTCAGCGACGTGGACACGGCGTACGAGCAGGTGCGCAGCAATATCGCGCTGCTCAAGCCGTACAAGGTCAAATACAACGGCGAGGCGCTGCACGTGCGCGACACCGTGAGCTACGCCTACATGCACGGTGGCGCTTCACTGATGGATTTTCTCAACGCGCAGAGCGATTACCGCCAGGTGCAGCTGGCTTACGCACAGTTGCTCGGCGCCTATTTCACATCCGTAGCGCAACTGAATCTTGCTGTAGGACGCGAGGTAATTCCCTAGGATTTTCAGAGATTCGACGTTCGATCGTTCCCGCAATTGCAGAGACAAACCGAATCGAGGGCATCAGCTACGCATGACACGCGATCAGGCAAAGGCCATTATTGAGGACGTTGGGATTATTCCCGGCGTGCGCACAAGCAGCGCGGAGGATGCGCTCTATGCGGCCGAGACCGCATATAACGCTGGTATTCCGCTGGCGGAAATCACGATGACCGTTCCGGGCGCGGTCGGCGTCATTCAGCAGTTGGCCAAACGTTTCCCGAATATGGTTGTGGGTGCCGGGACGGTCCTCGATGCGGACGCGGCGCGGGCTTGCGTAAATGCCGGCGCGCGATTCTTGACCAGCACCGGGCTTGTTCCGGAAGTCATCGAGATCGCACTCGCGAATCGTATTCTTGCCATCCCCGGAGCGCTGACTCCATCTGAGGTGATTACCGCATGGAAGGCGGGCGCTGACTACGTCAAGATTTTCCCGGCGGCGCCCATGGGAGGAGATCAATATATCCGCTCTTTGAAGCTGCCCTTGCCGCAGATTCCTCTGATTGCTGCTGGAGGCGTCAACCAGGTGACAGCGTCCGATTTCATTCGCGCTGGCGCGACTGCCGTCGGCATTGGCTCCGAATTGCTGCCTAAGGATGCTGTACGCCGTCGCCAGGACGATCGCATTCACGAGTTGGCCCGCCGTTTCCTTGGATTCGTCAAGGACGCACGGGAAGGTTGGTGATGGTTTTTGTATCGGAGGGTTCTCACTCACCAGTCAGATTGGGGTAGACGGCAAAAGTGCGCATGAAGACTTCACGCCCAAGTTCCTTTAACCCTTGTGACTTATTTATGTTTCGTTCACTTACCTCTTACGACTCTTCTTATACACAGGAGATAGTGCTGAATGAAACATGAAGGCCACAAGATATTCCCGGCTTGGGCTGGGGCCGCGACATTCCAATTTGTGGGTCAGAGCCTGGCCGGGGTGTGGGTAATCGCTCTGGTCACCTTTGCCGGTTACGAACTTCACTTCAATGCAGCTCCCGTTGGCTTTCTCTTTTTGCTCGTAACCGTGGTGGAGGCGATCCTCTGCGGGTTCTGGCAGGCATCCATTGTTTCGGTGGTTGCGTGCGCCTTCCTCGATTTCTTCTTCTACCCGCCTCTGCTCACCTTCAACATCGGCGACCCGCGGGACTGGGTAGCTCTCGGTGCATTTGAGATCAGCGCGCTTCTGGTCAGCCGGCTGTCGTCGAAAGAGCGTCACACTTCGCTGGAGGCAAGGCTGCAACGGACCGCTATGGAGCAGCTCTACGAGCTGAGCCGCAGCACTCTGCTCATCAACATGCACCAGCCCGCGGGGCCACAATTAACGCAACTGATCCAGCGCATTTTCCCCGTAGAGGCCGTGGCCATTTTCAGCCTGAACTCGGGAACATGCGATCTTTGTGGCGCGTGGGGAGACAACGAACGGGAACTGGCCAAGGAATGTTATCTGCTGCAGGTGGACGATGAGGACCGTGTGACGCGGACATCGCGCAGGCTGCTCAGGAGCGGAGTCGACTCGATTGGCGCCATCGCCATTCGCGGCAATCTTGGTCCGCTGGTGACGAACGCGCTCGCATCCTTGGCGGCGATCGCTCTGGATCGGAGCGTCACTTTCGAAAAAGAAAACCAGATCGAGGCCGCGCACCAGAGTGAGCGGCTGCGCACCGCAGTGCTTGATTCGCTGGCGCATGAGATCAGGACGCCGATTACTGCGATTCAAACGGCCAACGAAGGGATGTGCGAGGTGGGCGCGCTCAACGAGCCTCAGTCTCAACTCGTGAAGTTGATCGAGGATGAAACGGTCAAGCTGAGCACGCTCTGCACCCGTTTACTGCAGACAGCAAGGCTGGAAGCCGAAGAGATGATGGTGGCAAAGGACGAAATTCTGGTCGCAGAACTGGTTTCCGAAACCGTAAAGGGGCGGTCCGCACGCATGGCTGGGCGTACGGTTCAAGTGGAGATGTCCGACTCCAGCCTTGCGGTTCGCGGAGATCGCGAGATGCTCGTGATGGCGTTGGTGCAGTATCTCGATAACGCTGCCAAATACTCATACCCGGGAAGTGTCGTGAAAGTATCGGCGCGGGAGAGCCACTCCGAGGTGCTGATTTCCGTGCACAACTTCGGCCCGGCGATTCCTATTGCGGACCGCGAGAAGATCTTTCAACGGTTTTATCGCAGCGAAAACACCAGCCGCATAGCGGCGGGAACGGGCATCGGCTTGTCGACCGTGAAGATGGCCGCCGAGGCCCATCACGGCCACGTGTGGGTGATCAGCGAGAGAACGCAAGGGACAACGTTCTTTCTGTCACTTCCGAAATCCGGAGGGAGAAGCATATGAGTGTGGAAATTGGTAACTTGTTGATTGTCGACGATGAGCGTTCCATCCGGCTCTCTCTACGCACTATCCTTTCGAAATTCGGCTATTTGATCGTCGAGGCGGCGCGTGGCGAAGAAGCCTTGGCCCTGGTTCGAACGGAGAAATTCGACGCCGTGCTGCTTGACATTAGTATGCCAGGGATTGGCGGAGTGGAAGTGTGCCGGCGGATGCGTAAAGTAGATCCACGACTGCCCATCGTCATGCTGACGGTAGAGAGTGGCGAGGATCGCAAGGTGGAAGCTCTCGATGCCGGCGCCGACGATTACATTACCAAGCCGTTTCAGTTGCGGGAGCTTACCGCGCGTCTTCGCGCCGCAATTCGACACAACCAGGCTCCGGAACAGGAACAGGCAGCCATCCAGATAGGCGACGTGATGATAGACCCGGAGCGTCACCTGGTGGAAAAGAACGGACAGCGCGTTCACCTGACCCCCAAACAATTCGAGCTGCTCCATTTCCTGATGCTTCATGCGGGAAGACCGATTCCGCACGCCAAACTTCTCAATTCCGTATGGGGACCGGAATACGGGAATGAGTTGGAGTATTTGCGTACGTTCATCCGGCAGATTCGCAAGAGAATCGAAGACGATCCGGCAAATCCAACCTATCTTCTGACTGAGTCCCACATTGGATACCGATTCTGCGACCTGGTATAGGCAGCACCGCGTGTTTCCCTGTCTCAGACGAACTTGCAGTGACGGCAAATCGAGACCTGGCAAAGCAGAATGAACCGGATGTCTCAACTTGATGGCCGCCGCACGATGAAGTTGCTTATCGAACACATACCGCAGACGAGTAGATGCCTCACTGCGAATGTTAGGCCGTGAACTGTAATACTCAGATGATTGGAGGAGTCAAGAACTCGGATTCGTAACGCTCTGCGTGACAGGACAACGTTGTCTGAACAAGCAAGGTACACAGATGGATAGGTACCGATAAGCGTGCAACTGGCCTTTGGCCAGACAGGATGCGAAGGAACGCGAGTGGCGCGATCATTGTAGGTGCCGGTCGAGTGACAGCTACAGCCCGCGCCGACATTGGTGC
>Ga0326728_10014736_pt1 | contig 16483 bp, 16 predicted proteins | sample MB3enrmetagenome_FD_207602 | JGI IMG/M metagenome (GOLD analysis project Ga0326728, IMG submission 207602) | Lab enriched peat soil microbial communities from McLean, Ithaca, NY, United States - MB31MN | ecosystem: Environmental > Terrestrial > Soil > Wetlands > Peat | place: USA: New York...
TGGCAAAAGAGGGAAATGTCCTTGCCCACGAACACCTGGACTGCATGCTTGCCCTGATCCGGGATTTTTCCCGGCGGGAGTGGGTGGAGATCGGTGGCGCCCGGGTGCCGGTCCCAAAGAACCTCGGGTACCACCACCAGGGCTATCTTGCCACGGACCCGCTGTACGGCACCTCAAGCCTTGAGGAGCACCCGTCCTTTGATCTTGCACGGTATGCAGAAGTATCGCCTGCGAACTGGTACCGGGGGCCGGGGGAGGTTACGTACGGGGATCCCACCTATCCCGGGGGCGGGACGTTACCTGAGGGAACCGCGTTTGATCCCGCACGGGAGATGTGCCCGGCCGTGCCCATCTACGATGGGCAGCCGGTCGAGGTCGGGGCTGCGGCCCGGCTCCGGCGTTTTTCGAATTTTGACGAGAAAGGCACGATCGGGCAGCTCGTGGCCCGGCAGATGGAGTGCATCCAGGCCGTAACCGAACTGGAGGACTGCATTGACCGGCTCAATCCCGCAGGCGCAGTCCGTGCGGGTACACTTCCCCCCGGCGACGGGAAACCGGGCTGGGCGGCAAACGAGGCCCCCCGCGGGACACTGGTCCACATTACCAGGGTCAAAGACCGGAAGGTCCGGTTCTTCAAGATGATCGTTCCCACGTCATGGAACATGCCGACCGCCGGCCTTGCGCTTGCCGGTTCGCCCTGGCAGCTTGCCGAGTTTGTTATCCGGGGCTACGACCCCTGCATATCCTGTGCGTCGCACTAACAGCGTGGCAAAGCCGTGCTGTATCGGTTAAAAATAAGAGGGGCAGGGGAATTGTCCCCTGTCCTTTGTTCGCTTACGCTTTTCTCTCTCCTTCGGACTCTTCCATGTGGTCGAGGACCCGGTCCCACATGACCAGGAGACCGGGGATTATCACGTAGGCGAGGAGGCCGGTGCCGAGGAAGGCCCCGGTGATGATGAGCGAGGTGTCCATGGGGATCGCCTCATGCAAGGGCGGGAACCCCGTCCGCCCAGGTCTCGACCATGGTCTGGATGGAGTCGTCCTCGTAGGACGAGAGCGAAACCTGCTGGCGGGAGAACGTCAGGATGAAGATCTCCCCGTTTGCCACATGGCACTTGAGGGTGGCCGAGAACCGGTCGCTCTCGATGTTGTGTGCGGGGACTCCGCCGTGGGCCGTGATGTTTGCGGTGTTTGCAAGCACCGCGGCAACACCTGCCTTGTAGCCGGCAACCGTGGCATAGCTCTCCGAGCCATTGCCGATCACCTTTCCCTCGTTGTCCTGGTACACGAATTTTGCCGTGTAGGTCTCCCTTGACTTTTCTACGGGAGGGTGGCTTGCGCCCGCGCTCATATACGATACACACCCGAACGGGTTGTTCAGGATGACGGACTGGATCAATGCGTTGAACGCGTCCACGTCCTCGAACGGTGCCGCAAGCGTGCGGACCGAGCTCTTGACTGCACTCTTTGGTGTGAAGTCTGCCATTTTTCTCACTTCCTTTGTTTTTTCTGTCGCGGGGCGCCCTTTGACATACAATCATAGGATTTGGAGGGATAAAGGCCTGAAAAAGCGGAGGAATCCGGGGAAAAATTACGGCTGATTTGAGGATCCGGGCATCCCGGCGTGGAGCGGAGTTGAACGGAGCGTGAAGGAGAAGTATTTTGCCGACCAAACTCTCCCAAAACCCCCGCGATAGAGAAAACGCTGGCCGGTCAGCTCTTCAGCAAATCCACCAGGGTAAAGAGCGTGGTGTTTTCCACCTGATCCCGTCTTCCTGTCACGATAAGGAGATACTGGCTGCCGGGCTGGAAACCATGCTGTGAGGTATCGACCGTCCACGACCACGTGTTTGCGCCACATCTTCCGGGGCTGACTGCGACCATAGCGGCGACCCCCCCGCTGCAGGGGTCCACCGAATCATCTGAAGGTGGAGTTTCTGTTTTTGCACAGGGTTGAAAATTGGAAGACATTACGGTAAGGGAGAGATTTTCCCCTGCTGCCAGATTCGTGGTTCCCGTAAAGGTGATCCAGTCCCCGGCCGCGTGATTGGCCACGGGATCGATGGTAATTATTGGGACATTCGAGACATTTCCTGAACCGGACACTGGAGGGCAGGGGGTTGAATCCGGGAGTTCCAGCGATGCAGGGAGAGACAGGGGGACGGCAAGGGTGCTCGCATTTCCCGGAAGGAAATTTTGCCCGGATGAGGGGGTGATACAGCCGCACGCAAGCATCACGCACAGGAGAATGATTATAACCGCACAAAGGGGGCCAAATCCTCCCTGGAGCAGGCAGAGAGTATTATTTGATACGGGGCGGACGGGCATCACGTCTGTTTTCCTATTTTTAATTTATTTTTCATTCCATATACTTTTCCTGTAAAAAAAAAGTTAGTCTTCCAGTGAGAAGGGGAACCGGTGGTCGTATGCAAGACCGCCGGGGTAAACCCGGTAATATCTCCAGCCGCAGGCCGGGGAATATACCCAGATCATGATCCGGCAGTGCAGCCGGGCGGCCATCGGGCAGAGATATTCCACGGCACCGGGGTAATCGGTGCGGAGCCGGGCCGCGCTCGGGACCGGCTTTCTCGCGCTGATGACAAGCACGAGCAGCGGGTCATCCTTCCTGAACGCGATGATGCTGACCGGCAGGGGCGATTCGGCGAGCCGGACCGGGACATGCCCGTGTGCGGCAAGGATCTTGAGTGCTTCATGAACATGGGCGCTGTTCCTGCTGTACCGCGCTGAGCGGTACCTGCCTCATTCCCTCCCGGGGCAGTGTGCAGGATAACGGTTGTTTCACCTGCGACTGCTTCGCAGGGGTTAATCCGGTTGCTGTACGAGGCACCGGATGCAAGAGCACCCGGGGCAATCACGTCCTGTTCGTTGATTTCTGTTGTCATGGGGAATCCTCCGTTGATATTCTGGCCCGTGACCCGGGGCAGGGGAAATCTCAAGGGAATGGCAGGAAGGCAGGTGTACTCTAACCTGCCCGTACGTGAAACAAACGCCGGCCCGGGAGAGCGAAACGTGTACGATCGCCAGGGCATACGCTGTGAAGCGATCACGAACCCGTAACAACCGGACCGGCGGTCAACGACGTATAAGAAGAGAGGCGGGTGAAAGGATCCCGGCCCGGGCACCCGACGGTACTGCCCCGGCACCGGCAATCAGGTATAATGGTGCTTTTCCGTTCTCAAAGAGCCCGAAGAGGCCGCAGGTGAGGGTCATGAGGACAAAGCAGGTCTTCGCGAAGCGGCGGGCGGCCTTCTTCGGGTACCCGATCTTCGCGAGCTTCCTCGTAACCTTGGTGCAGAAATCCAGGCTCATGGTGATTATTCTTTCAATGCATTGTCGGGTTATATGCTCTGTGGTAGATTCGAAAAAATTGGTAGTTATTGGGGGAATTGGGGGCTGGATGGGTGTAACCAAATGGTTAGCTGAATGGGAGGGCGCGGGAGGAGGAGACAGAAGCGGAATGATCGTTTTGTTGACGCCAACAAAATGATCTAAAATCTCACCGTTCGCATTTTCACAGGTATTCCGGGCTTTTTTGACCATCAAGAAAAGATTCTGACGGGTAGCGATTATTCAGGTTTTAATTCCATCCCGTTTACTTACGCGAAAGAATCCCCTTCTAAGTATACACAATGCATACGCACACTATTTTCTGCCAAATGCGTAAAATACGGTTAACTTATAGCCGCAGTTTTGTTGCGGAGGGTCTAGGTGTATCATTGCAGGAATGTGGTGGAGATCAGGGTGTCCTATTTTTTATTGAGAAGGGCTTTAAGTTCCTCAAGCCCGGTCTGGATCCCGCTCTCCAGTGCCGCAATCTTTTCAATAATTACTTCCGGCTTTTCGTACTGCACTTCCTCGTACTCGATCTCTTTGTACCGCGAGATGGAAAGGTCGTACCCGTTTTCTTTTATTTCCCGAACCGGAACAAAGAAACACTTGGCTTTCCGATCCGTGGGGTTCTCTTTTTTCCGGTTGAGATAGTGGCGGATGATATCCGGGATGTCGCCCTTACCATCAATGACTGTCCGTTTGTCGTCCAGCGAGTACCCGTCCGCCTCCATATCATAGAACCAGACCTTGTCGGTAGATCCGCCTTTAGTGAAGACGAGCACGGCTGTTGAGACCCCGGCATACGGCTTGAATACCCCGGACGGCATCGAGACGATCCCTTCAAGCTGGCAGGTTTCAAGGAGCATCTGCCGGAGTTTCTTGTGGGCATTGGAGCTGCCAAAGAGCACGCCGTCCGGCACGATGACCCCGCACTTCCCGCCCATCTGGAGGAGGAGCATCATGCGTTCGACAAAGAGCAGCTCGGTCTTGGTGGTCTGGAGAGTGAGGGCATCGTTAATGTCGCTCTTGTCGATGCTCCCCTTGAATGGCGGGTTTGCGAGAACAACGGTGTACCGATCGTTTTCCGTGAACCCTTTTGAAAGGGTATCCTGGAGCGCAACCTGTGGTGCCTTGATCCCGTGGAGCACCATGTTCATGAGCGAGATCCGGACCATCGTGTTATCGAAATCATACCCGTAGAAGGTGTCCTTCCAGAGTTTGTCCCAGTGTTTCGGGTCCGTAATCTTGTCGCCGAGGAGGTTATGGTATCCACCTTCGGGATCTTCTTCTATCTTGTCCGGGCTTGTGTACCTCTTGAGGATGTGCTCGTAGGAATTGACGAGGAACCCGGCCGTCCCGCAGGCCGGATCGCAGATCCGGTCGTTGATATCCGGGTCCACAAGTTCGACCATCATCCGGATGATGTGCCGGGGCGTGCGGAACTGCCCGTTCTTGCCGGCAGTCGCGAGCTGCGAGAGCAGGTACTCGTAAATGTCTCCTTGGGTATCCTGGTTTTGTGAAGATATCTTCAGCTCATCGATGATGGTGACGGCTTCCTGAAGGAGCGAAGGCTTGGGGATCAAAAAGACGGCATCCTTCATGTGCCGGGCAAAGAGCGTCTTTTCCCCGTTAGGGATATTCTTGATGAACGGGAAGACCACGTCCCGCACATGGACGAGCATCTTATCTGCCGGGAAATGCTTCCAGTGTGACCACCGGCAGTTTTCATGGTCCTCAAAAATGGAGGTATAGGCGACTTTCTTTGCCTGCGCCCGCTTCTGTTCGAACGTGTCCATCTCTTCAAGCCGGTTCATGAAGATGAGATAGGACATCTGCTCGATGGACTGGAGTGGGTTTGAAAGCCCACCGCTCCAGAACCTGTCCCAGAGGGAGTCGATCTTTGATTTGAGTTCAGGGGCGAGGCGCATGGATTTTCCTGATTAAGTGGTTGTGCCTGATACAGATTAAGAGATGCCGATTTCCCTGTAAGGGATCCCTGTACTCTGATGTAGAAGTGACTAAAAAGGGGCCGGATAATTTTAGGATACCTGTATGAGCTTATGACCTGAACGTGCCCTTTTTTCGAGGTAGGTTCCGGCCCGGCTCGCAACACAGGGAACATTTTCTTCAGAAGTCTCATGACGGAACCGGACCTTTGTTACTTCGGGCGTGGGGGCCTTGGGTGATGGCGCAGGTACGGGTTTTTCCTGTGCATCGCACATCTTTTTGAATTCCACAGGCCCGATCATCGATTCGATGAGCGAGTTGTCGAAGTCCTCAAGGCGTTTTACGAGCGGAGACTCTTCATTGATGGAATAAAGGGGCGTCCTCCCCTCTTTCCGGATCTTCACCATACCCCGCTCCGCGAACTTGTTCATCGCTTTTGCAATAGACTGCCGGGTGAGCCCGATCTCTTCGACCAGCTCGGCCATCTCAAACTCGATCCCGTACATCGGCAGGAGGAACTGGAGGAGCCGGGTCTCGCAGGTATCCCCGAATAATCCCTCGAAGGGTGGTTTCATCGCAATACCTCCACGAAGCAGATCTTTGTTCTGAGATCTATAAATTTGTTGTTAAAAAAAATTAACAGAATGCACAGCATCAATCGAGATGGTAAACCCTGCCACCGCCGAGCGGGGCCACATTGAGGCCGTGTTTTTCAAGCTCAGCGTAAACGCTCCCGAGATCCGCGATGTAGTACTTGGGCTCATCTTTCTTGATGGCTGCAATCAACCCGTGTTTGCTTAAGGTGGCGATGGCTGTGTCAAAATCATCAGCGTATTTCTTCCGGAGAATTCGTTTCAGCTTCTCGCTATGATACCCGGCGCTGGCCTTGAAGTTCTTGTTACGATAGAGAATGTAGAGGATCTGAACTTCCATCTCGGTCAGATCACAGGGCATGATCGATAATAGGAATTGATCTCTAATATAGGGGCATCGTCCCGAGAGTCACTCAACAAATCCGCTCCACTTCAGAAACGACCCGGGCGAACCGCCACCTGATAACCGCCCCGGCCTTAAAATATTTATTAATAGTTCATCACCCACTGTTACATAGGCACTACCATGAAGTCCACCCGGCAGGATATTCTCGCCTCCTTAAAAGAACTAAAAAATGAAGTTTCAAGAGAGTATTCTGTCAAGACGATCGGGGTGTTTGGTTCGGTTGCCCGGGGCGAACAGACGGGCACAAGCGATATCGATCTTCTGGTGGAGTTCTCAAAGCCGGTGGGGTTTGTTACCTTCATGCGGCTTGAACATTTCCTTTCCGAGCGCCTCGGGAACCAGGTGGATCTGGTGACATCAGATTCCTTAAAACCGGTGATCCGGCAGGATGTGCTCGCCGAGGTCATCTATGTCTAAGCGTGAGGTGAAACTCTACCTCACGGATATTGACGATGCAGTCTCTGCGATCCAGTCCTATACAAAGGATATGACGTATGAGCAGCTGCTCGCCGACCGGAAAACCCGTGAGGCGATCATTCTCAATTTTGTGGTGATTGGGGAAGCGATCAAGAAGATCCCGCAGGAGATTACCGATCGCCACCCGGATGTTCCCTGGAAAGAGTTCAGCGGGATGCGGGACAAGATGGTGCACGGCTATTTCATGATCAGCCCGGCAATCATCTGGGAGACGAGCCGGCACGATCTCGCACCGCTTGCGGCAGCGGTGAAGGGTCTGCTCCGGGAATATGCGTGAGCGGGGTTATCCTGCCAGTTCCCCGGCAAACGCCCTCTGCATCAGCCCCCCGCACAACCCCTCGATCTCTTTACCCGATGCCGCTTGCTGCTCGCGGACCCGCTCCACATCTTCAACAATACGGGCGAACTGCTACTAACAAAGATAATACTGGGAGGCTAACGTTCGTTATTTCCTAGAATATTTTTGGCCGGGTTTAAGACATTCGCAAGTTTTTGGTTACCTGTGGTATCAATTAAAGAGTTGTCAACAGTATCGATAAATTCCTCTTTATCCATTCGAATTGTTATCGAAAGAATAATTGAAAGCCTCAAAAAGTCAAGGATACGGTATAACAAATTGTTGATGTTCCCGTCGTATTTTTCATCGAATTTCTTTTTTAATTTGTAATCCAGACGTCCCCCGTGGGAGAAAATACTTCTAACTGAATATGCGTCTTTTAATGTACCTCTTGTCTGGCTCGGATTACAAGAGAAGTTATCCAGAACTTTTGCCACTCTGATACTTAAACGATAAATTAGTTCCTGCTGTTCACCACTTGGTTTGAAATAAATAGCTTCTAATCCCATTATGGCATTTGCAATACGCCGTTCAATAATGCCACCTTGTAGTAATGCCTCTGAATAAAGGCTGTAAGCAATAGAGATATGATCCTCACGGCCACCATCAGATTTATAGAGATTCTGCGGCAAATAGGGAAGGATTCTATCATGAAAGTTTTTTAATCTGCTAATATCTTCCTCATTTACAACATATTTTTCCAGTGCGGGGAAGCTCACTCCTGAGCTCATAGTTCCAAAAAACATTCGTGCGATTGCATCTGAATGCAAATTATATGAAATATATTTGACGCTGCCAGGTTTGAATAGCCTCAAGACAGTTATTGTCCTGTTGATTGTGTCTTGGACTTCAATAGGATATACCGTAACAATGGAAATCTCCAAAAAAGCCGTTGCTCGGGGGAAATTATCATGAATATTGTAAAAGGTATAGTAGGGGATATCCCTTTCAAAATCTTCTTTCCTTGGCTTTCTTATTGAAATTCCATGAGATATTTCAATCATATCCTGATGCAAAATTAATCCTTCAAGCTGAACGATTGCACCGGATTTTAATGGTTTGTTTTTCAATTCTAAAAGAAAATTGTCAAGTAATTCGGAAATTTTTTCCTTGCCGATATCTCTATTTTCTAGAAATAAGGGTATGATTGTCAGAACAAAACCTTCGAAAAGAGGTCTGAACCCGGTTCCTTCTTGTTTTGTTTTTATAATATCTGCAAGACTTTTGTATTTTTCTGTTTTTCCAATAATTTCAATAATTTTACGAGATGCAGAACTCCATGTAGGTTTGGTGATAAAAGAGCCTGATTGTCCTATATTAATCCCATTATCTCCATACTCAAAATTAGTCACAGTTAAATGATTAAACATCTCCAATTCTGGAGAAATAGCCCCTTTTGCTTTTTCATCCTCGATAACCTCTTTTATGTAGTTTATAAATTCCAAGATTTCGCGTCGAAGTTCTGCATCATCCATCATATTTGCACCCAAATTCTCCTCTGTTAGATTGCCACCAGTTCCCCGGCAAACGCCCTCTGCATCAGCCCCCCGCACAACCCCTCGATCTCTTTTCCCGATGCCGCCTGCTGATCGCGGATCCGCTCCACTTCTTCAACGATACGGGCGAACTGTTGCTGGAGGGCGAGCGGGGGGAGGGGAACTATTATCTTTACCATTTCAGTTGGATTGATGTACGGCTGATCGGATCCTGATAATCTAGCAGACAATTCATTGAGGAAAAATGACGTTCTCATTAATTGATAGAGAAAAACAGGATCTGTTTTTTTGCCATCACGGATATTTATTCTGCCAACTCTTTGGTAAAGAATTGCTGGAGAATCGGATTTTTGCATCCTTCCGATTTTCAATTGATCTCCGAGAATAGGCCTGTTTAAAGCAATGAGAATATCTCTTTCTTTAAGGACTAAATTTGGATAATTCTGTAGATATTTTTCAGGTAAAAATGCAATTTGATCCCAAATAATTTGCCCAAATGTCACATTGTTGATACGTAACAATCTAATTCCCTCATCGGAATATTCATTGAATTTGAATCCATGTCCTGAGGTAATGGAACAAATATCTCCGAGTTTTACCACACTCCAGCCCCGCTCATTCCTCAACGGATCCCCAAACATCTCACAAAATACGCTCTGTAACAACGCTCCTGTAAGGGCGTCCGCCTCATGCCGCTGCCGTTTGAGTGCCTCTGCCTGTTCGAGCACGGCGACAATACGATGTTGAATGGGTAAAGGGGGTAAAATAATATCGATCGATAATACGTCAGGTTGATTTATTGTTGAAATGGTAACTGTTTTTGCGATACGTCGAATCTGATTTTTTCCATATTTACTGTTCAAAAATTTCATCACATATATTGGATCCGCCAGTTTTCGATTAATTGAAACTTTAATTATTGAACAATCAAAGACATAGTTCTCTTGTTCCCCAACAAAAACAGAACTTTTTCCTACACCGTCCAATTTTAAAGAAGTACGATTTAGTAATAAATCACCTTTTTTCAAAAGAAAATTTTTTGCTTCGGTTTGTGATAAATTAATTTTATCATGATCATTTGGCAGATAATCGCCACGATATAAATCGACCATTCGAATTATATTGAAATCGCCACTGCCATATTGCATATTTAATTTATAGTATCCATTCTGTGGTGAACCCTCAACTATTTCTTTAAATTTGCAAATTTTCCAATCGTCAGGAAGATTTTTAGGATTTTTCATACGTCAAACCACCCCGACAGCCAGTTCCCGCTCGATCCTGGCGCAGATGCCGACAAAGGATTTCAGCTCGGCCTTCGAGAACATTGGCTCCGGGGCATTCCCGAGCGTGATAAAGGGCGGCTCCCAAAAGTCCTCGCACGAGATATGCTTCTTTGCCAGAAAGACCGACTCGACCATGCGGATAAAGTTAAGCTGGTCGGCCGAATAGTGCTTGTTATTCTCCATCATGTACGTCCGGAACGCATCCCGGATCCGCTCCTTTGGCCCGGTCCCGCCGTACATCCCGAGCACGCGCCGGATGAGCGGGACAAGAACGCCTTCGGCGTCCGTGGCGGCCTTATCAAGCGCCGGTTCGTTCTGTGCGAGATCGGGGCCGAAGAGCGCGGCTTCGAGCCCGTTGATATCGGCCTCGGAGAGCACCTCGTCGCGGGCGATCTTCCGGATCGCAGGGTTTTCATCTGCGATTTTGCGGATCCGGTCCTCCACCTGCTCCCGGTACTTCGTGATGTAGGTCTGTTCCTTCTCGCCCGTCATCAGGATCCGTTCCCGCAGTGCGATCTCGTCGCCCATATCGATGACGATTGTCTGCTGCGGCTCCTTTCTCATGTAGGGTATTAAGGGAGCGAGCCCGGCAAGCATCCTTTCAGCCGCCTCGTACGACACGGTCTGCCAGAAGGATTTCGACAGGACTTCGCGGATCAGCGCCTCGTGCTCCTGCACAATGTTTATCGTCAGCGGGAGGCACTCCACCATCTGCGCAATCATCAGCTTCTGCCGCTCGACCTCCCCGGTGTCGCCCCGGAGGATCGCGTGCTTGAGCTGCTCGCAGCGCAGCGTGAAGATCGCGGTGTTCAGGTTCACGTCCTTCTGGTACCGCATCAGGGGCATGATCTTCTGCGTCAGGAATTGGATGGGATCGACTGCTACGTTGTCCCAGAGCTGCGGGGAGAGCGCCTTTTTGATCTCCTGTTTGTTGTCCCGGACGCTCACGGAATCAGGGGGCAGCGAGCGGATATCGGCAAGGATCTGGTCTTTTACCTGCTCTGCCCGGGACTCGTCGCCCTGGTCCCGGAGGAACGCGAGCTGCTTCACCCGGGAGAGGAAGATCCGGTTCGTGATCGCATCCGGTGATTCGTTCTTCACCCCGTCCGGGTTCATCTGCCAGTACTCGAAGTTGCTCCAGAAATCAAAGACCTGGAAATATTCCTTTCTCCCGTTTGGCAGCCATGCTGGATGTTCGCAGGCGCTGTTTGCCCGGGTGCCCCGGCCAAGCATCTGCCAGAACTTGATCTTCGAGAAAACGGGTTTGGCAAAAACAAGATTGCAGATTTCGGGCACATCGATCCCTGTGTCCAGCATGTCCACCGAGATTGCGACCCGGGGCATCGCCTCGGCCGTAAACGCCTTGATCAGTTCGTCAGCCCGGGAATCTTCCGAGACAATGGTACGGGCAAGCTGGCCCTTGTATTCGGGATAGAGTGTATCGAACGCTTCCTGGATGCGGTACGCGTGCTTCTTTGAGATCGCAAAGATAATTGATTTCGCCGGCAGCGTCCCGGTCTGGTCGGTAAGGGCATTCTCCATGAACTCCCGGACAATTGCCTCTGAGGTTCCCTTCACCGCCACCTTCTTTTCGAGTTCCGTACCCTCGAAATCAATCTCGTCCGGGTCGATACCCTGCTCCAGCAGCCGGGCACGCTCACCCTGCGACAGATCTGCCGGTTTCACCCCTTGGATCTGGAAATGCGTCTGGGCACCGAGGATACTCTTGCGGAAATCCACCAGCACACCGTCTTTTACGGCTTCGTCATACGAATACAATGCGGTGGGTGCCCCGTCTTTGCAGTCAAAGAACCGGAGCGTATCCTTATCGATAATATCCGAGGGGGTGGCCGTGAGGCCGATCTGGATCGCGTCAAAATAGGTGAACACGTCCTTCCACTTGTTGTAGATTGACCGGTGCGCCTCGTCCGAGATGATCAGGTCAAACTCGCCCGGTGAGAGCATGAACTTGCCGGCACGGTCTTTGTCAAGGTAAATTTCCTGGAACGTCTGGATTGTGGAGACATAGAGCCTTTTTGTCTTGTCGTACTTCCCGGCAAAGATCGTCCCTCTCCCTTCCTCGGGAAAGAACTGCTTGAACCCCTTGTTCATCGCCTGGTCGCGCAATGCCCTGCGATCCGCAAGGAAGAGCACTTTCTGGACCATCCCCTTCTCCATGAGGATCTTGACAATCGCCATCGCCACCCGGGTCTTGCCGGTCCCCGTAGCCATGACAATGAGCCCCTTCCGGTGCCCTTTCTGGAGATGTTCCACCACCCGCTTCACGCACTCGATCCCTTTTGGACGGTCAACAATGGAGGTATCCACTTCAACGGGAGAGGAAGCATCCTGTGTCTTCTGGAACCGGAGTCGTTCGAGATCTTCCCGGGCATAGAACCCTTTCACTTCCCGGGGACTGTACCGCTCCCGGTCCCAGAAGATGATCTGGTACCCGTTCGAGAGAAAGATAAAAACGTCCTTGCCGGTCTGGCGTTTGATATCATTAGCATACATCTCGGCCTGTTTCTGGCCGAGGTGAGGATCTTTCGAGGTTCGCTTTGCCTCGACAATAGCAAGCGGGGCACCAAAACGGTCAAGAAGAAGGTAATCCGCGTATGTGCTTTCCAGATCGTTTTTCAGGGTCTCGGATACGGTTTTGTATTCTTTTGCAACAAAGTCAGATTGTTTGGTATCAATTTCCGCAAGTACGCGTGATCGATCGGATACAACCCAGCCCTGCTCGGCAAGCAGGACATCGATCATCTCAAGCCTTGTCCGGAACTCGTTGCGATCCAAGATTATTCCTCAATAAAAATTCTCGTTATATTTATCTTCGGATTTATCAGAGATGAAGGTTGCTGGAGGATAGCACGGACCGGTTTTTCCCGCCAATTGAAACCCCACCCCCTCTTTCATTATGCTCAGGGACCCCCCCTTCAAAAAAATCGATCACCCCCCTCCCCCCCATTTAGGGGTCAGCAAAAAAATAAGCCGGACCCCCTTGACCCGATCATAAGGGGGACCCCCTTTGCAGTTTCCAGTTTCAAAACCTTTGTTTCCACTGAAGTATCAGACGAGAGGGGATCGGGGGTCCCCCTTTACTCAAGGATCAAGGGGACCCTCTTAATGTGATCATAAGGGGGAGTCCCTTGCAAAATTCGCAGATCGAACATACCCCCCTCCGGCCCGTTTGGGGGTCTGCATAAAAAAAAGCCGGACCTCCTTACCTCAAAATAGCGGGAGGTCCCTGATCCTGTTCATAAGAGGGGCCGCGTAATCCGGAAAAAAAGGGGACACCCGGAAGGATGCCAAAAGATCCGGAACCGTCTCTCCCCTCACTGCCCGCCCGAATAACAGACCTCGGACCTGCCCCGCACGGTCACGCTCAGGGAAAGCGCCGGACAGGTCAGGTCAGAATCCCATTTCGCACACTCTTCTTTCCTGCACCGCAGCAGAACCGGACCCCGGCCGTGCCGCAGGGGCCTGCCGGTCTCTGCCGGGTCGCTGCACCAGTACTTCACGTCAGCCATGCATACCAGAACGGCAGGGGATTAGAAACCCTTTGGGTATGGGGAGGGTGAAAGTGTGGGGGAGAAGCGGGGTCAGATCCCGTGTCTCTCTCCTTATCTCCTCTTATGGAACACGGCCAGTGCGCCTGCCACGCCAGCGGCAAGGACCATGACTTCGGTACCAAGGGGTGACGCGGTTGTTCCCGCAGCTGCCGGTGCTGATGCGGTCGTGGCTGAAGGAGCAGTCCCGGCCGGGACCGGCACAAGGCTGATATCCGCCGTGCTGATCTGTCCGGGCGTAGTGCTCACCTGCTGTGAGGCAGGCTGGTACCCGTCGGCATCTACAGTGAGGGTGTGCTGCTGACCGCCCGAAACATCGTCAAACTGTACACTCCAGGTGTCAGCCGCCGGGCCCGCGTCTATTTTTTTTTTTGAGATTACCGGGATGCACACGTCCCTTGAGACCGGCTTTCCGGCCACCGGCGTAAAAACGGTATTTGGATCTCTGGTACTCTCTATAAACTATTGATTAAAATTCTGGATTTATTTATATACGATCCGAAATTAATCTAGTGAAGCACAGCACTCCGCAGGTACACCGGCACCGGGCGATACGAAATGACAGTCCAGGTCTTTATTGTCGACGACGACGACATTGTCGCCCATTTAATCGAAGAAGTGCTCACTAGGAACGGCTACCTTATTGCCGGGCGGGCGGTCAACGGGGAAGAGGCCCTCCGGATGATCCCCAAAACCTCCTGCGATGTAATTCTCATGGACATCACGCTTGACGGCAGGATCGACGGTATTGACATCGCAAGGATGCTTGCCACTACGCTGAAGATCCCGGTCATCTTTGTCACTGCAAACTTTGACAAGGAGATCCTGGAACGGGTAAAGATGCCCACCACGTTTGGCTTCCTCACAAAACCGTTTACTATAAAAGACCTGGTCGCAACCATCGAAATAGCCCTTTTTAATTTCAAAATGCGGGGAGGAACTCCCCACCATGCCGAGCCAAAAGCACACGTCCTGGCACTCCCCAAAGAGCCTGTTGAGGAATCTGCGGCCCGTGCGGCAGATACTGTAAAGCACAAAAAAGAGACCAGGAAAACGCTCAAAGACCTCTACACCTATGGCCTGGACCACCAGGCAAAGGGCAATTACGACGCGGCCCTGCAGTACTTCACCGAGATCCTCAAGAACAACCCTTCCGATGTTGCCATCTGGGCAGAGAAAGGGGACGTGCTCTACAAGCTCGGGAAGAGCGAAGATGCGCTTTGCGCCGTGGACACCGCCCTTGGGATCGAGCCGGCAAACGAGTACGCCATCTGCAAGAAATGCCGTATTTTAAGCGACATGGGAAAGAACATGGAGGCGCTTGTCCTTATCGAAAACGCCCTTAAGGTGATCCCCGACAAGTACGCCACCATGGTGGAAAAAGGCAACATACTCCATGGAATGGGAAGGGACAATGATGCCTTCCAGACCCTGGACGCAGCGATCGCGATGGACAAGAAGTCCGGGTACGCCCTGGGGGCAAAAGGGAGGATCCAGGGCGAGCTCGGGATGGACAAGGAAGCGCTTGCCACCTTCGGGCGGGCGCTCAACCGGGAGCCAAAGAACGTCTCCCTCTGGCTTGACCTTATCCGGATCTTCGAGCAGAAGAAGAACAGCCACCTGGCGTTAAACATCCTGCAGCGGGCGCTCGAACAGAACCCCGAAAACGAGATCCTGGCCGCAAAACGGGAGAAGATCCTCCACAGCAGCATCCCCGGCTAAAAAGGGGATCCCCTCCCTTGCACGGTTCTCAAGCAAATTTTACCTGTTCCATTACCCCTTTATCCCTGCACATCCCCCGGGGTGATGGATCATGAAGCTCCTGATGTTCGATACCAACGAGTTCTGGTATAAACCGTTCCAAAAGACCCTGGAGACCGCACAGACCGCAGTGGACGAGGCCGCGTTTGCCGACTCGCTCGTGATATTTGTCAACGTGGAAGAAGAAGACGAACTCCAGAAGGACAAGAGCACCAGGAAGGCAGCAGAAAATATCCTGTGGCTTGCAAAAAAGACCGGGAGGACAAAGGTAGTGCTCCACTCGTTTGCCCATCTCTCCGAGAGCAAGTCCGGCATTGGATTTGCCGAGGCAGCGCTCCAGGGGATCCGGGACCGGCTCGTGGCAAAGGGGCTTACTGTCGCCATCACCCCGTTTGGCTATTTCCTCGAATTTAAGATACACGTGAAAGGCGAGTCCCTAGCAAAGGTCTGGAAATCGGTTTAGGGCTGCCGGGGCAAAAAGGGTCCGTCTTTTGTTTTCAGGATCACGTTTGGTCCGCGCCGGGCAAGGAGCGGGACGCATGCGGTAAACCAGAGACCGGCCACCAAAGCCGGGACAACCAGCACCACCGGGGCCGGGAGAAGGGGCCCGGCCCGGGCAAGGGCTGACTCGGCAAGCCCGTACAGGGCAAGCGTGGAGATCACCCCGAAAACAGCGATAGTACCCCGGTGCAGGGAACTCGCCGGCGGGATCCACCCGCCCTGCCGGCGCAGGAACTCGTACCCGAGCAGGCTCCCAAGGACAAGGCCGGCCGACTGCCACGCGGTGATCACCTGGACCGGGTTGATCGGGACTCCCGTCTGGCTCATGGCGGTTGCCGCCCATTCCTGAGGGAGCTGCCAGCCGGCAAGGGAATAGTACGCAGGAAGTGCACAAAGAAGCGGCAGGGCAGAAAGAACGAGGATCCCAACCATCCTCCCCCGCGGGCTGAGCCCGGCAACAAAGGCATCAATTTTCGGCGAGAAGTACAGGAACAGGAGCAGGACAAGCAACCCGAAGGCAAGTCCCCCCACCACGTCGAGGACAAAGTGGACACCGGCAAAGATCCGGGCAAACACCGTCAGGCCTGCAAGCACCACGCAGGCAAGGACGATCCAGTACCTCCGGACCGTGACTGCCACATAGCCGTACACCACCGTGCTGCACATCGCACCTCCTGAGGGAAACCCAAACGAGGGCAGGGAGGAGTAGGCCTTTACTGCCGGGGAGACCCAGTACGGGCGGGGAAGATGGAAGAAGAG
>Ga0326728_10014738_pt1 | contig 16479 bp, 13 predicted proteins | sample MB3enrmetagenome_FD_207602 | JGI IMG/M metagenome (GOLD analysis project Ga0326728, IMG submission 207602) | Lab enriched peat soil microbial communities from McLean, Ithaca, NY, United States - MB31MN | ecosystem: Environmental > Terrestrial > Soil > Wetlands > Peat | place: USA: New York...
TAAAAACGATAAGCCGGGTGCTTGAACCTTCAGCCGGGATCATAACCCTTGATACCATCCCTCTCAACCAGATGAAAAGCCGCGAACTTGCCCGCTCGCTTGCGGTCGTACCCCAGGAGACCGGCACCGGTTTTGATTTTTCTGTCAGGGATGTCGTGCTGATGGGGAGGTATCCCTATATCGGCCGGTTCTCAAGAGAGACCGCTGAAGATGACCACATCTGCTGCAAGGCTATGGAACTGACCGGGATTATTCACCTCGCCGACCGACCGATCACCGAGATCAGCGGCGGCGAGCTCCAGCGCACCATCATCGCCCGGGCGCTCGCCCAGCAGCCCCGCCACCTCCTGCTTGACGAGGCGACGTCGCATCTGGACATCAGCCACCAGGTTGAGATCCTTACCACCATCAAAAAACTCTCCAAAGAGATCGCGGTGATCGGCGTCTTCCATGACCTCAACCTTGCTGCATACTTCTGCGACGAGATCATGGTAATTCACTCGGGAAAGATCGTAACGGCCGGCCAACCGGAGGAGATCCTGATCCCTGGGATGTTACGTACCATCTTTGATCTCGATGCATCGGTCAGCATCCACCCGGTCACCCAAAAGCCGGTGATCGTCCCACTCCCCAGAGGCATATATAAAACCGGTGAAAATCCATGAAACCCATTGTTTCCTACGGCTGCTCAACGTTCTGCTGCATGGACATGCCCCTCTCCGAGGCGCTGGCATTTATGCGCACAAAAACCGATCGCATCGAGATCGTTTCGGAAGGACTCCACGATCTCTTCCGGTACCACGAGGCTTGTGCGTCCGTGGATGCCCGGTACTCGGTCCATGCACCACTCTCGGATATCAACCTGGCAAGCACCAATAACCGTATCCGTACGGCAGGACTTGCCGTGATCGATGACCTGTGCAGCATCTGCGACGCCATCCGCGCAGATACCCTCGTTGTCCACCCCGGGTATTTCCCGTGGGAGAACATGTATGGGGTCTCGTATGCGGCACTCCTGCACTCGCTGGATGAGATCGCTGGACTCCAGAAGGAGCACGAGGTCAGGATCGGGATCGAGAACATGGGATCGTGGGAGTGCCTCCACTTCCGGCAGCCGGATCTTCTCCCTGAACTCGAACGCCGGGACATCGGGTTTGTGCTGGACATCGGCCATGCCCGGCTCAACCATGCACTGGGCGTGTTTGCGAAAAAAAGCCGGCCCTGCCACATCCATTTCCACGACAACAGCGGGACCAATGACGACCATGCCGCATGCGGGAGCGGGACAATCGATTTCTCGCAGCTCCTGCCGCTCCTTCCGGCATTTGCGCCCCGGATCATCGAGTGCATAGACCCGGCGGCGTACGAGAAGAGCGTGACATACCTGTCAGCAATCGAAGATCCGGTGTACCGAGAGGAGAGCATAAGAGAAAAATAATGAATTGTTCATCGGATCTAATGCCAAAATGAACAATACTCACACGGTTGATTTTTATTCGCTCGTGATATGTCCCATGATTTGAGTGGAGTATTGTTACTCTTCAACAGTAATCGTTGTCAGCTTTACCGATTCGACTCCTTTCTGAGCCATCAGTTGTTCGGCCAGCATCTTAAGCTGTGCCCCGTCGCCATGGATGAGGATCACTTCCAAGCACCGGTCATGGGTAACGTGAGAGTGAAGAGATGCCTTGATAACGTGGTGGTGTTTGTGCTCGATATCCATAATCGTCGTTAAAAGGTTGCGTTGATTGTGATCATAGACCATCGTGATAACACCTTCCCTTTCTCCCTTGACATCCGCCATCCATTGGTAATAGGTAATGTACGTGCGAATCGCGTCGCGTATCCCTTCCGAACGCGAGGAGTACCCGCGGTAGTTCAGGATTTCATCGAATCGATCGAGCAGGTTTTTCGGCAGCGAAATGCCAATCCGGGAGAGGTCATCATCTACGGTCATGATGGGATCAATGGGGAGAATATCATTGCTGATAGATTGATAAGGTTTTGAAAAATGTGGTTGAACCGGTCAATCTTACTACGATTCTATTGGATGTGTAAATCGGAAAAAAGGATTAACTGCCCGGGGTATCCTGTCCTATTCGAGGATGGTCGCCTTAAACAATTTCGAAAAAACAAAAATTCCCATTAACAACGAAGTCCGGGGCAGGTCAGAATTGACGCACCCCGAACCTGTTGAGGGAGGATTTATGGGGTCTATTTTTTGGTAGCTGCTGCAGACCCTTTTTCCGTGCTGCTTTTTTTTGGCTCCGTCTTTGGTGTAGTCTTTGATGCTGTCTTTGTCGTATCCGTTTTTTTCTTGGTTTCAACCATCTGGTTTTCAACTCCGCCTGATATGGTGGATGATGGAAATATCTTGTGATCGGGATGATCATGAGACAAGCGACACCATCCGTTTTTAGAGGAATGTTCGGGTGGACACGGATGTTTCGCTGGAATCATCACCCCAGTTACCATTTGGCGGAGACAGATTATAAATATTTTTAATTTTGTATGAAAAAATATGAAAAACTATTTTTCGGTGAGTTCATGTGAATCAAAAAATAATGATATTGTGAGATGAGGATTTTAAGAGACATGCATTTCCGAATAGAGAGATCATGAGGCGATTTTCTGGCGAGGTTCACTAGTACCATCACCACATATCCCTGTGACGTATGAGTATAAAAATTTTTCAATTTCGTATGAACTAGTAATAAAATAATCTTATGTGTAATCCTGTTTCGGCGTACTGATTGGAAGACTCCTACAAATTATTATCCGCTGATATCTGGAATCGCAGTTTAATAATTAAAATTTAAACAACGGGGGCGAGAAATGCCATGAATACCAGCGCATTGTGAATGACAACAAACAGGAACCACACAATCATCAGCCCCATAATGAACAACCCCGAGTTGCGGACTTTTTGTTCGCACCAGGATGCAACAACAAATATGAAGAAAACCACCAGCCATTTCAGCAGGAGATGCAGGAACGGTGAACCGGCAAAAAACACCATTAGGGGATTTATTTCTACCCCCCCATGCGAGATGATCGTTGAAGTCGTTGTGACGTCAAGAAAACAGAGCAGATAAAGAAAGAGTAAGGATACAACGAGCGGGGAATCCAGGTCTGCTTTAAATATCGCAGCAAGTTCATCCCAGGATCCGTCTCGTGGTTTTAGGGATGCACATGCCATGATACGTTCTCCGGATCCATAATTCCCCTCAACTCACTGATCATGATCCCCTCTGTAACGGTGTAGACAAATGGGTGATCGCGGGTGATCATGAGATTGGTTCCCTTCCTTTTCATCTATAGTTTTGCAAACGGTAGATTGCTTCAGAGCGAACTTTATCTGAATCGGTTGCGGCTTTATTGGATATGAGGATCGCCGCAGCTGCCGTCTCCATTATCCGGGAAGATCGATGAAAAACACATTGTTCCATACTTCAGGAAACAATGCAGACAGCCTGACCCATTCGGTTATCATACACAAATCGTTCGAGATCAAACCCCCGGTTACACTGGTACCATGACAATTGTGCTCGGCAAAAAAGAAAAATTATGTTTCACCGATAACCGGTGAAACTATAGCATCCATTAGGTTTGTTCTGACCTCTCTTCATTTCACGGTTGAACGGTCACCATAGTTGTGGCGATCGTCTTTCCACTGTTATCAACAAGTTGCAGCTGGAACCGCTCGCCAAGTGCACCGGATTGGTCAAATCCGTAGGACTGGTCAACCGCATTAGTAGGACGCCCGACAGAATCTGTGGTGGGTTGGTGGGGGGTAACTGTAGTATCGGAATACGTGCCTGGCTGCACTTGGCTTAGGTCAACCGCACTGATGTTTGCATTCTCACCAGGTTGGAATGTGGTTGCCTGGGTGGCCCCGCCAAACAACTGCCCTGCAGTAACTGACCATAGTCCATATCCTGATCCAGTGTAAATGGAAATGACGGAACTGTTTATCGTCCAGTGCATATGTTGGTAAGTACCAAAATCCGCTGAGGGCGTGACGATAAAATGCGCATTCTGGGTGCTGACAGTGTCCCCGCCATTGTGCGTGATGGTCATTCCTGTGGACTGGCTGTATGCAGCCGTGAGTGTCATCGTGGGTTGTTTGCTTGTTCCCGTGGCCAGACCGCCGGCAAACGCGCTTACAATTGCAGCGATGATAATGGTCACCACGAGCATGAGCATCACCCCGACTACAGGTGAGACCGCATAGTCATTGGTTCTCTTCGAGATCATGATGAGGTCACCGCCACATCCTTACTCAGGATCGTTTCCCCGCTCTTGGTCTCGATGATGTTGACATGAACGGTATCGCCAGGACGAAGGGTGTTCCAGTTCCCGCCAAGAACCGCCTGCATGCCATCCAGCCAACCGGTCGGGTATGAACTGGAATAATTATACAATAACGTCGAGCCACTACCACCAACTGCGGTAGATTCTCCTGATGCTACACCGTAGTAACCAAAATCCGGAGATTCCTGCATGCTCGTGCCGGGTTCTAGGGTATAGTTGCCGAACCATTGGTTGGTGCCAAATGTGTTAGAGGTTGTTTGTGTGCCATTAACACCCGACCCAAATCCCAATGGAGCCTGGTGCTGATCAAGAGTTACACCAGTGTAAGTATGACCATAATAGATCATTGACCATGGATCATCTGTATAAACATTGGGAGAGTTCAGTCCCAACTCCGTTGTGTTCCCGCCACTGACACCGCTCGCACTGGTCCATGACGTGACAATCTTCAGGTCGCTGGTTTTAATGGGTGTGTTGAGCGATTGTACATCAAACCGGATGTAACTGTTCAGCGGTTCACCCGAATTCGCGATTGCGATATCCATACCGAGGGCAGGCGCTGTTTGTTTAGTCGTTGCCAGTCCCCCGGCAAACGCACTCACCACCGCGGCGATGATAATGGTGACCACCAGCATCAGCATTACGCCGATCACCGGTGACACGGCCGCCTCACCGCGCTTTAACGGAAAACTTTTCATAAAACTCAAATTTTCACCTCTGCACCCGATGTTTGCTCCTTTCTGGTTAGTGATACATCGGACAAAATTAGTAACACTTTATTGTATAAAAAGTACTTATTTTGTTATTTTGTTAATTACAATTTAAAATTTTACACACTTCCGGCAAAACACAGTTATCCTTCCAAAATTCTGGCTCCTGATGATAATATCTGATTAAATGTGGATCCAAAAGAACGGCGTTCAAACCCCGGGCCGCGCCCGGAATGGCACGAGAAATTTTCCGAACGCATTCTCGATTGAAAATGAATCGACACCGTATACTGAACGGATGCAGTCCGGTGTCAACACCTCACATGGCTTCCCGTACCCGGCCATCTTCCCCCGGTTGAGTACAACCACTGCATCGGCGTACCTGTACGCGAGGTTGAGATCATGGACAGCGACGATCATGGACGACTTCTGTTCCCGGGTGATCCGGCGCATTGTCTCCATCACCTCGATCTGGTACCGAATGTCAAGAGCGCTTGTCGGTTCATCGAACAGGAACAGCCGAGGTTCCTGGGCAAGGGCCCGGGCGATGAACACTTTCTGCCGTTCGCCCCCGGAAAGCTCGTCCATGAACTTGCCTGCAAGGTCTCCCATCTCAAGGGAGTCAAGAGCCTGCTGGACCCTTGAGAGTTCTTCTTCGGACACCGACCACGAGATATACCGCCGCCGGCCCATCAGGACGGTCTCAAACACGGTTGAATAAAGTGTATAGGTAAAACTCTGCGGGACATAGCCCACCCGCTTTGCCAGCTCGATAGGATCGATATTACGGATTTCTTTTCCGTCAAGGGTGATTGTGCCTGCGGTCGGATCAAGGATTGTGGCGAGCGTTTTTATCAGCGTCGATTTACCGGAGCCGTTTGGTCCCACGAGGGCGATGATCTCGCCGTTACCCAAGGTAAAGGACACATTGTCAAGTACCCATTGCTGCCCGTAAGCCTTGGAAATTCGATCGATGACAAGCTCCATACACAACCCCCGAGTCAGTACAACCCACGGCCCCGCGCCCTCATAATCAAAAAGAGGAAGAACAATCCTCCGATCACGTACATGATAACTCCTACCGGTATCTCAACCGGGCTCATCACCGTTCTTGCAACAGTATCCGATATCAGGAGAATCACCGCTCCCATCAGCCCGGAACACGGGATCAGGTACCGGTGATCACTGCCGACGATCATCCGGCAGATATGCGGTCCCATCAGGCCGATAAAGCCGATAATGCCGGTAAATGCAAGGCAGCAGGATGCGGCAAATGTTGAGATCATAAGACCCGAGAGGCGCAGCCGGTTCACGTTGATGCCGAGGTTTTTTGCCACTTCATCCCCAGAGGCAATGGCGTTTAAGTCCCAGGACATCCGTTCAAGAAGGAGAAAGGGAATTAAGGTGAGCGGGATAAGGAGCAGCACCGCACTCCAGCTGGCGCCCCACATCCCGCCCATCAGCCAGACCACCAGATCACGCAGCTGGTCATTGTTGGTGATATACTGGAGAAAGATTAGCCCTGCCGAGAAGATGTAGCCGATAACCACACCGGAGAGGATGAGCGTTGCCTGGTTTACCCCCCGCGCCCGCGAGATGCCGTAGACAAGGAGCATCGAGAGCCAGCCAAAAAGAAATGCCAGGAGGATGATAAAGGAGTTAGTGCCGATGACCACAAGCCCCCCGAGGATACCGGGCCCGATCACAATGGCCACAGCTGCACCGAATGCTGCCGCTGAAGACAGGCCCAGCATGAACGGGTCCACAAGCGGGTTTCTCAGCAGTCCCTGCATCACCGTGCCGGCAACCGCAAGGCTGAAACCGGTAAGGATCGCAAGGATAATTCTCGGCAGCCGGAACCCGATCACGATAAGTTCTGCCTGCGGGTTTGAAGGAGATGGGACGGTAAAGGGAATCGAATCGTACCATGCCCCCACAGTCGGGAGGTACGTGTGCAGGAAATTCTGGACGGAAATCGCACACGCATGGGCAACCGATAAGACCGTGTCCTCAGGAGAGATGGAAACCGTGCCAATGCCGGCCGAAAAAATCGCCGCCAGTACCAAGAGGAGCAGGAGGATAACGATAAGCGCGATACGCCGCCCGCTTTCTGCTTTGTACAGGGAATGAACCGTGTGGGCCGCTTCAGGCTGTAGGATGTCAGGCAAGGAAATCCTCTTTTTTTAGCGGCTACTCTCAGACAAACAGACCTGTGGTGCAAACCGTTGACAGGCCATTCATTTACATCCCGATTCCTTTCACGAGATCTGCAATCTGTTCAGCCCGGAGATCTTCAAGCCTGAGGTACTTTGCCCCGAGTTCATCGGAAAGAGATTGAGCAAGGCCAAAGGTGACAAAACTCTGCTCGGAATCGATCACAAACGATGAGATCCCGGCGTCCCGGATATGGGCCGCAACCTCCTTTGCATCGTCCAGGGGAGACCCGGAACCCATGCTTACGTTTGCCTTCCCGTCAGAGATCAGAATCATCCGGGGAATGGAATGGTGGTTTACCATGAGTTCCCGCTGGAGAACCTCAAACCCCTTGGAGAGCCCGTGTGCAAGAGGTGTTTTTCCCCCTACAGGAAGCTGCTGCATGTACTTCCTTGCGAGCTCTACGCTCGATGTCGGGGGGAGAAGCACATCTGCTCCCGTCCCCCTGAAGACCACGAGGCCGACCCGGTCGCGCTTCTGGTATGCATCGATCAAAAGCGAGAGGATCGCCCCCTTGACCTCCGTCATCCGCTGCTGTGCGCCCATGCTGCCGCTCGCATCGACAACGAAAAGAACGGTATTTCCCATTTTACGTTCGCGGACTTTCTCCCGCAGGTCTGACGGTTCGATTTTTACCGCGAGTGCTCCCTCCCGACCCCACTGGTGGGGTGCAGCTGCACGGATCGTTGCATCCAGCGCGATGTCAGGGCCGATCGTCTCCGGGATCCGGCTTCGCACATACTTTCCGTCATGGGATTCGGTCACGCTCCGCCGGCCATTTCCCTCACGCCGGAACGAGTCTGTTCTCTGCGGGACGACGAATGGCTGCTGATCCAGATTGAAGGGTGAACCTTCTTCGAACTGAGTAGTAGTTGATCCATCCGGCGTCTGGTTTTCCCGGGGTTTGTGATCATGGGGATGTTCGTGCTCCTGCTGTGGCTTCTGGCGTTCCTTTTGGGATTTCTGGATGGACTGCTCCATCTTCTGCCTGTCCATCTTCTGCTCGGAGAACGGACGGCGGCGCATCCGGTGGGAGAGGACAAGGGCCGCAGCCTCCCGTACATCGTCTTCATTTACATCGGTACGGTTATTGTAAGCCGCAATTGTTGCTGCAGTCTTCATCATCGTGATATCGGCCCGGTGACCGTCCACGGCCATGTCAATGCAGATCTGTGCGATCATAGTGAGCATATTGTCAGAGATGACAACATCAGGCAGGAGTTTTTGCGCACGGACGATACGTTCGCGCAGTTCCTGCTCACCGGGTTTCCATTCATTGATGAATATCTCCGGCGAATTTTCATAATTTCGGCGTCTCCGTATCACTTCAACCCGTGTCTCAGCATCGTGGATCCCCTCGATATCGACGCAGAGCCCGAACCGGTCGAGCAGCTGCGGGCGCAGTTCACCTTCCTCAGGATTCATCGTACCGATCAGGATGAATGCGGACGGGTGAACGTAGGATACCCCTTCGCGCTCGATGAAGTTCATGCCCATAGCAGCGGCATCGAGAAGGACATCGACAATATGATCGTTTAAGAGATTCACTTCATCCACATACAGGATGTTCCGGTTAGCTTGCGCAAGAATCCCGGGTTCGAACTTCTTCTCACCGGTTTTGAGCGCATGTTCGATATCGAGGCTGCCCACCACTTTGTCCTCGGTGGCGCTGATGGGTAGTTCAACCACCCGCATCTTTGCAGTTGTCTTCTTTATTGCCGGGAATTTTTTCTGGCAGTCAAAACACAGTGCTTTTTTATCCGACGGATCGCAGCCAAAGGTACATCCTTCCACCACCAGCCGGTCCGGAAGCAGGTGGGCAAGGGCCCGGGCTGCGGTGGATTTTGCAGTCCCCTTCTCTCCTTTGATTAGGACCCCGCCGATCTTCGGGTTAATCGCGTTTAAGAGAAGCGCTTTTTTCATCTGCTCCTGGCCGACTATCGCTGAAAACGGGTAGATCTCATTGAAGTGGTGCATCGCTGGTCCCCGGATAAAAATATTCAAATTGTGATGAACTTTTCACCACAATATCATTTCATAGTGTATTAAATATTTCATTTTTAAATTATGATACGAAATCGTGTTAACTTTAAAAGAAATTGTAATACAAACCGTAGGGAGCATGGCCAGTTTCCTGAGAGGGATACCGGCAATGCAAGGGGGATTTGAACATCCATGAGAATTACTGCAGTCATGTGGGGATCCTATTCCCCCATACTCAAACGTGCAGCATCGGTGACCGGCTGCGATCTTCGCATTTTTCCCAACCGGGTGCTGGAGGATTATCCGGAGAAGATTAATGAAGCCTTGTGTACGATGCGGGAATCCGATATCGTGCTGCTGTACCATACCTCCGATATGTTCTGGGAGCGCATTGATAAGGAAATCAAAGAGATCGGGAAAACGGTACCAGTGATTTGCCTGGGAACCGATCCCCTTATGTGGGGTCTCTCGACCATAGAAACACCGGTTGTCGCCACCTGCCAGACCTACCTCACGAACAACGGCGATGAAAACTTCAAAAATCTCCTGCGGTATATTGAAAAGACGGTGCTTGGCAGGGACGTGCCAGTAATCCCGCCGATTGCTGTTCCCTGGGACGGTATTTACCACCCCGATGCACCGGACGTTTTTCCTGCAGCAGAGGATTACCGGGCATGGTATGCTCCGAAAGTTCGTGACGGGCCATGGGTGGGACTCCTCTTCTCCCGGGTCTCATGGGCATCGTCCAACTGCGATATCGAAGATGCCCTGATCCGTGCTCTTGAAGAGGCCGGCCTGAACGTGATCCCAGTGTTCACGTACTCAATCCGTGATGATACCATCGGCGCAAAAGGCATGGTCCGCGTTGTTGAAGAGTATCTTACGTCTAACGGCAGACCCGAAGTTGATGCTATTGTCAAGCTCATACCCTTTCTGCTGGGCTCCGGGTCTGACGAGGGCCATTACGGGAAATCCGCTGCTGCCCGGGGAACTGATTTTCTTGCAGGGCTGAAAATCCCGGTTTTCTCCCCCGTAATATCTGCATATAAATCCCTTGAGCAATGGCGCGAATCGTCCGGCCTCACTCTCGATGTTGGCTGGGCGGTGGCTATGCCGGAGTTCGAAGGGGTAATAGAACCGCTCTACATCGGTGCCGGAAGCGCGAGTGCCGATGGGGAAAAGCCCCGTGAGCCGCTCCCGGACCGGTGCAGGAAAGTGGCCATGAGGGTCAGGAAATGGATTGCCCTTGCACAGAAACCTGCCCGCGACCGGAAAGTCGCGTTTATTCTCAACAACAATCCCTGTGCCAACGCAGATGCCAATATCGGAGCCGCCACCCATCTCGATTCTCTCGAAAGCGTCGCCCGGATCATGATAAGCATGAAAGAAGCGGGCTATTCGGTGGACCCTCCGGAATCCGGGAAAGCGCTCATCGACCGGATCCTGGAGCGCAAGGCTGTTTCCGAGTTCCGGTGGACTACCGTTGACGATATTGTGACAAAAGGCGGGGCGCTTATGCAGATGGACGCGGCGACGTATGGCGCATGGTTTGCCACGCTCCCATTACCAGTGCAGGAACAGGTGAATACCACATGGGGCACACCGCCCGGTGAGGGAATGGTGTATAACAGGAACCTCCTCATCACCGGGCTCTCGTTCGGGAATGCAACCGTGCATGTCCAGCCCAAACGCGGATGCTTTGGCGCACGGTGCGATGGCCAAGTCTGCAAGATCCTTCATGACCCGGACTGCCCGCCCCCGCACCAGTACCTTGCAACCTACCATTGGATCCAAGATATCTTTGGTGCAGACGTGATCGTCCATGTCGGGACCCACGGGAATCTGGAGTTCCTGCCGGGCAAAGGTGTCGGCCTCTCGGAGAACTGTTTCCCGGATGTGGTGACCGGCTATGTCCCGTTCCTGTATGTATACAATGCCGATAATCCTCCCGAAGGAACCATTGCAAAACGCCGGGGATACGCGATGCTCGTCGATTACATGCAGACCGTGCTTGCCGGCAGCGGGCTTTATGGGGAACTCGACACGCTTGAGGATCTGCTCGGCCAGTACGAGACCGCAAAGAACGACCCGGCCCGGGCCCACGCGCTCCAGCACCTGATAGCAGATGCAATAAAATCGGCAAACTTGGAGAATGATTTATACCTCACATCCTATCTCGTGCACGATCTCCCGCTCGCAGAGGTTGTCAGTAAGGCGCACGAAGCCCTCTCGAAAATCCGTAATACGCAGATCGCGATCGGAATGCATATCCTCGGCGAGATCCCGGACGGGGAGAAACGGATTGATTTTATCTTCTCTATTCTCCGGTTCGATACCGGTGATTTATCGCTCCGCCGTACCATTGCCGCTGTACACGGTTTCGACCTGGCCGATCTTCTCACGCATCAGGATCGGTTTTCAGAGGCAGCCGGTGTGTCGTACGGAGCGCTGCTGGAAAGAACTGACCGGCTCTCAAAACAATTTATCCGGGCGGTGCTGAACGGGTCCGGGGTTTCCTATGATCGGATATTCTCCCGGCCGGTCAGTCCCGGCAAAGTGCAGGCACTCGACAGTATCCGCGACCGGATCCTCGATATCAACCGGAGACTTGGCGAGTCAAAGGAGATCGAATCCCTCCTTTCTGGATTTGGCGGGAAGTACATCGCGGCCGGCCCATCCGGTCTTGTCACCCGCGGGCACGACGAGGTGCTGCCAACCGGCCGGAACTTTTACTCGCTTGATCCATACCAGGCACCGACCAGGGCTGCATGGCGTGTGGGCTCCCGCCTCGCTGATGCCCTGCTCGAAAAATACTTGCGGGAAGAGGGAAAACTCCCTGAAAATGTCGCGTTCTACTGGATGGCCGGCGACATCATGTCCTCTGATGGCGAGATGTATGCCGAGATCCTCTGGCTCCTTGGTGTCGAACCGGTATGGCTTGCAAACGGGCAGGTGAAATCGTTTGCTGTTGTACCGCAGGAAAAACTCGGGCGACCGCGGATTGACGTCACGGTCAGGTCTTCCGGCATCCTCCGCGATAACTTTTCCAACTGCTACGAACTCGTGGATGCGGCTGTTCAGGCCGTTGCCGGTCTCGATGAACCGGTGGACCGGAACTTTGTGCGGAAGCATACACTTACTGCAATGGATGAGGAAGGCCGGAGTTTCCGCGATGCCACCTGCCGTGTATTCTCCTCAAGGCCTGGTACCTATGGGAACGGTGTGAACCTTGCCATCCTTGCGAGTGCATGGAAGACCCAGGAGGATCTCGCGGATATTTTTGTCGCTTGGAACGGTTATGCGTACGGCAAAGATATGCCCGGGGCCAGTGCCCATGATCAGCTGGCATCAAACCTCTCGACGGTTGCTGTCACGTTCAACAAAGTCCAGTCCGACGAATACGATCTTCTCGGCTGCTGCTGTTATTTCGGTACCCAGGGGGGGATGACGGCAGCAGCCCGCCATTATTCCGGAAACGAGGTAAAACCATACTACGGCGACACTCGGGAGCCCGAACATGTTGAGGTCCGCGACCTGGCCGACGAGATCCGGCGCGTTGTCCGGACAAAACTCTTAAACCCGAAATGGATCGACGGGATGAAAGCCCACGGGTACAAGGGTGCTGCGGACATGATGAAACGCATTACCCGGGTGTACGGCTGGGAGGCGTCGACGCAGGAAGTAGACGACTGGATCTTCGATGACATCGCGAAAACGTTTGTGAACAATGAGGAAATGCGGAAGTTTTTCGCAAACGAGAACCCCTACGCGCTTGAGGAGATCGCCCGGCGGCTTCTTGAGGCAAAGCAACGGGGGCTCTGGGATGCCGACGAGCAGGTGCTTGATGAGCTCAGGCAAAATTACCTTGAGATTGAATCGTGGATGGAAGATCTCGCCGGTGAAGGCGATTACCAGGGGGGCAACGTCGATATTATTACAAGTGATGACATTACCCCGTGGGGAGATTCAATGAACGGGATCCTCGCAAAAATCCATGCAAAACGCCCAAGAGGCCCCTGACCAGGCATGATGGATTATGAACGCAGTTGAGACGAACAGCCTGACAAGATATTACGATTCCCTGTGCGCCGTGGACCATCTGACAATCTCGGTGAATAACGAGATCTTCGCACTCCTTGGACCAAACGGCTCGGGGAAGACCACCACCGTCCTTATGCTCACGACCCTGCTCCGCCCCAGCGAAGGAAGTGCTGCGATCTGTGGCCATGATGTGGTCTCTGAAGGCGAAGAGGTGCGAAAGCGGTTGAGCTATGTGCCGCAGGATATGGCCGTCGATATCAAGCTGACTGGACGGGAAAATGTCCTCCTTTTTGCAAAACTGTACGGTATTACAAAACCGAAAGACAAGACCGACGAAGTCCTTGCCATCATGGATCTGTCCGACCGGGCCGACGACCTGATCCGGACGTACTCCGGGGGAATGAGACGCCGACTGGAGCTTGCCCAGGCGCTTGTCCACGAGCCCGATGTCCTCTTTCTGGACGAGCCCACCATCGGCCTCGATGTTGCAGCCCGAAAAAAGATCTGGGAGCACGTCAGGATGCTGCGGAAGAACGGGATGACGATCTTTGTCACGACACACTACATGGACGAGGCAGACCAATTCTGCGACCGGGTCGGGATCATCAGTCACGGATCGATCGCGGCTCTCGATACACCCTCCGCCCTCAAGGCGCAGCTGGAAAAGGATGTGATTACCGTAAAAGTTTCCGGAACCCCCGGTCCTGTCGACATTCCCGGGGTTCACGTTGTTGGTACTGAGGGGCGCGAGATCACGTTTACCGCAGATAACGGCCGTGAGGCAATGCCGCTGGTCGCACGGGCGCTTGAAACGCAGGGTGTTACGGTCACATCCCTTTCCCTGCGGGAGCCAACCCTCGATGATGTTTTTCTCCACGCCGTAGGAACAGGCGAGGAGCCCGGGCATTTCGATTACCAGCAGTTCAGGACTATGCTCCGGAGGCGGAAATGAGAGGCATCCGGGAATATATTTTAAGGGACATGATCAAGTGGTTCCGCAGCCCGGTCTCTGTCGTGTCCATGCTGGTCATGCCGGCTGCCTGGCTGATCTTTGTGGGGCTTGCTCTCCCGGTCAGTTTTACCGGCAATTATCTCGACTTTATCACACCGGGCATTCTCGTCATGACCATGCTCTCCTCATCGCTTAACGGCGGGACACTATTAATGTTTGACAAGATCCTTGGCTTTTTGAACAAGTTCCTCGCCCTCCCCACACCACGGGAGAGCATCCTTTTCGGGAAGATCCTTTTTATTACAATCAGGGGCGCGATCCAGGCCACGATCATCCTTGTGATTGCTGTCCTTATCGGGGCAACTATTCTCTCACCGGTCCAGTACGGGATGATCTATCTCATTCTCCTGCTTTTTGGTTTTCTTATGTCTGCGTGCGCAACCACGATCGCACTCTATCTTGGGGATCATGACTCGTATGCAGCGTTCAACACGATGATCTCCATGCCTTTGTTCTTTACTTCGAGTGCCCTGATGCCCTACAGCGTGATGCCGGCCTGGCTGCGGACCATTGCCCACCTCAATCCCTTAAGTTATGCGATCGACGCCGTCCGTGCAGCAGGGACGGGTACTATCCCGTTCCTGCAGATCGGCCTGCTGGTCGCGATGGGAGGAGTTGTAATTGCGATCTGCATGCAGATGTTCCGGCGGGTGACGGTATGATCCCGGGGACAGAGCGACTTGATCGCCGGAAAAGAATGATGAAATGGAACTATGGAATGGTGAACCTATGGATAAGACCGAAAAGATCGCAGTGATACTTATTCTCTGTTGTGCAGCAGCGGGTACTGCCGCACTGGTTATGGGAATGGCTTGGACCGGCGAACATCCATCCGCACTTGCCGGCGCTCCTCCGGTATCCGCTACCGGAGGGGCAGTTTCGGCCCTGGATGCGACTGCCCCCGCCAATACCACTTCCTGTGCACCGGTCACAATTAACCAGACTGACGGAACTCCCATAACGCTGCCCTGCAAGGCGGAACGATTGATTGTCGCAAATAGTGATGCAGCAGAAATGTTGATCGCATTTGGCGCAGCGGACAAAATTGTGGGGGTGGACGAGTCCACGTTTTCTGTCCCGTACATCATGAATAAGATCCCGAATGCTACAAGCATCGGGAATTGGGAGACCCCCAATATCGAACAGATTCTCGCACTCCACCCGGACGCAGTAATCTCGTACTCCAGTTACAAGCCAAAAAACATCGACCAGATTACCGCCGCAAACATCACGGTGATCTCGCTTGACTGCTACCAGCTCAGCACTCTCGCTTCCGATGCCCGGGCAATCGGGACGCTGACCGGAACTTCGGATACGGCTGATGATTATGCACAAATGGTCAATGGGACCATAAATCAGGTAAATGCCCGGGTAAAGACTCTCCCCGCAGATGAGATCCCCAGCGTTTACTTCGAGGGGTATACTGATTACACCGCAGAATCCAACGGGTCCGGGTCCAATGAACTGCTGGTGGCAGCTGGTGGCAGGAATATTGCCGGGAATTCGTCAACATCGTATATGACGGTGAGCCCGGAATGGCTTGTTGCCCAGCAGCCGCAGTACGTGATGAAGGTTGTCGCGTCATCAGATAACCGAAAGCTTACGGATGTAGTTGCAACTCTCAGAGCCCGCACGGGCTGGAGTACAATCCCGGCCGTGCAGCAGAACCATGTCAATGCATTTGACAGCGATCTCGCGTACGGCCCCCGGGCCTACATCGGACTTGTGTATATGGCACAGATCCTGCACCCGAACACATTCCCGGATATGAATCCGCGGGAAATGCTGGATGCATATGCAGGGCAGTACGTGAATGGGACAAATGTTTCGAGGATGATGTACCCGTAACTTTCACGGACCGGGAACAACCGGATCTGACCGGTCCATCTCATTCATTTTGTTCTTCCCAACGTTCTCATGAGAGTTATGCGGGGACTGTTCCCTATCTCCGCGATCAGGGCTATGCTTTTCCGGGCCCAAATTGAGCCCGGATTGCATTTCCGGAGGACTCATTTTCCGGTTCCACAGGAAGCGGTGTCCACGCCCACGGAAAAAACAGATTTTTGGCTCTTTTTTTCGAAACTGGTCAAGAATATGACTTTTTAAACCTGCAATACAGTGGGCTTTCTTTCGCCCCGGTTTTCCAGATGGGCCATTGGAGGGGGCCGGGGCAAAAAAGGGCGCTATTGCGAAAATCCCCCGGAA
>Ga0326728_10014740_pt1 | contig 16478 bp, 11 predicted proteins | sample MB3enrmetagenome_FD_207602 | JGI IMG/M metagenome (GOLD analysis project Ga0326728, IMG submission 207602) | Lab enriched peat soil microbial communities from McLean, Ithaca, NY, United States - MB31MN | ecosystem: Environmental > Terrestrial > Soil > Wetlands > Peat | place: USA: New York...
CGATCCGCTGCCGTGATTCGCATCGCCCGCGTAGGACGCCGTGACTGTGTCGCTCCCTACCGGCAGCACACTGGTTGTACACGTCGCCGTCGCGCTTTGGTTGGCCGAAGACCACGTCACCGCCGTGTTGCCGCAGCCCGTGTCCGCGGTCCACGTCACGTTGCCCGTGATGTCGAGCGGCTTCCTGTGCGTGTTCCGCTTTCTAACCAGCCCTGTGTTGCTCGTCAGCGTTGCCGTGAACGTCACCGACTGCCCGTAGTTCGACGGGCTTCCGCTCGTCGCTACGTTCACCGTGGTTTGCGCATTCGTCGCTGTTACGCTCTCCGACGCGCTCCCTGTCTGGTAGTTGTTGTCGGCAGCCTGACTCGCCGTTACTGTGCAAGTCCCGCTGCCCTCGAGCATCGTATAGGTCGCACCCGAGTTCGAGCACACCACACCGTCGCTGGTGTAGGTGATCGCGCCCGTTCCCAGACCCGCCGCCGCTACCGTGAAGCTGGAGTTGTACTCCGCGCTCGCCGGTGCCGGTGTCGTGAACGTTACCGTGTTCGCCGCCGGATTCACTGTCTGAGTCACTGAGCCGCTCGCCGTGCTGTTGTGGTTGCCGTCGTTGGCCGTGTAGGTCGCCGTGACCGTGTCGCTGCCGCCTTGAAGGCTCGACGTAGTACACGTCGCCGTTTGCCCAGACGCGCCCGAGACTGTGCTGGGGTTGCAGCCTGTGACGTTCCAGCTGATCTGCCCGTTCACGTCCATAGGCCGCACTTTCTTCGTCTTGCGCCCCTTCACTTCGCCCGTGTCGGTCGTAACCGTCGCTGTGAACGTTACCGACTGTCCATAGGTCGACGTGTTGTTCGCTGACGACGAGGTCACGCTCAGGCTGGCGACCGCAGGAGTGATTACAAACGTCCCGCTGGTCGAGCCCGTGTAGTTGGGATTGGTGATCGTGGCCGTTACCGGATAGCTGCCCGCGTTGGTGTCCGGGAAGCCCGTCGAGCTATAAGACAAGCCCGAAGGCGTCGTCGTCACCGTCGGTGACAGCGCCGTACCGTTGTACTCCTGAGACAGGTTGCTGAACGCTATCGTCGCCGTCGCCGGGTTGATGGTGAACGTGCCGCTGGCCGAGCCGCTTGAGTAGTTGCTCGTAGCGGTCGTCGTGCATGTTACCGGATAGCTGTTCGCGTTGGTGTCCGGCGCGCCTGTCAGCGTAGAACTTAAGCTGGAGGGCACTACCGTACAAGTCGGTGACAGCGGCGAACCAGTGTAGGTCTGAGTCAGATTGCTCAGGGTTACCACCGGTGTGGCCGGAGTCGCGGAGACACTGTAAGTGACTGTAGGCGATCCCTGCGCGATCCCGGCGGTCACCGTGCAAGTGCCCGTGCCGCTGGTTATCGTGTAAGTCGCGCCCGAGTTCGAGCATGACCCGCTGCTCGCGTAGTAGGCAACTGGAATGCTAGCGCCGTCTGTGCATGAGATTACGAAGGTGCTGCTATAGGCAGCGCTCGATGGAACGCCCGTGCACGTGATGCTCGCCGCACCCGTCCACACGCTTGAATTCACTAAGTTGTAGGCGTTCGGAGTGCCGAGACCAGTTGCCATATCCCATCCGGGGGCCGCTCCGTATGACGGCTGGTAGGATTGCGCGGCAGTCCCAGGGCTGGTGTTCGCGACCGCGATCGCACCCGTGCCTCCGCCGCCCGTCAGGGTGATGGGAGTGTCAGGTTGGTAGCCCGAGCCTGCGGCCGTGATCGTGATGCCGCTTACATAATTCGGCCCTTGGCCGACGGTGGTGTTCGTGATGACGACGTAGTCGGGTCCATCGAGCCAACCGTTACCCCAAGAGACGTTAAAGTTGCCGGCATAGCCTGCGGTCTTGGCTGTCGCTGTCACCGTGGCACTCGAAGTGGTTGCCGTTGCAAAGCTGCCGCCGTTGATCGACGCTGCCAAGGCCGTTGCGATGGCCGTGGTGCTGCTCCCGCTTAATGTATAGGTAGCCAAAACCGCACCGCTGTTGCTAGTGAACGTAATCGCCTGACCTGCGGCCGAAGCGCTACTGATTGCAATGGTCCATTTGGCGGTTGTAGTGGCAGAGCTCACCGACGCCGTACACGTCGCTTGCGTGCCGCCCGCCCACAGGGTAGTTCCCGTCGGCGACAGGTATGGATTGTTATTGCTTGGCCCGGCGATGGTGCAGGTGGGGGCGCTCGTATAACCCGTGCCACCGTTGATGACAGCAGCGGCAGTGATATTGTCCGTGCTATCTACACCGTGCCCGCGACTAGGAGTAGTGGCAGGCAAATAGCAATGAGCCTCTTCCGTCGTGCCGTTGTCCTCGCATGCCAGGTCGATGTCGCCTTGCGTGACGTCGTTGAAAGCGCATCCGGCGGTATTGCCGGTAGTCGAGTTACAACCGCTACCCAGGAAGGTTCCGCCAGCCGTGCCGTATTGGTTTTGCCCAATCTGGTAGTAGATGGGATTGGGATTGCCCCACGTATCGCCTGTCTTTTGATTGACGAGCGCCTGAACCGCCGCCATGGTCGGCGCGGCAACCGAGGTTCCGCCAAACCCTGCCCAGGTGCTCGGGGCGCCGGTGCAAGACGCCGATCCATCCGCGGTGTAGGCTGGGTCGGACCAGCAAACGATCTCGAAGTGTCCCCAGATTCCGTTCGCGGCAAACATGGAAACGTCAGGGATGTCGCGCACGCCATCGGAGGGTTGCCCGTAAACAGCGGCTCCGCCAGCCAGAGCCGTACCCGACTGCCACGAAGGCTTGGCATAACCTCGGCACTCCGAAGCTGTAATCAGGTACGAGCTCTGGCTCGTACCCGCGGCTCCGGTTGCGCAGTTGCTCGCGCCGCCGCTGCCAGCAGCGGCAATCAAAAACGTGCTGGATGTATCGTAAGAGCTGTTGTTGCAGGTTGCCGGGCTCGCGCCGTAGGGGGTGAATGAGCCGGTGGCAGCCTTGGAGATCAACGCGCTGGCGCAGGAATCATTCCACGGAATCTCAGGAATATAACTCAGAGCCGAACCGTAGTTCGAGCTGTTGATGGAACTCCAGTAGGTGGTGAGCGGAGCGCCGCCCGTCCTGTAAAAATAGGTGTCCTCGAAATCGGTGCCGCCCACGGCAACGTTGTAGGGCGTTTCGCCCCATCCTGTAACACCGAGGCTGGTGACGTCGTACTCGGTACCAGCGCTGAATTCGTTCGAGCAACTGGACGGGCCCTCATCGCCGGCCGACACAAAGACCGAGATCCCCTGCGTGGCCGCCTGCTGATACGTGCTGTAGAAGAGCGCGTTCATCCCCTGCCCGGTGAGCGCTTCGCATTGGCCGTAGCTGACGCTCACTACGCCCGGGTACGGCCCGCTGGCGTTAATCATGTTTTGCAAGGCGATCTGGCCGCCGAAAGAAAATGTCGTCGATGGGCAAGCGATTAGTTCGATCGCGGCGCTGGGCGCGATTGCCGTAGCCACTTCCACGTCAATCGCCGCTTCGCCGTCGTCCCCATTCGTGCCGGGGTCGGTGCAGCCGCCCGGATGCGTGATGGTGTAGCTGCCAAGCGGGAACGCTGTGGACAAGCCAAAGGTCGAGCGGTACGTGTTCCAGTCGCTCGTGCCGTTAGAGCCTGCAGTGCCGTAGGTATCGGTATCCTCGACCAACGCAATCGTCTGGCCCTGGCCCGAGTAGCCGGCGTTGTAGACCGGATTCAGGTTGTAAATCGTCTGGTTGTCCGCCGGCGTAACCGCATAGCAGGTGCTGGGTGACGACGGAAGCCCGCAGCCCGCAAACGTGTAATCCGTCTTCTTCTTGTACATCGGATGCGGCTTGAAGTCGTTCAGCGAGCTGAGCCCTTTCACCACCGGCGCCAGCGCCGCCGGAATCTGTGGGTCGCTGACGTTGGCGACGTGCTGCTGGCCCTCGACTTCGAGCTGATGAATCTCGGTGTGGAAGGCCGCTTTGATCTGTCCCGCCGTGCCGGAGAAGTCGATCAGGATGTGGTTGGGGTAGACCTGATTAATCCGGAAGCCGTGATACTCCAGCCAGCCGACGACCTTATCGATGTCTTCCTGCGCCACACCGTACTCGCCATATTGCTCGGGAGTCAGCCAGTGGTGGAAATTGGCCGACTTCCTGTCGTTCAGCTCGTCGATGAGCTTGTCCAGGGCCTCCTCTTGTTCCGGAGACCTTTGCAGCAGGAGGAAGATGTGGTCGGCGTCGAAGCTGTCCGAGACCGGCCCGCGGTCGTTTGCGCGGTTCCTCGCCTCCGGGCGCGTATTGCCGAACAACTGCACCACTTTCGATTCGTCAATCGCCTGCGTAATGCGCGCCGATGAGGCGAACGCTGGCGTGGTCAACCCTGCTGCGAGCAGAGCGATGATGAACAAGCTGCATACCACCGATAGCGAGACAACTCTCCGCATAACGAATCTCCTTGATTCCTTGAACAGCGATTCCTGGAAGAACATTGAACAACGAGCCCTGGACGAACATTTGCCGGTCGCGCCTTACTGCTTTTGAATCAATATCTAAACTTCTGGACGGCCAGACAACACTTCTCCCCGCTCGTCGAAAGCAAGGGAATAGGGTCCTGTGTGGCACGCCGGGGAAACGTACATCTGGTTGAGCCAATCTCCTGGGACTGTTCTACAACTCAGTACGGCTTGCAACGCCCCACGAGGGCTCCGTGCAAAAAGGGGCGTAGGAATGCATAAGATAAAGACTAACTTGCCTTAGTGTCGGAGGAGCACACAAACCTGGTCGCCCAGGAGGGATATTCCTACCTCAACTCAAAGCTTTGGTTTTTTCTGTGACGGCAGTCACACCAACAGCCAGAAAAACTGCCGTTGTGCAGGAATCTGCACAGCTAAGGAAAGTTCTAAGAAAGCAGTTATATGAAAACCCGCGCTCCCCTTGGCCCACTTGCCACAACTTCCGTTGACTTCTAAGTCTGATCTAAGCGAAACCGCTGCATCTTGCTGCCAACGGAAAAATCTAAGCGAAGCAATGTTTACGTGATCCTCAGACACTTTGTCAAGAAATATTTTCTGTTGACTAAGAAAATAATCGTTTGGTAACAAATCGACGCGCTATTTGCGCAAACTCTCGCACACTTAGGAACCATGGACTACCCTCCTCTTTGTCCGACGATGAAGCAAGTTGGTGATCCGAAGAAAACTTGAGAAGGAACCTAAGGTGATTAACTTAGCCCGCGCCGTCAGATAAGTCTGACACAATCCTCCCAACTTACTGCTCGGACGGACTTAAGGGTAGGTCGGATCCGCCACAAGCGGTGTTATCGGAAGATTTTCGAAGTGTCGGCGGGAAACTCCACGATCGTCACCCCCGCATTCCCGCGATCAAGGTCCTCGTCGTCCTTGAGAAAGGAATAACGCTGGCGCAGCGCTTGCGACGCTCCATCGAAGATGCTCCAGTCCTCGCCGCGGATCACGGTCACGGTTTTACCCTCGCGCTGCCACTGCACCAGCAATTCCCGGATCGCGGTCCGGATCGCTCCCCCAGTCCCCGACGCCCCATACCCGTGGATGATCTTCACTACCGGTCCATTCAATCCGCGCGGCGCATAAAGTGACTCCAGCAGGCGCCGCTTCGCTTCCTCCACGGTCGGCATTCCTGCCTTCAGGTTGATGATCTTCAGCCGGGTTTGCGAGCGCGCTGCCATCGCCGATTCGGAAGCTGGTCTATTCTAAAGTGTGCCCCCGATCTCCTTCGAATCGGTCCCTTCCGGAGTCCGCGCCATCGCCGCGCTCTTTGCAATCTGTGGAATCTACCTTGCCGTCACTGGAGCGCTCATGCTCGCTCGCCCCGGCTTGGTCCCCATGTCCGCCGGAGCTCCGCTTCTCTTTGGCCTTGAGCTGGCCGGACCTTATATGTTCTTCTTGATGGCGCTCGCCGGCCTCGCCGTCGCCTGGGGGCTTCTCAAGCTCAACAACATCACGCGCCACATCGCCCAGCTGATCGCCATCACTGGGATCGTAATGCTTTGGCCTGAAGTCTCAGGCGCCGCGGCTGCGGCAAATCTGAAGGGACTTATCCCAGGGGGCATGGGCATCATAGTGCGCGTAGTCGTGGCGTGGTATTTGGCGCAAGGCACCGTCGCCGACCAATTTCACAAAACGGGCCGCAGAACAGACTAATCCGGCACTGCAAAGCCGTCCTTAGTGTCGCAGAGAACCTACTGAGAACTGAGAACCGAGAACTGGGAACTGATTCAAGAGTTACTTCTTCGCCACCGGTTTCTTCGCTCCCACTCGCTCGCTTACCTCGAACGTCATTTTCCCCGCCTTCTTGTCCGCATCCACTGTGACATGGTCGCCGTGCAGCACCTCGCCGTCGAGAATCTTCAGTGCCAGCGGATCCTGCACCAGCTTCTGGATCGCGCGCTTCAGCGGGCGCGCTCCGAAGTTCGGATCGTAGCCTTCGGTGAAGAGCAGTTCCTTCGCCGCGTCGCTCAGCTCGAGCGAGATCTTGCGGTCGGCCAGCAGCCGCCGCAGGTCCTCGAGCCGCAGGTCGACGATCTTCACCAACTGCTCCTTGCCCAGCGGACGGAAAATGATCACGTCGTCCACGCGGTTCAGGAACTCGGGCTTGAAGTGCCCATGCAGCGCCTCCATCACCTGCTTCGACGCCCGCTCAAATGCTTCTTCGCTGCGCACGTTCTCAGCCTGCAAGTAAGTCGACCCTAAGTTCGAGGTCATGATGATGATGGTGTTCTTGAAATCCACATGGCGGCCTTTGCCGTCGGTCAACCGGCCGTCGTCCATGATCTGCAGCAGCACGTTGAACACATCCGGATGCGCCTTTTCGATTTCGTCGAAGAGCACCACCGCATATGGACGCCGCCGCACCTGCTCGGTCAGCTGCCCGCCCTCTTCGTAGCCGACGTATCCCGGAGGCGCGCCAATCAGCCGCGACACGGCATGCTTCTCCATGTATTCCGACATGTCGATGCGGATCATCGCCTTTTCATCGTCGAACAGGAATTCCGCCAAAGCCCTCGCCAGTTCTGTCTTTCCGACGCCCGTCGGTCCAAGAAAAATGAAGGAGCCGATTGGCCGCTTCGGATCGCTAAGCCCGGCGCGCGAGCGGCGGATCGCATTTGACACGCGCTCGAGCGCATCATCCTGTCCGATCACGCGCAGCCGCAACCGCTCCTCCATGTTGATCAGTTTCTTGACTTCGCCTTCGAGCATCTTCGAGACAGGAATCCCCGTCCACTTGGAGACGATGCGCGCCACGTCTTCCTCGTCCACTTCTTCCTTCAGCATGCGATGACTGGCCTTGCCGTCCATCTGCGCCGTGACTTTCTTCAGTTCTTCTTCCGTCTGCCGGATCAGCCCATAGCGAATCTGCGCCACGCGTTCCAGGTTGCCTTTGCGCTCCTCGGCCTGTTCTTCGATCTTGAGCTGCTCCAGCTTTTCCTTCAGCGCGCGCGCCTTCGCAATCACATCTTTTTCCTGTTTCCACTTCGCCTTGAGCGCGTTCGACTGCTCGCGGATTCCCGCGAGTTCTTTCTCGACAGCAGCCAGGCGTTCTTTCGAATTCGCGTCGTCTTCTTTCTTGAGCGCCTGCTTTTCGATTTCAAGCTGTGTGGCACGGCGTTCCAGCTGATCGATCTCCGTCGGCATGGAGTCGATCTGGATGCGCAGCGAAGCGGCAGCTTCGTCAATCAGGTCGATGGCCTTGTCTGGCAGGAAGCGGTCTGAAATGTAACGATGCGACAAAGTCGCAGCTGCGACAATGGCCGAATCCTTGATGCGCACGCCATGGTGCACTTCGTACTTCTCTTTCAATCCGCGCAGGATGGCAATTGTGTCCTCGACGTTCGGCTCGCCCACAAACACAATCTGAAAGCGCCGTTCGAGCGCCGCATCTTTTTCGATGTGCTTGCGATACTCGTTCAGCGTGGTCGCGCCAATCGCGCGCAGCTCGCCGCGAGCCAGCGCCGGCTTCAGCATGTTCGAGGCGTCAATCGCGCCCTCCGCCGCTCCGGCCCCGACCAGCGTGTGCAGCTCATCAATAAAGAGGATGATCTGACCCTCGGCGTCGGTGATTTCCTTCAGCACAGCCTTGAGCCGGTCTTCAAATTCGCCGCGATACTTTGCGCCCGCCAGCATCGCGCCCAGATCGAGCGAAACGACGCGCTTGTTCTTCAGCGCCTCAGGCACATCGCCTGAAATGATGCGCTGCGCCAAGCCTTCGACAATCGCCGTCTTGCCGACTCCGGGTTCGCCAATGAGCACAGGATTATTCTTCGTCCGTCGCGAAAGCACCTGCACCACGCGCCGGATCTCTTCGTCGCGTCCAATCACCGGATCGAGCTTCCCGCGCCGCGCCTGCTCCGTCAGATCGCGAGCATAGCGCTCCAGCGCCTGATACTTTCCTTCCGGATTCTGATCGGTGATGCGCTGCGATCCGCGCACCGAAGTCAGCGCCTTCAAGATCGCATCGTGCGTAGCGCCGTGGCGCGCCAGCAGTTCCTGCGCCGCATCGGGATTCTTGCGATCGCGTTTCTGCCCGGCAATTGCCAGCAGCAGATGCTCGGTCGAAACGTATTCGTCCTTAAACTGGTCGGCCTGCTTGAACGCGTTCTCGAAAACCTGATTCACCTGCGACGAAAGCGTCGCCTGCTGCGCCCCGCTCCCTGAAACCTTCGGCAGCTTCTCAATCTCTTTGTAGACGTCGGCCAGCACCGCCTGCGGCCCAATGCCGATTTTTTCCAGCACCGGAGGCACGATGCCTTCTTTGTCCTCAAGCAGTGCTGCCAGCAGATGCACCGGCATCAACTCAGGATTGCCATGCTCAGAAGCAAGCTCATTAGCCCGCTGCACAGCTTCCTGCGCCTTAACTGTAAATTTGTCCCAACGGATGGCCATGGCTTACTCCATTTAGTAATTTTGTAATTGCGTAAACGGGCGATCTCAAGCTTCTGAATCCAATGTCATTCTGAGCGCAGCGAAGAATCTATGCAATTAGCTTGCGGCGGCAAGAATGCAGAGATCCTTCACCCAATCACTTCGCTCGGGCTCAGGATGGCATTTCCTTGGCCCGCTTATTCCTGGCTGTCTTTGGAAGTCTCCCTTGGGGCGTCGGTCGACTCCTTCCGCTTCTCTCGAGCTTCGGCGAACGCGAGGCTGCGTTTGCGGAGCTTCTCGAGGATCTTTACTTTCTCCGAAAAACTCAGCGCGGCCAGTTCCTTCCGCATTTCCTGTTTACCCATTCGCGCCCTCCAGATACCTGCGTTCAAACTCCTTCCACTTGGCCGTCAGTCCGAAGCGTGTGAGGATCGCTCTGAGTTTCTTGCGATCCACGGCTCGTTGCTCGAAGAATTGCAAGATGCGGTTATGGTCCTTCGGCCGACCTGTGCGCAACGCGATCGCCACCAAATGCTCAGCGGACATGATTCGCGTGGAAGTTCCTTCGAGCGTCGTCGCGACCGCTTCCGCCACGGCGTCACGTTCTAAATCGTCGCCCGGTGAAATGAACTGCACCGGCCAGTCGCCGACGATGATGTGCTCCTGTTTCTCTTGGCAGCCTCGCGCTTTCAAATAGTCGTAGATCGGAGCGAGACTCACCAATCCGCTCGCCGATACTGGCAGCGAGACAAAAATATCCACGTCAAGCGTCGCGGCGGGTTCGAGGTAGAGCATAGCTCCGACCGCCCCGCCAATGGCGTATTCTCCGATTACGCCGTCGGCCTGCATCTGGTTTATGAGTTCCAGTGTCGCTTTCAAGGTTTCGCCCTGCCAGCATTGTCCCCCAAACGGGGAGGCCGGAGCAAAACCCCGGCCCGTCTCAACAACGACAGTAGCGCCGGCGTCTCGCCGGCGGTTGGGAGCCGCGTCCCGCCCTCCCGTGCTGTACCAGCACGCGGTCACGGTACTAGAGATCGCGTAACCTGCTCACCTGGTTCACGATGCGGCGACTATTAGTAACTCGAAAGTTATCTTTCCCACCGCATCTCTATTAACCACAACGAGACTTGACAACCCATGCCTTGTGCTTTCGGCTCGTAACTCCTTTTAAATCAATCGAGGAATTCCAGCTTTTTCCCCATTCTTGCCCCAAAATTCCGCTTCCCCAAAAATATTTCTAGCAAATAAAAAGGGAACAAACAGCCCGCCGCCGAAGAAACTCCCTCGCCAAGTTCCACTTTTCGCGAGTAAGCACTCGCCCCAAAAAAAGAGAGGCCGGAGCAAAGCCCCGGCCCCAAATCGGCTCAAACTGACAACTGAACACTGACCACTGCTCTTACGCCGCGCTTTTCGCGCCCTTGGCTTCCAGCGTCTTCGCCGGGCCTGCGCTCGCTGAGCTGACGCCGATCTTGATCTGCTTCGGCTTCGCTTCTGCCCTCTTTGCCAGTTCGATCTTCAGCACGCCCCTGTCGTAGTTGGCCTGGATCTTCTCGGGGTCAACGCTTGAGGGCAGCGTGAAGGTGCGGGTAAAGCTGCCATACTGGCGCTCGACGCGGCGGTAATTCTCTTCCTTTTCTTCCTTTTCGAACTTGCGCTCGCCGTGCACGCTCAGCGTGTTGTTCTCCACGCGTACATCGATGTCCTTCTCCTCGACTCCGGGCACTTCGATCTTCAGCGTCACGTTGTGCTCGTCCTCGTAGACGTCGACGGCAGGCGTGAAGGTGGTGGTGGTCAGGGCTTCGTTCGAGCCCTCCGGACTATAAGAGTCCTGGAAAAGGCGGTTCATTCGGCTCTGCAAAGTCACGAACTCACGAAACGGGTCCCAACGGGTAATCATGGTCATGGCTACTCAATCCTCCTACGTTTTATCTGATGAGAGCGAGACCGCTCTCGATTCACTTCATTAGCGTGAAACAATGATAAAATATGAGTGTAGTATTGTCAAGTATTTTATTACGTATATTTTTCAATTGCTTACATGGAATATAAGGCACTTCAAGTACCCCGTCTCCGGCACATTAATAAGGAGTGGATGATCCTTTGCCGCTCCCCGGCTTTCCAATAGCCGCAGCGATTTGTGGGCGTCGTGGGCGGCGGCAGCGACCACTTCGAGGAATTCCGCTCCGCTCACGTGGAAGGAGCATGAGCAAGTGACCAGGATGCCGCCGGGAGCAAGCATCTTCAGCGCTCGAAGGTTGAGTTCCTTGTAGCCACTGCGCGCTTTGTCGAGATCGCGTTTCGTCTTGGCGAAAGCAGGAGGATCGACGACCACTGTGCCGTACTTGTTGCCGGCGGTGGCGTAGTCGCGAAGCAGGTCGAAGGCGTTGGCCTCAATCCATTCGATCTCTTTTCCGTTTAGAAGCTGCCCGTTCAGCGCGGCATTCTTTTCGGCCATTTCGAGTGCCGGCCGTGAGCTGTCGACGCCAGTCACCGAGGAGCACTTGGCCTCTGGTCCCCTTGCGGCGAGATGCAGCGCAAATCCTCCCTGATAGCAGAAGACGTCGAGGGCCGCTCCGTGTGCATACCGCGCCGCCGCTGCGTAGTTCTCCCGCTGATCCAGGAAAGAACCGGTCTTCTGGCCTTCGAGGGCATCGTAGTGAAACCGTATACCGGGAGAAAGGCTCTCGGCCTTCGACTCCCGGCTCTCGGGAAATCCTGTGCCCGCGGCGTTCATTGTTATGATCGTCGAACTCTTCTTGCCCCAGAGCAGTCCGGAAGAGCGCGGAGCCAACTGCTCCAATTCCCGGATGCGGGGATCTACGCGCTCGACGATGCCCGCGGGCTCAAGTTCTTCGACCAGGGTCGCGATGACGGCGCCACGAACGGGCTCGGCGTCCATGGCCTGCGTCAAAATTTGAACCGAGAGAACATCGTTGTAGCGGTCGATGATCAGCCCAGGAAGAAAGTCAGCCTCACTGAATACCACGCGGAAGGCGTTGGTATCGGCCACGAACTGCCGACGATAGGCGATAGCGGCGCGGATGCGCTCGTTGACAAGCGCAGGCAGATCGCTCACTTCGGCGTGACTTCCGCCGATCATGCGGATGGCGATCTGCGACGCCGAGCTGTAGAGTGCAGTGCCAAGGGGTTTTCCCCGCTGGTCGGCGACCTTGACCATCGCGCCGGACGGGACGTTTTCGGCGGCGGCGATGTCGGAGCGATAGACCCAGGGATGTCCTGATTGAATGCGGGCAACGCCGCGGGGAGAGAGCGTCACGACGGGGAGTGTAACAACAGGAGCGGAGATGCGCTCCGTATGGACGCGGGCGAGCCCCGTCCCCACACGAGCAGAAGCGGCGGGCTTTTTCGACATGCACCGATGTTACATGCGTTCGCGAGGTTAGGCTCTGACCGGCATCTCGCCGCGTCGTCCGCTGCGCACTGGCCGCGCTGAAGACACGCTAGCCGTCACCGCGCCTGTCATCACCTTTTTTAGCGCAGCCTGGAATTGGTCCATCTCGGCAGCGCTGCCGACGGTGATGCGCACATAAGTAGGCCACACCGGCCAGATGCGGCCAATGTGCACGTGCTGCTCCGCCATCGCGTCGATGACTTCCTTGCCGGCGCGCTTGGTGTCGAGCATGAAGCAGTTCGATTGCGAAGGCACGTAGGAGTATCCGTTGCGGTCAAGCCACGCGAAGACGTTCGAGCGAACCTCCGCATTGACTCGCCTGCGCTCCGGCACGAGCTGCTTATCATTCAGGCTGGCGGAAGCCGCGGCCAGCGCGGTGATCGGCATGAAGTTCCATCCGCCGTGGTTATCGATTTTTTCCAGCAGATCCGGCCGCCCGAACACCGCGCCGCAGCGCAATCCGGCCATGCCGTATATTTTCGAGAAGGTGCGCAATACTAGAATGTCTTTATCGGCCTTCACCAGGTCCATCACCGTCGGCGCATCGCAGAAGTGAAGATAAGCCTCGTCGACCATCACGACGGCATCCTTCGGCTTGTTGGCAACGAGGAATTCGATATCGGAGTGGCTGGTGAGCGTGCCCGTGGGATTGTTCGGCGTGCACACGTAGAACAGGCCAGCATCGGATCCGGCGGCGATCATGGCGCGAACATCATGGGCGTAATCCTTGGCCAACGGCACCTTTACCACGCGCGCCTTCGCCGCGCTCTCAGCGGCAAACATCCCGGCTTCGTAGCCGGGATCGGCGGTCACATAGCTGCGCTGAGGCGATGTGAAAGCAGCAACCGCATGATACAGCGGCTCGCTCGATCCGGCATAGAGGCGCACATACTCCGGCTTCAGACCTTCGATCTCCGCCAACTGATTGACTAGGTCAACGCTCAGCCAGTCGGAGTAGCGGCCGCCCTGCGGCGCTATATCTATGACCGCCTGACGCGCGGCTGCGCACGGCCCGAGCGGGTTCTCGTTGGCGTCGATCATCACGCCTTCGTGGACCAGGTGTCGGGCGGCATGGGCAAGCATGGGCTCGGTCACGATGCGGAGCGCGAGCGCGGCCGAAGCGGCAGCCGAAACACTAAGAAAAGAACGGCGCGATGTGGTGACAGGGGAGCCCTCAGCCATAATTCACCTCACAGCCGTCATCTTACCGCAGAATGAGTCGAACGGCATGGGATTGGCTGCGCCAATCTATGCCGAGGCAGGACGTTTCGCCGGCTCAAGCGGAAGCAGATTGTCGTTCCGCCGCCGTATTTCCGTGGTACTCTTCATGCCTCGACTTCCCGCAGTGGAAGCCGGGTCTCGCGTATCCCAGGAGGCCTCATGAAGTCCCCAGTTCTTACTGTTATCGTCCTCGTCGCCCTTGCGGTGTTGGCATTACTCCCACTCATTCATCCGGTGGAAGCTCGCGCCGGAGAGCCGTCGTCCGCGCCAGATAGCGCACAAGCCGCCGGCGAGCAATCGCCCGCCGCGGCGTATTGCGTAAGCAAAGGCGGTGAAGTGGTCGATCGCCAGCCCTACTACAACACCAACGATGCTGAGCAGAACTGGCTGGAGCTTTCGGGCAACCGGTTGTTCTGTAAGTTCACGTCGAAGAAGGATGGTTCCCGGATTCATGTGCTGCTCTCGACGCTCTATACGGAAACGCCCTCTCTCGCCGCGCTCGCTTACTACGCCAAAGTCCCACTAGGAGGCAGTTGCACCGGCAACCCAGCGTCCTGCTATTGTTCGCAACTGGGCGGCACGGATCTGTTCGGCGGAATCAATCTCAATGGCGGCGGGTGGGTGCAGAAATCTGATCTCATCGATACCGTGCTCGAAGCCTGCATTTTCCCCGACATGTCCACCATTGATTCCTGGGGACTGGCCTACCATTCGGCCGGGATTATCCGGGGCAAGGATCTGAGCAAGGTGCTGCGTTTCAAGAACCCGTACGCCGCCAAATAGCTAGATGATTTTCTTGAACCCGAACCGCCAGCGGCGGCTCGCCGTTTATTTTCCATCGCGACCTCCCACTTTCTTGGAGACCGCATCGAGCGTCTCGATCCAGAGCTCGACGGCTCGGTCCAAACGCTGCCGGTCGCGCGAGGCACAGTAGTCGAGCATGAAACCGCGGAATCCGGCGATGACCACTGTGGCATACACTCGTGCCTCTTTCATGGAAGCGCTCCGCCGCACCAGGTCTTCTGCCAGGAACTCCAGCCAGTTCTCCGTCGAGGAAGTCAGGAAATCGCCGAACAGATCGGGATGGCGCAGCGCGAGCACATAGGTTTCCAGCGATAAGCGGAACGCAGCCTCCGATTCGGCTGCGCTCATCTGCTTCCAAATGGCGCGGCAGGCGTCGGATGCGCGCTCAAAGCGGGCCGCGCGCATTTTGGCGATTCCCGCCCGCTGGCGCTCGCGCAGGCTCTTCACCGCCTGTACAATCAGGTTTTCCTTGGAACCAAAATAGTAGAGAAGCACGCGCGGGCTGGAGCCAACCGCCTTGCCCAGCGGCCGCAACGACAATTCCGTCACGCCGTTCTGGACCAGATAGCCGATGATCGCATCCAGCAGATCGACGGGCCGCTGTTCATCCGCAATTCTGGCCATGCGCAGCAGCCTAACATAATGAAACGACTGTTTCAATTGTTAAAAATATAAATGAACCGTTCGTTTCAGTTATAATTACCGGCGATTAGCTGGCGGTGGAATGTTCGGCCGTGGCGTGGGGATGCGCTTTGTGAGGCTTGCCGTGCTCGCGCTGCGCGGCGCGCAAGTCGCCGTGCAGGACGTCAAGGGCGCTGCTCGGAATCTCCGAACCCCATTCCTGCATTTCTTCCGCTTCCCAATGGCCGTTCAGGCGAATGGCGGTATCGGTCAAATCTTCGGGGAACGCTTGACGGTAATTGCCTTCGCGGTTGAGTGCGTCTCCGAACTGGCGGCCGGAATGCAAATCGTAAATACAGCGAGTGGCCGTACCATTGGCATTCGTGAACACGAGCAGCACTTCACCCGCCTCGCCGTAATCCGGACGATAGAACCAGGCCTGTGGTGCATCGGCCTTCGGCCGCGGACGCCGCCGGGCGTGCCCCGGCCGTGGCTCGGCCTCCTCATGCTCGGGCTGGACCTCTTGCGCCGGGTCGTAATAAAGTACGCGTTGGCAGGAATCGCAGTAAACGATCCCCTCGCCGTTGCGCACGTCGTTGTGAATCTGGGGACGCAGCATGACCTGGCAGCCCATGCATTTGTGGTCGCGCACTTCGGCGATGCCGCTGCCACGAAACTTCATCACGCGCTCGTAGCGGCGCAGCAGATCGCTATCAATGCCCTGCCGCAGCCCATCGCGCTTCGCGTTCCATTCGGCAAGCTTTTTCTGATCCTCGGCCGTCACCCGCCGCGCGTCTTCCTTTTCCTTTTCGATCTCGGCCGTTTCGGCCTTCAGTTCGGCCTCGGCAATCTTCACTTCCTTCTCGCGCCCCTCGACGTTCACCATCACCTCAAGGATGCGGTCTTCGTTAATCCGGATTTCCTGCTCGGAAAACTGGATCTCGTGCAGCAGCGCCTTGTATTGATCGTTGGTTTTTACGTCGAGAGACTGGTCGCGGTACTTGGAAATTTTGCCCTGCAGATCCTGGATCGCCGACTCGTACTTTTTCTTATTGGCTTCGTCGGCCTTGGCGGCCGTGCGCGTTTTTTCCAGCTGCGCTTTGGTTCCGGCGAGCTTCTGTTCGATCACCGCGATCCGCTTGGGTAGCTCGGCAATCTCATCCTGCAGTTTGCGGATCTCCTGATCCGCCACTTGCAGCTCAAGCAGTTTTTCAATGTCTGGAAGCATGGGCGAGCATGTTCTCAGCCTTTGATTCTAGCACGCGGGAAACGCCCATCTGTGGCGGGATCTGCGAACAGACGGCGATCGCAGAGTCGAATTGCAGCCAATTTGAGGCAATATCGCGATTGAACCCCAACTAACCCTCACCGGGCATGGCGTGCTGAACCTCGTCCACGTGAGGAATAAGCTGCTCATAAACGCCGCGAGGAACGTGCGAATCCCAATAGCCCGTGGTCTTGGCGAATCCAACGATTCCGAAAAAGAGCACGGCGATCCCAGCGGCCATCGCCCAGACGGGAATCTTGGGGGGGTGCGTCACGCCGCCGCGTTCCC
>Ga0326728_10014741_pt1 | contig 16477 bp, 22 predicted proteins | sample MB3enrmetagenome_FD_207602 | JGI IMG/M metagenome (GOLD analysis project Ga0326728, IMG submission 207602) | Lab enriched peat soil microbial communities from McLean, Ithaca, NY, United States - MB31MN | ecosystem: Environmental > Terrestrial > Soil > Wetlands > Peat | place: USA: New York...
TCCCTTCGACCGAGTTCATCATGGTGTCGTCCGGTATCGCCCCGATCTTGATCAGATCCAGGGAGTGCATATTCTCGAGCTCCGCATCCTCGTGGATCATAACCTGGTCCAAGCGGAGCCCCATGTCAAAAATGACAATCTCTTTTCCACAGCGGACGGCGGTCATATTCCGCCCGACCTCGTCGTATCCGCCCACTGTAATAATCTCTATATCCATGTTTTTCTCCTGTGTATGTCACTCGCAGGCGCAATTAAAACCTGCATGATTTCGTTGTTGTCGTCAGTCAGGGTCGTCCTGCATCACGCAGGGTTACCATCATCCATCATCTGCCGGGTCCTGCCCATAATAAAGAGCCGTGCCCGGCGCATGTCCCGGATCCGTGCGGCGCCGCACAGGAACATCGAGGCTACAAGCTCGCGATGGATCGTTTCGACTCTCGCGGCAAGTGCATCATCGCTTTCCAGTGCCGGTTTTAAGAGCGGTAGTGCCATGCCGCAGAGGTCTGCCCCCAGGGCCAGGCACTTTGCCATATCGATACCGCTCCGGATACCACCCGATGCGATCACCGGGCTGCCGGTGCCTGCCACCTCGGCAAGACTTACCACCGTGGGGATCCCCCAGTCGGCAAAGTCCTCGCCCAGGGTTTTGAGGGACCGGCCCTGTGCTCCTTTCCGGTCCGCCCGGAAGCTCTCGACTGCCGCCCAGGACGTTCCGCCCCAGCCGCCGATGTCGATCGCTGCCGCCCCCGCGCTCCAGCACTGACGGGCAACTTCCCGCGAGATCCCGCACCCGGTCTCTTTTACGATCACCGGGGTCTTCGTCTCCTCGCAGAGCGCGGCAATCGCGGCTATGCAGCCGGTTGCGCTGAGATCGCCCTCCGGCTGGATGGCCTCCTGGAGGAAGTTAAGGTGGATCGCGATCGCGTTTGCACCGATCATCTCGATGGCCTCCTCGGCCCATGCCGCCCCGTGCTCGCGGAGCTGCACGGCGCCCAGGTTTGCCACGAGAAACGCGTGGGGCGCCTCATCACGGACGACCGAGAACGTATCCGCAAGCGCCGGGTTCTCAAGGGCCGCCCTCTGGGAGCCTACACCCATGCCAAGGCCGAATCGCTCGGCGATCCGGGCAAAGCGGGCATTGGCATCCTTTGTGCCGGGATGACCGCCGGTCATGGCCGAGACAAAGAGGGGAGAGGAGAGGGTGTGGCCCAGAAACCGGGTGGACAGGTCGATCGCCCGCATGTCGCATTCCGGCAGTGCGTTGTGAACGAGCCTGACATCCCCAAAACCAGCATCGCCCGACTCGACTGCCTCTTCTGCGCAGATGCGCAGGTGGTCGAGCTTGCGCGACGATGTGAACCGTTTCTTATCGGCCATTTCCCTTATCCCCCTCTCACGGTGGTCCCGCCATGGTCCTTTTCAGAGAGGAAGTCGCCCAGACGCGAGACCGAAAAGATACCTGACTCGGTACCTGCAGCAGCAAGCCCGAGCAGTTCATCAATTTTCCCTTTCATTCCACCGGTTACATCGGTATGTGACGAGCTGCCGATCTGGAGGGTGTGCACGGTCAAAGGAGTAATCTCCCGGACCACGTGCCCTCCATCCAGCACTCCCGGTACATCGGTGGCGAGCCCTGCGCGGGTGCACTTCAGTGCAACCGCGAGATACCGCACGAGCTGGTCGCCCGAGACGATGCAGGCCCCGCGTGAAAGATCCATCACCACGTCGCCGTGGATCACCGGAACCATCCCGAGCGTGAGCATTGTTTCCAGGTTTTTTGTCTCGAACGCAACCAGCCGCCCTTTATCGGCGATACCTGCATGGAGCGGGTGGATGCCGAGAGCCGATATGCCGGCTCCCCGGAGCGCTGCAACAACCTCCGTGTTCAGGGAACTGACCGCTTCGTGCGTGACTCCGATCCCTTCCGTGTGGCCGGGCGTGGCACCGCTATCCAGCCGGTATCTCCGGGCCTCGGGATGCCCGCAGGAACCGGCGCCGTGGACCACCACGATCTGCGCCGCGGGCGCCCCCGCAATGGCGGTTGCAATGCCGGCAAGCGCAGCCCTGTTGACCCGGCAGTCGGCACCCTTGTCCGTGATCACGCTGCCGCCCAATTTGAGGATGATACGCTCAGACATTCTTCTCCTTCCGTGCGCCCTCGGTATCGAGCCCGGTCACAATCGCCCGTGCATCGCAGGACTGGATCGCCTGCGCCACCCGGTGCCGGACCGGCTTTGCGCAGAGGGCCACCATGCAGCCCCCGCCACCAGCCCCGGTGATCTTCGCGCCGAATGCCCCGGCAGAACGGGAGGCAAGCACGAGCCGGGATAGCTGCGGGTGCCCTATGCCCAGCGCATCGAGAAGCGCGTGGTTCATGTTCATGTACCGGCCCAGTTCCTTGGGGTTGCTTAAATGGTGGATTGCAGCGAGGCTCACACCCTCGATCGCGTCCAGGATCGGGTCCACGATCCCGGGGTTTGTCTTCTTCAGGTCCGCCACCTGCTCTACCATCCTTGCCGTACTGTGCGAGACCAGGGAGTCGCCGATTACCAGGTGCATGTTCTGTGGGGGGAGGCGCCTGCGGGAGCCGCCGGTGATTAGCACGATGCCCCCGTAGGTGGAGACCGTAGTATCCGTGGGGCTCGCCCGCCCCTTCTGAACCGTCTTCTCGATCTCGAATGCCATGTTTGCGATATCTTCCCTGCTCTTATTGAGGGCAAACTCGTCATTTATTGCAGAGAGCGTTGCAACGGTGACCGCCGCCGATGAGCCCAGGCCCGAGGAACTGGGGATCTGCGAGTTGATGTACACGCTCCCGATCACGCCCATTGCCTCGAAACACCCGTCAATATAGGGTGATTTTGCCCGTGCAGGGCGCTTCGATTTCCGCACTGTCACAAAGACCCGGGGCTTGATAGCCATGGCAATGCCGGGCTTTCCGTACACTACTGCATGCTCGCCGAACAGAAAAACCTTGCCCGGCGCACTCCACGTTGCCACCTACATCACCGCAATGGCCGCGTACCCCACAACCTGGTCCCGGTCGCCGGTTACATCCCCGCTCGTCGCGTACCGGATCAGCTCGCCCCTGCCTGCCCCCATGCACTGGCAGACGGCAGCCATCGCGCTGATCGGGCCGTACCCGCAGGCAGTCACACGTTTCTCCCGGATCCGCCGGTAGAATTCCTTTATGTCGAGCCGGGCAAGCGGCTCGATCGCGTACAGGTCCCCGGCCTTTGCCTGCGCCTCGGGCACGTAGTGCGAGAAGTCGCTGGAGGCCACCACCCGGATCTCCCTTTTTGTCAGCCGAACTGCCGCCACGATCTTCTCTGCGACCGCGGCCGCGTGGGCAGGATCCTGCTCACCCATCATGATGGGGACCACCCGTGCCCGGGGGAACCGGTGCCTGATAAAGGGCAGCTGCACCTCGACCGAGTGCTCCTCTTCGTGGGAGGGTTCGTCAACCGGGATGTCGAGCGCCTCGACAAACTCCGCGTCGGTATCGACAAGCCCGAGCGGCGTCTCCCACGGGATGGCAGAAGCGCTGGTCAGGTACCCGTGATGCGACGGGCCGATCACCACAAACGTGCCGGAAAAACCGGGTTCGATACGGGAAAACGCGTACGCTGCAACCTGCCCGGAATAGATGTAGCCGGCATGCGGGCTGACAATCCCCAGGGCCGGTTCACCGGGCGTTGTCCGGGAAAAAAACCCTTCCAGGAGCTGGGTCAGGTGGGCGGGATCCCGGGGATAGAACATGCCACACACGGCGCAGGAACGCGTCTTCATCGGATCAACCCTCTTGTCGTTCTGTTATATGTAACGATCGATCCAAAAAGGGAATCGAAGGGATCCTTATTTAGATCTCGGTTTCGAAATCTTCCTGGGTCAGGCCCGTGGCAATGCCCCGGAGGCGCAGCATCTCGCGGGTGAGGAGGAAGTAGATCATCGAGAGTGCCTTCCTGCCCTTGTTGTTGGTGGGGATCACGAGGTCTACGAACTTGGTCATGTTGTTGGTGTCGCAGAGTGCGACAACCGGAATACCGCACTGGACGGCCTCGTTAATAACCTGGGCGTCACCGATCGGGTCGGTGACGACGATGACCTTGGGCTCGATGTAGCCGTCAAGGACGGGGTTGGTCAGGAGGCCCGGGATGAACCGGCCGGTGGCAGACATCGCACCGATGATGTCGGCGAACTTCTTGGCCGGGTACTGGCCGTACTGCCGGGAGGTGACCACGAGGATCTCGGGCGCCTCGTACTGGTTTAAGAACTTTGCAACGGTCTTGATCCGGGCATCGGTCTCGCGGATGTCCAGGATATAGAGCCCATCGCCGCGGACGCGGTAGATGAACTTCTTCATGTCCTCGCTTTTCTGCTGCGTGCCGATGTGGACACCGGCTGCCAGGTACTCCTCGACGGGGATGAGCGGCTCTTTTAATTCTATTTCCATCTCGTTGACTTGGGTCATAGTTGTTCCTCTATGCGGATGAGTTCGTTGAGTTTTGCAATGCGTTCGCCGCCGACCACGCCGCATTTTAAGAAAACGCAGGAGAACGCGGTGGCGAGGTGCGCAATGGAGGCATCCGTGGTCTCGCCGGACCGGTGGCTCATCACCGTGTCCAGACCATGGGTGTGGGCGAGGCGTACTGCCTCGAAGGTGTCGGTAAGCGTCCCGACCTGGTTTGGCTTGATGAGAACGCAGTTTGCACTGCCCGTCTCGATGCCCTGTTCTATGCGGTCGACCTGGGTAACAAAGAGGTCGTCCCCGCACACCAGACACCGGTCGCCGACCTGGCGGTTGAGCTCGGCAAATGCGTCGAAGTCGTCCTCGTGGAGGGGATCCTCGACATAGGCAAGATTGTATTTGTCAACGAGCTCGGCGATGTAGGCGATCTGGTCCTCGGTCGAGCGGACGCGGTCACGGTACTTGTAGCCGGAGCCGTTCCACATCTGGCTTGCTGCAACATCGATACCCATATCGACCGAGACGTTCATCTCGTCTTCCACCAGTCCGGTTGCCTCGGCAATGAGCTCAAATGCAAGGGCATCGTCAATCTGCGGAGCCCATGCACCCTCATCACCCTTGCCGGCGGCAATCCCCCTCTTCTTTAAGAGGTCTTTTACGGTCCTGTGGACAGCGGCGTTGGCAAAGACCGCCTCTTCTGCATCAGTCGCACCGCCCGGGATCACCAGGAACTCCTGGATCTCGGTGGCGTTGGTGGCATGTGCCCCGCCACCGATCACGTTCCCGAGCGGGAGCGGCAACTCGCGCACGAACGCCCCTCCCAGGTACCGGAAGAGCGGGAGCCCCAGTGCCGAGGCCGCGGCCTTGGCATTGGCAAGGGAGAGGGAGACTGCCACGTTCGCTCCGATCCCGGAGAAGTTTGGTGTCCCGTCGATATCACGAAGCTGGTCGTCGAAACCCTCCTGGTCTGCCGCGTCCAGCCCGATGAGCGCCGGGATCAGGTTCTGGACAGCGTGCTCGATCGCCTCGTTGGGTGGCAGGACCTTTGCCTCCGCCGCCCCGGTGCTTGCCCCGCTCGGGGCTGCCGCCCGGCCAAACCCTCCCTGGGTCGTGATCTCTGCCTCGACCGTCGGGTTGCCCCGGCTATCAATGATCGTCCGCAGCTCGATTGCCTCAATGATCGTCATACTGCCTTGCCTCTCATCTTCGCTTTACGGTAATGGGGATAATGCCTGCGCTGAATTCCTCAATAGCAATCTCCAGGGGATCGATCCGGGAAGTAGTGATAAGTAAGGGAGCACCCATTGATATCTGCAGAGCCCTTGCTCCAATGATCCTCGCCCGTTCATACCGGGTGTAAACCTGCGTCTGCATTCCATGTCCTCGAAAATAATTCCATGATCTTTTGTACTTTTGAAAATGGGGTCGCTGAGATTCGAACTCAGGTCACTGCGTCCCGAACGCAATAGGATAGTCCAGGCTACCCCACGACCCCTTTTGTCATCTTACTGGTACGGGTTGAGCTCATCAATGATCTCTTTGTGGGTCAGAAGCATGCGCCGGCAGCAGTATCGGGTGATACCGAGATCGTCGAGGATCTTTTTGGGATCCTCGCCTTTCTCCCGCCGTGCCTTATACTCTTCCCACGCCGGGGAAATTACTTTCCCACAGGTGAAACATCGTACGGGTATCAAGATTTTCGACCTCTCATATATCTTTGGATTTAACGATAAGACTTTTGGAACTTCTTGCGTGCGCCACGCCCGTGGGGCTTCTTGGTCTCTTTCTGACGTGAGTCGTTGACAAGGAGCGTCCGGTCGTAGGCAAGGTACACGTCCTTGATCGCGGGATCGTTGGTCCACTCAAGGATCGCACGGGCAAGCGCGGTGCGCACTGCCTCGGCCTGTCCCATGACCCCGCCGCCGGAAACGTCAATGGTCACGTCAATTCCGCTGCTCGCGCCGGGGACAAGGAGGAGGGGCTCGGCGATCTTCATCCGGGTGGTCTCGGTGCCGTACTGCTCGAGGGGCACGGAGTTGACCCGTATCACACCCTTGCCGGCCTTGATGGTGGCCCGGGCGATTGCTGTTTTTCGTTTTCCGCTGGTGTTAATGATCTTTGCCATGGTGACCACCTTCAGAATTTGGACCCGAGTGCCGTGCAGACCGCTGCAAGCGTGACAAACTGGGGGTTATTGAGCCGGTCCATGTGGACGTTCTCGATGACTTCCAGCTCCGCACCGGCAAACTGCACCGGGACGCCAACGTAGCACTTGATACGCTTGAACGCGTCAATGCCTCGGGGGCGCTTGTATGGGAGCATGCCACGGATCGTGCGCTTGGCCACATGATCCGGCCGCCGGGGGAAGTACGGACCCCAGTCGGTTGACCCGCGCTCGCGCTTGTGGTAATAGTTGCCCAGCACCCGTGCACGGCTGCCGGAGATTATGACCTTTTCGATGTTCACAATCGCGATCTCTTCGCCAGCGAGGGCACGCCGGGCGACCGTGCTTGCAAGCCGTCCCAGGATGAGCCCGTCCCCGTTGATTACGGTAACCATACTTTGTTCACCTCAGGATCCGGACACCGCTACCCTTGGGGTTGTCCTTTAACAGCTGTTCGATGGTCATGCACTGCCCTTTCGCATCCCGGATCTTGCTTGTGGCCGATTCCGAGAAGTTCAGCGCGGCAATCCTGACGGACTGATCCAGTACACCGCTGCCCAGCACTTTGCCCGGGACGATGATAGTCTCGCCTTTCTGGGCATAGCGGTTGATCTTGGACAGGTTGACCTCCGCATAGTTCCGGTTGGGGGTCTCCAGTCTTCCGGCAATTTCACGCCAGATCTTTGCCTCATTCTCCCTGGATGTGTTCTTTAAGAGCAGAATAAGGTTGGTAAGACGGGGGTTCGTCTTTTCCACGGTTCTTGTCATTTCTTCTCCTCCCCTGAAATTTCGCTTGTCTGTTTCTCCAGCTCTTCTGCCTGCGCTTTGACAAAGCCAAGCGCCTGGACCATAATCTCTTTTACGGGCAGCGATCCGTCACTTTCGACCGAGAAAATATACCGGTCGGGTTCTGCGGAAATCCGGATTGCCGGTTCCTCCCCGATACCGCTTGCCAGGCAGGCCCGTTCGCAGAGCTTGCACATGGAGCAGTCGGGAAGCCTGCCCTCGATGACCTCGACTTTCTTTCCCTTAAGTGCAAGGATAGTGCGGGGGCATTCGTCCACGCACATCCCGCATGCATCGCAGGTGGGGCTGATCGTGATGACCGGGTAGTTCTTGTACCCGCACACGAGGGTCGGCTGCCACTTTGCGTGCACTTTGCCCTTGTTGAGGACGGCACGCGCTTCGATGACCAGTTTCTGTCCCTTGATGAGTTTTACGATGGGGATGTTGTCACTGACCGGCGCAGCCTGAGGATCCTGCGGGATAAGGTCGCTTGAGGTGACCAGCTTGGGGCCCTCAACGCTGAGCGTATAGGTGACCGTGCAGGATGGGCAGCCCGCCCCTCCGCACGAACAGTCTCCTTGAGTCGAATAACTGGTAAGATCGGTCCTGATAGGAATGAGCCCGAGGCGATGCGCCAACATTTCGTCGAAGAGTGCGCTCGTGTTATCGTAGATGCGCACGTCCTCTATGGCAAGGGTCGGCACTTCGCCGATCATTGCCCGCCGAAACGAGTTTGCAAAGCCGGGCTGCGCTCCTGAGAGCGTGAAGCGTGCAACGGTGTCGTCCAGACTCGCGAATTCGATCTCCATCACACTCTCCTTCCCCGCCGGCCGCCCTTGGGGCGGCAGGAGTCATGCGGGACCGGCGTGACGTCTTCGATCCGTCCGATGCGCATGCCCGCGCGGGCAAGGGCACGGATGGCTGCCTGAGCACCGGGGCCGGGGCTGCGCTGCTTACCCTGGCCGGGGGCACGTACCTTCACATGGACACCAACGATGCCCTTTTCACGTGCAATGGCTGCAACGTTTGCCGCCATCTGCATGGCCGCGTAGGGGGAGCTCTCGTTCCTGTCCTGCTTGACGACCATGCCACCGCTCGACTTGGTGACCGTCTCTGCTCCGGAGAGATCGGTAACGGTGATGATCGTGTTGTTAAAGGAGGCAAAGATGTGTGCAATGCCCCACTTTTCCTTGTCGTTTGCCGCCATCTTAGTTCACCCCTGCACCTGTGGGCCTGGTGATCCGGGTCCGCTCTGCATGGCTCGCATCAACAAACGGGGATTTTCCGGCATAGGAGATGGTGGTCTCTTCACCACGGGTAACGAGATACCCCGGAACGGTGACCCGCCGGCCGCCAATTGCGATATGGCCGTGAGTGACGAGCTGGCGTGCCTGCTTGGGTGAGCGGGCCAGGCCCTTGCGGTAAACAAGGGTCTGGAGTCGGCGCTCGAGCTGGGCCGGAACCTTGAGCGCGAGGACATTATCGATGTCCGCGTCGGGACCAAGGAGACCTGCACGCTGCATGTGGCTGATGAGCTCGGATTTCTTTGCCTCAAAGACCGTCTGGTTGGTAGCGCTCGACATGAGGGCGAGCAGCTCACGGGCGGCCTTGCGGTATTTCCTCAGGTGACTCTGCGCTTTCCAGACCTCGCGCTTGTTGCGCAGGCCGTACTCGATAACGAGCCGGGTCTCTTCCTCGATCCGGGTCTTCTCGAACGGGCGCTTGGGTGTCTGGTAGGACTTATGGTTCTTGCCCGGGTATCCCATGGCTTACTGGCCTCCTTCCTTCTTCTTGCTGACACCGACAGTCGTGCCGGTCCTCCCGGTCGACTTGGTGCGCTGCCCGCGGACCTTCTGGCCGGTTTCATGCCGGATGCCCTTGTAGCAGCGGATCTTCCGCATCATGTTGATGTCTTCATCGCGGGCGAGCGCGACATCGCCACCGATGAGATGCTTGTTCTCACCTGTGTAGAGGTCTTTTGGCCGGTTTGCCATCCACATCGGGATGCTCGTAGCGTACTTCTCTACCGCGGCGCGGATCCGGTTCACGGATTCCTCGTCAAGGAGACCGAGCTTTGCATACTCGTCAACCTTGGCCATCCGGGAGATGACCGTGGAGGTATGCCTGCCGATACCCTTGATACCGGTCAGCGCAACCCGCACCGACTTCGTGCCGTCCAGATCGGTCGTGCCAATCCGGACATAATATCGTATCTCTTCTTCCTGAGCCATCCAATCCCCTCGATTTTGAGATTGTCTCTTTGAAGCGCTGAGGGAGGGATTTGAACCCTCGAGTCCTTTTGGGACACAGGTTTAGCAAACCTGCGCCATACCAGGCTTGGCTACCTCAACAGAGGAATCTCGCATCTTCTCAGACACTCGCAACGGATAACCCGCTGCTCCATGAATGGTGCTTTATACTATGGTAGGGGAGGGATAATAAGCGTTGTGGGAAAGACGCCCACCGGATCCTGTCGATATAAAAGAGAGAAATGGATCCTGAATTCGCCCCGGATAGATTTCTTAGTATATTGTGCAATGGGATTGTTTTTTTTCTTATAATACTGTATCAATCGCGGGAGGGTATGTGGAAACAGCCCTTTGATCTTCCCTCATAACTCCGGCAGATGGGAATGCGATCTCTTAGCCTTTGTATTCTGAATGAGAGGGTCAGGCAGATGAATTTTGTTTTCGTAAAAATTCTTCCCTAAGGGATTCTTCTCCGTAATTTTTCCCGATTTTGCACAGCCTGTGGCCCGGCAAAAACAGTTTTGGATCATGTGACCCCCCTCAGCAGGATCAGGTCAAAAATGCAGGATCGCATTATTTTCAGAGGGAAAAATATCCATTTTTCATGGAAAAATCACGTCAGCATATGTGGGGGGTCGCATGAGTACATTTTGTTTATCACCATCAGGGATCTGATAGATCGGGAGATGAGGTAACTCTGGCCGGTTGCCCTGTGCCGGTGAGAACGACACTATCCATACACTTATACAATCAGGGTATACTCTCCATCAGGAGAGGCAGAAATGCACAGGAAGTATGGCATGATACTCGCCGTTTTCGTAGCCATCGTCATTGCCGCAGCGATCATTACCACCCCCCTCCCCGGGAGCATTTACCCCCAAAGCCCTGCGGTACCGGAGGGATCTCCGGTACCCTCCCTGCCGGAAGCGGCACTGCCGCTGGCCGAACTGCTAAACTCCACCTATCTTCTCCTCCACGAACCAATCGGGGGATTTTCCAGCCCCTTGATCTGGATCACCGGCCCGGACAACGCCACATTCAACTATACGTTCTACTCCCGGGATTACGGACCGGGCAGCGTTACCCTAACCGTCTCCGAAGTGAGCGCCCCGCTGAATACCACGCCCGTCGCCCCCTCGCCGGGCATCTCCGCCTGGATAATTCCCGATCATTTCACCGCACTTCCGGGAGAGGAGACCAGAGCACAGCTGGTCGTCAACATCAGCCCGGAAGGATACAGCCATGACGCGGTGATCCGGACATTCTGGGTCCATGCCATTGCCGAAGGGGAGGAGAATGCCATTGCCGACGACTGGATCCGTGTCCGCATGGGCGACCGGCCGACCACCTACATAATTTATGCTACTACCGGGGAAATCGATGGGCAGGACATTACCGTAAACCGCGGCGGCCGCTGGGCGGGAAACCTCACGGTAAGCACCGGTGAACGGGGGACCGGCCCCCTTCTGGTCTGGGTAAAGGAACTGGACTGCGGAACCATGTACTTCTCATCGCTGGACACCCCGGCGCCATCTGCTCCCGGTTCTCCGGCATTTTCCATTGACCCGGCCCGGTTCACAGCGAGGAGTTTCGGGAACTACAAGATCCCGGTCGTGATTACCACCAATCCCGATGTATTACCGGGAACCTACTGCTATAAGATTGCCATCAGCGCCCCGGATACAAATACCTCGTTCTCCAGCAGGGTTCAGGTAACCCCTTGAAATGATCCGTCTTTCCTGCCAGCACTCCTGCCCCTCACGCACAATCCTTATTACCGCACTGCTACTGTCTTAGATGATCATCCATGGAACGTCCCGCACTGCTGATCATTGATATGCAGAACGATTTTGTCCGGGAAGGGGCGCTGCTCAGGGTAGCCCAGGCAGAGCGCGTCATCCCGAAGATCCGGGAGGTGCTCGAAGCATTCCGGGCAAAGAACCTCCCGGTCTTCCATGTCCTGCGGGTCCACCGCAGCGACGGGTCAGATGTCGAGATCACCCGAAAAGAGGTCTTTTCCCGGCACCCGTTCGCCGTCGCAGGATCTGAAGGGGCCCGGGAGATCACGGAACTTGCACCCCGGCCGGGCGAGCACGTGATCGAGAAGGTCCGCATGAGCGCATTCATCGGGACCGAACTCGACCTCATGCTCCGGACGCTCGGTGCCACGGAACTGGTCGTGACCGGGGTCCAGACCCCCAACTGCATCCGCACCACGGTCTTTGACGCCATTGCGTACAATTACCCGGTTACGCTCGTGACCGATGCCACCGGTGCCCAGTCAGAAGAAATCCACCGGGCAAACGTTCTGGACATGAAAAATATCGGTGTCCGGGTCATGGACGCCCGGACGCTTATCGGCATGCTGGGATAATCCACTCTCCGGCACCTTCCCCAGAACGGAACACTCCTCATGCTCACCGGAACCGAACTCGCACTCGCCGGGCTTGCTGCCGCAGCAGCGGGCATGGCAAACGCCCTTGCCGGCGGCGGCACCCTGATCTCGTTTCCGGCGCTTGTCGCTCTCGGGGTTCCTGAAGTAGTGGCAAACATCACCAATACCGTGGCACTCTGCCCGGGCTACGTAGGCGGGGCACTCGCCCAGAGAAAAGACCTGGCAGGGCAGAAAAAGCGCCTGCTGATGCTCCTGCCCGCTGCCATCATCGGCGGGCTTGCGGGCGGTATCCTCCTCCTGTACGTCAGTGCGCATGTCTTCCATGTGCTCGTCCCGTTCCTGATCCTCCTTGCCGCGATCCTGCTCGCAGTCCAGGATAGGATCCGGGACTGGATCCGCCGGCACACCGGCAATGACGGGACAGATAAAAAAGGGTGCCGGAACGCGGCCCTTCCTGCCGGCCTTGCCGCGGTCTATGGCGGGTACTTCGGACCGGGGCTCTCGGTGATCTACCTTGCCGTGCTCGGCCTTTTCCTGGACGATTCCCTGACCCGGCTCAACGCGCTCAAACAGTGCCTGTCGCTTGCTACCAATGTCGCAGCTGCGGTCTTCTTCATTTTTTCCGGCCTTATCATCTGGCCGCTCGCCATCGCGATGGCAGCTGGGGCGCTCCTGGGCGGGGCCATCGGCGGGCATATTGTCGGCAGGATCGATCCGGCCCGGCTGAAATGGCTGATCGTTACCATCGGGCTGGCAGTAGGGCTGTACTACCTGGTCCGGCTCTTCATCTAACAAGGGCAAGAACCTTAAAAAAAGGGGAATAGGGGATATCGGCAGGGATCGTTAAAGGGCCCGTACCAGTGAGCGGCGGGTAACAAGGCCCACCAGCTTCCCCTTATCGAGGACGGGCACTGTGCTGATGTTCTTTTTGACCATCAGGTCGACTACTCTCTGGTAATCGGCGCCGATGTCCACCGAGAGGAGTGGGGAGCTCATGATGTCTTTTACCAGCAGGTTGCGGATCTGGTGGTCCTGGTGCTGGTCTTTGACCGCCTCGCGGAACTTCCGCATCGCAACTGCCACATCGGTCTCGGTCACGATACCGGTCAGCTTGTTGTTCTCCGTGACCACGAACCGTGAGATCGCGTCGTCCAGCATCCGGCGCCGGAGGTGGACCACGCGTTCATCCGCCTCTATGGTGACCGCCTTGTCCAGCGCATCCCTGAGGGAACCGGCATACGGGTATTTTCTGAGCAGGTCGATTGCGGTCACCTGGCCGATCAGGTGGTGTTCGCTGTCGTACACGACTACCAGCTTGTACTGCTGGAGCAGGGGGACAAGAACGTTCACGCTCTCGTCGGGATAGACGCTGGTGAAGTCCTCTTTGACCACGCTTGCCACGTGGATGGCAGCAGGGGCAATCGCCGTATTCTGTTTGCTGCCGAGTTTCTCCGCAATCGCCTCACGGGAGACCGTGCCGACCACGGAGGTATTGTTGAGCGCGATCAAGGGATCGATTCCTTCGGCAAGCATCTTGTCGAGCGCTTCGGTTATTTTTGCGGATTTGGCTATGGTTGTTGGCTTTGCCATGATATCTTTAACAAACAGTTCTTTTGTCATTTCGCCACTTCCTTTATGATATCATCTCGTTTCAGTATCCCCACAAGGGTGTTGTGTTCGACGACAACAAGGTTGTTGACCTGTTCGCTCTGCATGAGTTCCACCGCGTACGGGAGCGTGCTCACCGGCGCGACCGTGATCACAAGGCTGGTCATGAGATCGCCCGCAGTCACCGGGCCGCTGCCCGCTTTGGACCCTTCTCCCGTACCGGGATGTTCGTACCATCCTACCGGTTCTTCATAGGCTCTCCCTCCGGGCCGCCGCCGGTTCTCATCATGGAAGGCAAGGTTTGTCTCCGTAATGATACCGGCGACCGATCCGTCCTTGTTGGTCACCACCAGCTTCCTGTCCCGCTCCCGCATGAGCGCCACGACATGGGAAAGCGAGTGCCAGCGGCTGACTGTCTCTGCATCCTCCATCGCGTCCCTCACCAGGCCCCGCAGGCCGGTGACCAGGGCGGACTTCATCAGATCGCTCTTGGTGACAATCCCGGCAACCGCACCATGATCCACCACCGGGACGCCCCCGATCTTCCGGGAGAGGAAGAGCCCGGCAACCGTTTTCGCAAAGGTCCCGGGCCCGACCGTCACCGGGTCCCGGGTCGCAAACTCCCCCACCGGGATCTGGTCGGGCGGGCGCCTCCGCCATGCCGCTCCCTGCTGCAGCCGGTACCCGATATCCTTCTTGGTAAGGATCCCGGTGAGCTGTCCCCCGTCAATGACGAGAACACGCGAGATCCTGTGCCGGACCATGAGGTTACGGGCATGGGCCACGGTGTCCCGGGGGGAGACTGCAAAGACCGGACTGCTCATGAGGTCTGCTACGGCAAGGGAACTGGCCGGCATGAGGGTCACTCCGCGGAGAAAGCCCGCACGAGATCGAATTCCGTCACGAGGCCCACGAGACGGGAGTCCTCGATGACCGGGAGCGCCCCGATGTTCCTGGACAGCATCTCCCGCGCCGCCTCGTTGACAGGAGTCCCGGGAGTTGTGGTAAAGAGACTACCGGCCATAAGCGTGCGCACCGGGAGCGCCATCACCTCGGCAATATGCCCGGTTTCGAGCCGGGAGAAGACCTCGCGGCTCCCCAGGTAGCGCATGATGTCGGTCGCGGTGATGATGCCAAAGAGCACATCGTCGCTAACCACGGGAAGCCTGCGGAACCGGAACCGGGTCATATCTTTTGTCACCTCGGCGATCGGGCTGTCCGGTGCGGTCACCCGCAGCGATGAACTCATCGCCTCCTCGACCGTGAGCGGGCTGTGCTCCGCGGCAAGCATCCGCAGCACGTCCCGCTCAGTCAGGATACCGGCAAGCGTCCCGTCGTCGTCCACTATCGGGAGCCCGCCGATCTTTTTTCCCACGATGATACGGAGGGCATCCACGAGCCGGGCAGTGCGCGGAAGGGTTTCGGGTTTTGGGGTCATAAGGCTGCGGACGCTCTCGTTCACCGCTGCGCGCAGATTGCCGTTGTGCCGGACGCTGATCAGACGGTACTTGTCGCCCCCGCCCATGAAACTGATCACGTCGCCCGAGGTGACGATCCCACGGAGCTTCTTTGTCCCGGGATCGGTGACCGGCAGCCGGCGGAAACCGCAGTCCGTCATCGTTGCCACGGCACTGATGATGCTCTGGGTGGGAGGCACGGAGATCACGTCATGTGTTGCGATCGCCATCACCTCGCCTTCCTGCTGTACGATATGGGACTTGAACTCAACCGGGCCGCGGTCGAGTTTACCCCGCATTTTGAGGAGCCGGTCGCCCTGTTTTGCGGCCTGCCCGTTCCGGTGCATGTATAATCTCCTGGTGCTGATCTGCCGGCCATCTGCCCCCCGCGGGTTTCCCGCGGGAACAATGGGACAATCGTTGGCCGTATATGGTGTCTTTGTTCCTTTTTCCTGCCCCGGTGATTCTTTTTGTTGTTGTCCAAAGGGTTTCCGGTGCCCCAAACCCGTTATGGACGTTTCCGTGATGTCTTTTAGGTACCTGCCAACGGCTTCCCTTATTATGCAAGACCGGCAAGGACATCGTGGCGGTCGATGATCCCGACCAAGGTACCATTGTCCACGACCGGGAGCCGGCTTACATCGTTATCCACCATGAACCGCGCCGCTTCGGACAGCGGGGCCCCTGAAGATGTGGCGATCACATCAGCAGTCATCACTTCCCCGACGGTCCGCGTGCTGTTCTGGGCAATAGCTGACCGCACGCCTCCCGACCGGATCAGATCCCTCCGGGAGACCAGCCCCACCAGACGGCGCTTCTTTACCACCGGGAACGCGGTAAACCCGCACTCGGTGATCCTGGCATATACCTGCTGGAGCGTATCGGCCGGGTCCACGGACTGGATGTTCTTTGACATGCGCGAACTTACCCTCCCGTAGAGTTCGTTTCTCGATATGATGACCGGGAAGAGATCGGAGAGGAGCACCCCGCCCAGGATATGGCGGTTGGCGTCCACGATCGCGGCGCTGTCGGTGGCATGGGCCCGCATGGCTTTTGCGGCGCTCTCGACCGAGGCGTCGGGGGCGGTGCTTGCCGCCTCCTTGACAAATCCCTCGACGGTCACGTTCGATTTCGTTGCGGTGACCCGCAGGGCGTCGGTGATATCGATGTACCCGAGCAGGTCCTTTTTCTGGCCGGTCACATAGATCTCCCGGAACCGGTCGTCTCTCAAGATCTGCCGTGCCTTGGTTATCCCGTCACAAAACGCAAGCACCGGAATCTCAAGCATGAAATCCCGTGCTGTTTTCATGTGAGGGAATCCTCCTCCCGGCAGCGGGGGCAGAGAAGGAC
>Ga0326728_10014742_pt1 | contig 16473 bp, 12 predicted proteins | sample MB3enrmetagenome_FD_207602 | JGI IMG/M metagenome (GOLD analysis project Ga0326728, IMG submission 207602) | Lab enriched peat soil microbial communities from McLean, Ithaca, NY, United States - MB31MN | ecosystem: Environmental > Terrestrial > Soil > Wetlands > Peat | place: USA: New York...
TGCTGTTTGTGGCGGACCGCGGTTCGGGAGACGTGGCCGTGGTGCGCACCGCAACGCAATCGCTGTTCACCCTGCTCCCCGCGGGGCGCGACCCCAACGCCATCGTGGACAAGGCGTTCAAAGTGCAATGAGGCAAAATCCATCCCGTAAGGACGGAGCGAGAATAGCCCAGCATGAAGCGCAGCGGAATGCGGTGGCGTAGGGACGCCTGTGCATTGGTCTACCCCCCCACTGGGGTTTTTGGCCTAACTTCATATTTTTGAGCGGGATGAGGTTCGATCATTTCTTCCAGCCCATTGAGAGCAAATGGGTTATTTTGAAAAATCGTCAAAACTAAGGGCTTAGGTGCCGTTTTTTGAGGGTTTTGCACGCTTTGTCCCACGATGCGGCAGCTTGACTCGAAAGGCGGGCCGCCCGAACTCGGCCAGCCGGCAACACCCAATGCATCCGCCGAGTCGTTCTCGCCACCTGAAAAAAGTGTAGCGATTTTTGGGAAATAACCTGCACGACCGGGAGAATTTTTATCTCCTTGGAAAGGGGAGGGTTGAAGGGAATTGGAGGGTGGGAAGGGATTGACAACGCGCGGATGAGGAGCGGAACGAGGCCAAATGCTGCCCCGTGAACGCTGTCTTTCGGCGATATAGGCGATGCAGTGGGCAGGTCGCGCCTTTCGCATCCGCTCCAGACCACTTTCACGCGCTTTCTTTCGGTCTCTTCGCCCCTCGCGCGCGCCGCAAGGTGTTTCCAATTTCCCGTTCGACCGGTTCGTGCGGAGTATCAGGCGGCGTATCAGCGAGGGCCTCTTCCACACCTTTATGGAACCACTCGTCATAGCCGGGCTCGGGCTCGCCGGCTTCCTTTTGCCAGGCGGCAAAAGCTTCGTCCGACATGGCGCCCTCCTCCCCGATGAGACTTTCAATCAGCCATTCGCGCTCCGCGGGTGGCAATTGGCGGATTTCGTCGAGGAGTCTTTGCGCGTCTGGACCCATGGCAAAATTGTAGCGCGATTCCGAATGAGAATCACTTTGATTCCCAGGTTTCAAGGGGGGCCGGGGTCGACAGGGCACGCGGGGATGGGATGAGCGGATATCGAACCAGAATTGGCGAGATAGATTCCGGAGCAGCGTGTAACTTCCGGGTTGGCGGTGATACAGGCATCAACCCCTTGCGCATACAACATGTATGCCGCGCCCATATTGTGGGTCACGGTAGGCGAGAGAATCCCATCTAACCGAGATGGATGAGATCTGGAACCGTGCCAGTCGGCACTCCCGTCGAAATCAGACCGTAACCGTCTCGTATTCGTGGGAGCGAAGGGGACCCCCATCCAAGCTCTTGCTTGAGTGGTAACGAGATCCCCCAACACGAGATCCCCCAACCAGGTCATCCCGGTGTTCACCCGTAGTACTGAAACCCTTTCCAGAATTCCGGCCACGGCTCGCGAATGTTGCGGCAAACGTAAACCTCATTGCGGTCGTCGATGGCTTGGTTGACAATCCCGTACGGGTTTGAAAGCTGAGCGGCCGCTTCGCACGCAGCAAAAATCCTTTCCACTTCTTTCCGCTTGAAGCCAACAGCAATCACGGTTTGCGGCGGAGGGTTCCCATATCCGCGTAGCCAGTTGGAGTTCATGCCGCTGATCGCCTCGGGCAAACTATAAGCGCGTCCATACAGATTCACAGCTCCGGCCTCGCCTTCGTCTGCTGCCAGCACTCCAACCTCGGAGCGATCTTCCGCGGGCAGTGAATCGCGCACCTGAGCAACCGTGGCAACAAGCTCAGGCCAGCCAATTTGCATACTGAAGCTCCTGTTCGTAGTCGCGTCGGCCAAGCGCCACCACGCCGATTGGATCGGAGCAATGGGAAGCGTTAGCGCGAACACGGCTAGCGCGCCAATGACGAGCGAATTCCGCGTAATTCTGACAATTACCTGCTGCGAACGCGGGCTTCTCGCTACAACCCAGCTTCGGCCCCACACCGTCCCAGCCGCCATCAACATCGGATATGCCGGCGCAATATAGTATTCGCGCCCCCTCGCAACTACAAACAGGAACAGCGTAATCACATACATCCACCCGAGCATGCGGAAGGGCTTGCCGGCTGGAGTCCCGAACAGGAACCACAGTCCAGCGCACCATATCGGCACGGTCGCCGCGTTGGTCGTATTCCAGAACTGTCTGGGGATGAAGTAGTCGGTCATTCCCCCCGACACATCGCGCGCGTGAATGCTCTTCATCCACGCCAGCGCCACAAAATGATGCTGGATTTGCCACACGATCACTGGCAGCGCCATCACAAGCGCAACACCCACGCCGCACCAGAACCATCCCGAGCGAAAGTAGCGGCGGTTCGGCGTCAGCAGCATTCCGCCCAGCAGGCCCACCGCAAAAAACACGATAGTGTACTTCGTCAGCAGCCCCAGTCCCATGCCCGCGCCGATTGCGATCCACCAGCGCGCATCCTCCGTTTCGAGAAGCCGGGCCGCGGCCCACGCCACCAAAACCCACCACAGAACGTCGAACGACATGTAAGACAAGAACGATCCCGCAAAGCAAATCGGGCCTGCGATGCTCGCTGCCACCGCGGCCACCAGCATTGATCGCCGTCCTCCGCCCATCGCGCGGGCAATCAAGCCGGCGAGCACGCTTACCAGTCCAACCGCGACTGCCGGCAAAAGGCGGTAGCCAACGAGATTGGGTCCGAAAGCAACCAACTCCACACGCGCCAGCCACGCAGTCAGCGGAGGGTACACCACATAACACCAGTCCAGGTGCATCGCATTGCTGTAACTCAACAACTCATCGCGGTGGAAGCCGTATCTGCCGCTGAATGCGACGTGGATCGCCGTGAAAGCCAATCCAGTCAGCCACAGGGCTACTCTGCCGTCCGCGTGAACCTGACTCGTGTGGGTCGAATCGTGCATAACAGCCCCAATTGTCGCAGGGTATTTGCGCAAATGAAACGGGATTTCCATTTTGCTTTGTCGGCAGCACAGTATACCGCCAGTTGCCGCTGCTGAAAACCTTATCTGCATTCCTTCCAAAGCCAAAGAACCAGACGCCCGCCAGAGCCTTTGACTCACTCAGAACGCCGGGCAATGAAGCTTTTTGCTTCTTCTATTTTCTCGGGTTCATCGTCTTCCGCCATAACCGCGAGTGCGGCCGAATACCACTTTTCAGCTTCGGTTTCGTCTACTGGAATTCCGAGACCAGTCGCGAAAATCCTGCCAAGCTCGATGCGAGCGGCGAACGCGTCTGTGCTATCAGAAGTGGCTGCAACAGCCATAAAGAGCTTGATCGCCTGTTGCGGATCCGCCGGTATTCCCAAGCCCTGCTGGTACATGTGTGCGAGGTGCAACGTTGGTCGAGAAGCACGTAGTTCGGCGGCAGCAGAGAGCCATCTGAATGCTTCCGTGTAATCGGCCTTTCCTTCAATCCCATATAGAAGGCAGGCGCCAAGCACGCCATGGGCTACGCAACTGCCTGCCTCCGCCTTGCTTCGCAACTCGTTAATATTCAGAGCCCCCGTTTACAAACTGTATCGAGAAAGCCTTTCGCGGGAGTGTCGTCGTCTATCCGGAAGTAACTCATCCATCTCAGGAGAAAAAACAACCGCAGGTCCTTCGACTTCGCTCCACTTCGTTTTGCTACGTTCAGGATGACAATGCTGTGGGGATGATTGAGTGCAGTGCAGGAAGAGAAGCCGGGCCTAAAGGCCTCTCGGTTTTGCTGATGCATTCAGGGACCTAAAGGCCCCTCTCCCTCCGCGACGGCATCGCCTAAGTACCCTTCTTCACTTATTCCGCATTGTCGATCTGCGCCCGCTGCAACTTGTCGGAGTAGTCGACGTAGACCGCCTTCCACGTGGTGAAAAAGTCGAGAGCGCCGAGGCCTTCGCGGTGGCCGTTGCCGGTGTGCTTGACGCCGCCGAAGGGCAGATGCACCTCGGCGCCGATGGTAGGCGCGTTGATGTAGGTGATGCCGGCTTCGAGGTCGCGCATGGCGGCGAAGGCGCGATTGACGTTGCGGGTGTAGAGCGCGGTGGAGAGGCCGTAGTCGATGGAGTTGGCGATGGCGACAGATTCTTCAAATGTCGAGAACTGAATGATCGCGACCACCGGGCCAAAGACCTCCTCGCGCGCGATGCGCATCCCGGGCGTGACGGCGGCGAAGACGGTGGGCTCGAAGAAGGTTCCGTGGGTGTGCGCGCCGCCGGCGAGTGCGTGGCCGCCGCAAAGGAGTTGAGCTCCTTCGGCCAGCGCAATCTCGACATAGCGCGCCGAAGTTTCGATTTGTGCGGCGTTGACCTGCGGGCCGACTTCGACGGTTTCATCAAGGCCGTTGCCGACTTTAAGTTTTTTGGCGCGGGCGACAAATCTCTCGGTGAACTCGGCGGCAATTCCCTTTTGCAGAAGGATGCGGCTGGTAGCGGTGCAGCGCTGGCCAGTGGTGCCGAATGCGCCCCACAACGCGCCATCGAGAGCGAGATCGAGATTGGCGTCGTCGAGGACGATCTGCGCGTTCTTGCCGCCCATCTCGAGCGAGACCTGCTTGAAGGTGACGGCGGCGCGTTGCGCGACGAGCGAACCCACGGCGCTGGAGCCGGTGAAGCTGATGGCGCGGACGTCGGGGTGATCGACCAGCGCATTGCCCGCAGCGGAGCCGCTGCCGCAGACGATATTGACCACGCCGGGCGGAAGGCCGGCATCGACGAGCGCCTGGACGAGGTTGTAGGTGGAGAGCGGGGTATCGGTGGCCGGCTTGATGACGCAGGTGTTGCCGGCGACGAGCGCGGGAAAGAGCTTCCAACTGGGGATGGCCATGGGGAAGTTCCACGGCGTGATGAGGCCGACGACGCCGACGGGCATGCGCACGCTCATGGCGAATTTGTCGGGCAGCTCGCTGGGAGTGGTGACGCCGAAGAGACGCCTGCCCTCGCCCGCCACGTAAAAGGCTTCGTCGATGGCCTCCTGCACGTCGCCGCGCGTTTCGGCCAGCACCTTGCCCATTTCGCGGGTCATGTCGCGCGCGAATTTTTCCTTGTTCTGGACGAGGATGTCGCGGGCACGAAGAAGAATCTCTGCGCGCTTGGGCGCGGGAACCAGACGCCAGGTGGTGAAGGCCTGTTTGGCAGCGGCGACGGCCGCGGCTACGTCTTCAGCGTGGGATGAGGGGAAGGCGCCGATGACGTCGGAGTGGTCGGCGGGGTTGAGGTTGAGGATGGTTTTGCCGCTGGCAGCCGGGAGCCACTGGCCGCCGATGAAGTTGTGGTAGGTGGGGTAGGTCATGAATGCCTCGAAAAACAGAGATCAGAGATCAGGGGTCAGGGATCAGTGAGCAGTGGCCGATCGACTGACCAGAATCCGCAAGACAGCATAACCCCGTGGTTGCGGTTCCGGCTAGCCGAGCGGCTCCGGATGGGCGGGCCGAGGCAAGCGGCGAGGTTGATAAAGGGGGTACCGGAATGGGCGGCAGGCAGGCCCGCGGACACCCTTTTCTCCTGGTTTTCTGGGGGGTTTCACGACTTGGTTCCACTGGCCGTACAATAGGCATTGAGGCAGATTCCATTTCACAGGTTTGTTGAGGTAGACCCAGCTTTTCCATGTCTTCAAACGGATATTCTTCGCGCTCTTCGCGTTCCCACGGGATTCGCTCGCTGTTCAGCATGTTCTCGAGCGATCTGGCCATTGATTTGGGAACCGCAAACACTCTTGTCTACGCGGCAGGCAAAGGCATCGTCGTCAATGAGCCGTCGATTGTGGCGATCAACAAAGTGACCGGCGAAGTGGAGGCCGTGGGCAAAGAGGCCAAAGAGATGCTGGGACGCACACCCGGCAACATTGTGGCCATCAAGCCGATGAAGGATGGCGTGATCGCCGACTTCAAAGTCACGGAAAAGATGCTGAACTATTTCATCCAGAAGGCGCACAACCGCAAGATGCTGGTGCATCCGCGCATCGTGATCGGCGTGCCCTCAGAGATTACGCAGGTGGAGAAGCGCGCGGTAGAGGACTCGGCGTATCGCGCCAAGGCCAGCGAAGTGTATCTGGTGGAACAAGCCATGGTGGCGGCGATCGGCGCGGGACTGCCGATTACGGAGCCCTCGGGCAACATGGTGGTGGACATCGGCGGGGGAACGACCGACATTGCCGTGATTTCGCTTTCGGGCATTGTCTACTCGCGCTCGGTGCGCATGGCCGGCAACCAGATGGACGAGGCCATCACGAATTATCTGAAGCGCAAATACAACCTGCTGATCGGGGAGCGCACGGCGGAGCAGATCAAGATCGAGATCGGCTCGGCGTACCCGCTGGACAAGCCGCTGAGCATGGAGATTAAGGGACGCAACCTGATCGAGGGCGTGCCCAAGACCATCTCCATCGACGACAGCGAGATCCGCGAGGCGCTGGGCGAATGCATTGCGGTGATCATGAACGCCATACGCGTGGCGCTGGAGCGCACGCCTCCCGAGCTTTCGGCCGACATCAGCGATCGCGGGATTGTGCTGACCGGCGGCGGCGCGCTGATCAAGAATCTCGACAAGCGCATCCGCGAAGAGACCGGGCTGCCGGTTTCGGTGGCCGACGATCCCCTGGCCTCGGTGGTTCTGGGCACAGGCAAGATGCTTTCGGACTTCCGGCTGCTGCGCAAGATCAAGATCGACTAAAGTCAGGGGTCAGGTGTCAGGTTTCAGGATTCAGAAACTGCCCGCCGAGTGAATTGCAGGCATCGGTCCCTGACACCTGAAACCTGACACCTGAAACCTGGCCGCTATGGAATCGTTCTTCGTCCGCTATCGGAACCTTGTGGTGCTGCTGGCCATTCTGATGGCGCAGATCGCCGGTTTGGCGGTGCAGGTGCGCCGCAGCAGCACCGGCACGAACACGCTCGACCCCAGCGACCCGAGCGGCGTGCGTCTGATCCGGCTGTGGGGCAACGCCATCATTTCGCCTCCGGAGCGCCTGATCCACGGAACAAAAATCGGTCTGGGAGCGCTGTGGACGGACTACATCAATCTTCGCCACGTGCGCGACGAGAACCAGGACCTCAAAAAGACCGTGGACAGGTTGCGGCTGGAGCAGGCGGCACTGCTGGAAGACGCGCGCCAGGGCCAGCGGCTGCAGGCGCTGCTGGGTTTTCAGGAGAAATACATTTACACCACGGTGGCCGCACAGGCTTACGGCTCCAGCGGCAGCGATTACTCTCACGTCTTCTATATAGACAAGGGCGCACACGACGGCCTGAAGCCGGACATGGCGGTGATTACGGCCGACGGCATCGTGGGCAAGGTGCGCGACGTGTTCCTGCACACGGCTCAGGTGCTGGCCGTGAACGATGCCACCAGCGGCGCGGGGGTGATTCTGGAAACCACGCGCATCCGCGGCATCCTGAAGGGTGATGCGGTGGGGCATCTGGAAGTGGTGGGCGTTACGGCCGATCAGCGCATACAGCCCGGCGAGAAGGTGCTGACAGCCGGGGGCGACCTGATCTTTCCGCGGGGATTACCGGTGGGCGTGGTGGAGAGAGTGGTTCGCGATCCCGACCGGGACTCGTTCATCGACATTCTTGTGAAGCCGGCCGCGCATCTTGAGCGCCTGGACGAGGTGCTGGTGATTACCTCGACGGAGCCGCGCTTCTCACCCCAGGAACAGCAGGATCTTGCCACGAGCGCAGCGGAACAGAACGCGGTGCCGACCGCGATCAAAGACCAGATGAAGGCGTCAGAGATCATGGGCGAGAAGCTGCCCGGTCTGATCGATCCCAACCTGCCGCCCGACCAGCAGCCGCTGCACGACACCAGCAATCCGAATCCTGCTCCGCCGCCGCCGCAGCCGCTGCACGCCGATGAGTTCTCTCCGGGCGCTGCAACCACTCCCGGAGCGGGGACAGATACGGAGCGCGCACCCAAGCCGCAGACCACGAAGCCGGCGGTTCCGCATGCTGCTGAAGACAACGGCGGCCCACCGCAACCCGCAGAGGTTTCCAAACCGCAAACCACGCCGCAGAGGAACCCATAGCCATGCCGTTGCTCAGCGCCGACAGCCGGCGCGATATGGAGATTCGCAGCTATCCCCTGCTGGTATACGCGCTGGTTCCACTGGCTTCACTGGTGTTGCAGGCATGGCTGCCGCGCGTGGTGGGACGCTATGACTGGTTCGACCTGCCGCTCGTCATCACCGTGTATTTTGCTTTGGGACGCCGCAGCCCCATCCAGGGCACCATCATGGGCGCAGGGATGGGGCTGTTTGAAGATGCGCTTTCGCACCACGCCATCGGCGTGAACGGCATCGCCAAAACCATGGTGGGCTTTCTGGCGGCTTCTGTCGGCATTCGCATCGAAGTCGAGAACCAGATCGTTCGCTTGATGCTCAATTTCTCGCTTTCGCTGCTGTCGAGCGTCATCTACTTTTTCACCTACCGTTTTCTGCTCGGTCTCGCGCTCGAATGGAGTTGGCTGACGGAACTGATGCGGGCGGTGGGAAACTCGCTAATTGCCATCGTGCTGTTTCCCCTTTTGGACCGTCTGCAGATGAGGGAATGAGACAGCGAGCGAGGGAGCAAGGCTGCGAGAACGGGTTGACATGTGCAACACATGCAAATATGCTCATAGCATGGCATGTATGATTCAAGTTCGGAATGTCCCGGAGGCTCTACACCGCGGCCTGAAAGCGAGGGCTGCGACAGTGGGGATGACCCTCTCCGACTATTTGCTCAGGGAGTTACAGGAAATCGCGGAGCGTCCCACGCTGGCAGAGTTCCGCGAGCGGTTGCACAGGCGCGGGCCCTTTCCTGCCGCTCTGGACACCGCCCGTCTGGTGCGTGAAGAACGTGGGGCGCGATGATTGTTCTCGATGCGTCGGCGGCGGTCGACTGGCTGCTTCAAACTCCTGCCGGACAGCGCATTGAGCAGCGAATTTACGCGCACAGCGCTACCCTGCATACGATGCATCTGCTGGATGTGGAGTTTGCGCAGGTCCTGCGGCGCCTGGTGCGCGAGAAGACACTGACTGCGAGGCGGGCCGAGGAGGCTCTTGAGGACCTGAGGGTTCTCCGTGTTACCCGCTATGCCCCTGGGCTGCTGCTTAAGCGCATTTGGCAACTCAGGCAGAACCTGAGCGCCTACGATGCGGCCTACGTCGCGCTCGCCGAGGAGTTGAAGGCTCCTTTGATCACGCGGGATCGGAGAATCGCCTCGGCTCCAGGCCATTCGGCATCGGTTGAGGTCTTCTGAGGGGCAGGGAGCAAGTGAGAGAGTGGAGCCGCGCAGGCGGCGCGGGAATTTTAAGTCGGAGTATTCTGAAGCGAAGAGGTCATGGTTTCAAGCAGCGTCAATCGCGGTGAAAAGCTCTCCCCGGTCAAGGCGGCCGTGGTGCAGTACGGCATTCTTTTCATGATGCTGGGGCTGGGGGCCGGTTTGTGGCGGCTGCAGGTGCTGGACGTGGAGAACTATCGCGTGCTGGCCGAGCAGAACCGCATCCGCAAAGAGCCGATTCTGGCGCCGCGCGGCAAACTCTTCGACCGCGAGAACCGGCTGGTGGTGGACGACTATCCGTCGGTCACGTGCTTCCTGGTGCGCGAACAGAGCCAGAATGTGGATGCCGATCTGCCCCTGATCGCGAAGGGCCTGGATCTTGACCTGGAACAACTGCGGGCGACCCTGCACCGATACCGCGGCCAGCCTGGCTACCAGCCCATCCCTGTCAAACAGGACGTGACCGCCGACGAGCAGGCCTTTATCGCGGCGCATCGCAATGAATTACCTGAGCTGGAGACGATTGACGAAGAGCGCAGGCTGTATCCGCGCGACGGCTTTGCCGCGCACCTGATCGGGTACGTGGGCGAAGTAAGCGAGGACGACCTGAACAATCCGCGGTTCGCCTACTACGAGCCGGGCGACGTGGTGGGCAAGGCAGGCGTGGAGGAGACCTACGACGAGCTGCTGCGCGGGCAGGACGGCAGCCGCGAGGTGGTAGTAGATAGTCACGGGCGCGAAGTGGGCTACTTCGGCATCCAGCACGCGGTGCCGGGCCAGGACCTGAAGCTGACCATCGACAACGACCTGCAACGCGCGGCCGAGCTGGCCATGGGCGACCGCAACGGGGCGATTGTGGCCATGGACCCGCGCAATGGCGAGATTCTGGCCCTGGTTTCGCGACCGAGCTTCGATCCGAACGCCTTCGCCATCAAGATCGACCGCACGGAGTGGAACAAGCTGGTGACCGACCCGGACCATCCGCTCATGAACAAGGCCCTGCAGGCGCAGCTCGCGCCGGGTTCGACCTTCAAGATCCTCATGTCGGTGGCGGGTTTGCAGGAAGGCATTGCGCAGGACATGCACATTGTGTGCAACGGCGGATGGGGCCCCTACGGATATTTCCATCAGTGCGACCGCAGACACGGCCCCGTCGACATTCACACCGCGATTCCCTACTCCTGCGACACGTTCTTCTACATGCTGGGCGATAAGCTGGGCATCGACCGCATTGTGAAGTACGCGACAGCATTCGGCTACGGCCAGAAGACGGGAATCGATCTGCCGGGCGAACAGGCAGGGCTGATGCCTTCGGCGCAATGGAAAGTAAAGAATTACCACGCCCGCTGGTATCCCGACGAGACGCTTGACGTGGCTATCGGGCAGGGTGCGGTGGAGGCCACGCCAATCCAATTGGCGCGCATTATTGGCGGCATTGCGTCGGGCGGGCACCTGGTGAGGCCGCACGTGGTGTTTCCCGATCAGTTGCCGGCCGACTTCCGCAAGTCGCTCGCGGATAGTTTTCCGGGATCGGGCGATGCCTATATTCCCATCGATCCGGAGAACTGGGAAATCATCACGGACGGCATGGCCCAGGTGACGGAGCCGGGCGAGTTCCATACCGCAGGCTCGGCGCATCTGGAAGGTATCGACTTTGCCGGTAAGACCGGCACCGCCCAGCAGATGAGCCACGAAGCGCTCCAAAAGAGCGGCAAGGGCAAGAGCACCAATCCCAACGTGTGGTTTGTCGGTGTCACGCCGCGGCGGAATCCGGAACTGGTGGTTGCGGTGCTGTGGCAGAACGGGGAATTCAGCTACTACCCGGCGCGCATCGGAGCCCGGGTCGTGGAAGCGTACGTGGACAAGAAGCGCCGCCTGGCGGGCAACTTGCCGCAGCCGAAGGCCGCACCCCCCGTCGAGGTTGGCGCGGTGTGGACCACTCCCGGCGTCGAAACAGGGCTCGGTGCGCAACCGGGCGCAAAGAATACGGCGACTGCGGGGACCAGGGGCCAAATTCGCAGCGGACATTTCTACGTCGAAAACGGGCAGATTGTGGCCGCGAATCCAGCCGCCGCACAGACCAGCCGCAAGCCAGCGAAAAGCGCATCGCCTCCGGCGGCGGTGAATGCGCACGCAACGCCGACGGAAGTGGCCGCGGCGCTGCCCGAGCGCAAGCCCGTGTTAAAGGCCGCAGCGGGACTCGCACCCGGGCCTCAGCCGGGGCCCGAGCCGAGGAAGGATCCGTAGCGCTATGCCTCTGCGCCGCTTCCTGAGCTTTCGCGACTTCGACTGGTGGCTGCTCTGCCTGGTTCTGGTGCTGGGCGTCGTCTCTGTGCTCGAGATTTACTCGACCACGGTGCACACCCGCTTCGCGAGCTTCGAGTCGAAACAAATCCTTTTTATTGCGGCGGGCATCATTTGCATGTTCATCCTGGCCAAGATCGACTACCACCGTTTAATCGACTGGTCGCCGTGGATGTACGGTATCTTTATTGTTTCGCTGGTCGCGGTCAGGCTGGTTGGCCACAAAGCCCTCGGCGCACGGCGCTGGATTGCGCTTGGACCCATCCAGTTCCAGCCTTCGGAGTGGGTGAAGCTGGTGCTGATCCTTGCCATGGCGCGCTACATCGCCAACATCGGGGGCCGCAACCTGACCTGGAAGGAGATTTTCAAGGCCTTCGGCATGGTCGGCCTTCCCATGCTCCTCGTGCTGATCCAGCCGGACCTGGGCACCACGCTTACCTATGCGCCGGTGCTCATCGCGGGTCTGTTTCTGGGAGGGATCAACCTGCGTCAGGCCTCGATCTTAATGGTTTGCGGATCCGTTCTGGCCGTCGGTGTCTGGTCGAGCGGCAAAATTCTCAAGCCGTATCAGAAAGCCCGCCTGACCAGCTTTATCAACCCTCAGAACGATCCCAAGGGGGCGGGTTACCAGGTGTTGCAGTCGGAGATTGCCGTGGGGTCAGGAGGAATCTGGGGCAAGGGCGCGGAAAAAGGCACCCAGACGCAGGGCTATTTCCTGCCTATTCCGTACACGGACTTCATTTTTGCTGCCTTCAGCGAGGAGCACGGCTTTGTGGGCGCAATTTTTGTGCTACTGCTATACTTTCTTATATTGATGCGTTTGATTCAAAACGCTCAAACAGCCGCCGACCTGCCCGGTTCGCTTATTATCATGGGAATCGTGGCTGTGTTGACCTTCCAGATCGCGGTCAACGTAGGCATGGTCATCGGGTTTATGCCCGTCACCGGAATCCCTTTACCTTTAATGAGTTACGGTGGATCTTCGGTGCTGTTTATGTTCCTGGCGCTGGGCGTGGCAATGAATGTCCGCATGCGCCGGTTCGTAAACTGACGCGACTCGATCCAATTCGGCTCAGGGTCGCAAGGAAAGGGATTCGCGGTGTGCGGCCCGGGGACAATTTGGGATTGCTTCTGGCCGTAAGAGCAAGATTAGCAAGTATTTCGCCGGCATGGTCTGGATGGATCGCGCCCGGCAGGATTGGGTTTATGAGCACGCAGAGGCGGGATGGCCGCTGGGCTCCAACGACCGAAACCGGTCGCCGGAGCATGCGGCACGGCTCGCGGCTTGCACAAAGCATGGATTACGCAAACCGATCGAAGCAGGCGAACGCCGCTCCACGCACGTGGGTCTCCCCTGCGTCCGCCTCTGGTCGAACGGTCCGTCCGGCACATTTGCCGGCTATGGCCGCCCGAAGCACTCTGCAACAGGATATCCGCAACCAACAACGTGCTCGGTTTTTGTGCCCAGGCTCGCCGCCCGTGAGGCAGGCAGCCGCACTGAGGCCGTTCATCTATATAGGTTATCCGCCCATCCCCTCTCCTGCCGTCCTCGCGCGCGCCCATTCAACCTTGCCGTATGTACCGGCTGCCTTTGAGCGGTTCCAGAATTTACGTGCCCTTTTGAGGGTGGTGGATGGTGGCGTTTCCTTAAGGAAAACGCCACTTGGCACCACGGATCCTGGGTATGGCAATTCTGGAATCGCTGTAGGCTGCCGGACGGAAAGGTACGATGGCAAAGGAAATTTGTATCTCCAGCACACCGCATGAGACGCGGCTTGCGATTTTAGAAGACGATCAACTCGCGGAAATCTACTACGAGCGCGAAAACGAGTACACACTCGCCGGTTCGATTTACAACGGACGCGTGACACGGGTTTTGCCGGGCATGCAGTCGGCTTTTGTCGACCTCGGCCTGGAGCGCGATGCGTTCCTGTACGTAACCGACTTTATCGAGCTCGAAGACCAGGAAGAGACCGACGAGTTGGAGAAGGCTGCGGCGACCGGCCAGGCTCCGCGCGAGGTGCGGCATCCGCAAGGTGTCCCCCAAGGTCAGGGTATAGACCGCAACGGCGGACGCCGCGAAGAACGCGGTGGGCGCCCCGGTGACAGAAAACAGGAGTCCAGACCGGAACGCCGCGCGCCGGAAGAGACGCCGGTAGAGACGGTTGCTCCCGAATTCACGAGTGCTCCCGCAGCGGCGGAGACGGTGCAGGAACAGGAAGAAACAGGCGGGCGCCGCTGGCGAGGACGGCGTCGCCGCCGCGGCGGACGGGGACAGGACGTTGCACCGGAAGCGGCTGCAGAGGCAAAGCCAAGCGTTGCCGGCCCGGCCGAGCCGGTGGACACCGTGGCATGGAAAGAGGCGCCGCCGGCGTACGAAGTCCCTCTCGCACAGCCGGCACCGCATGCGCATCAGGTACCGGCTGCGCCGCACGGACGTCAGGCACCGGCTGCCCTGGTGCTGCCCGGTGAATCGCTTTCGAAGTATGGCGGCGCGCCGGCAGCCGAGGCGCCTCAATCAGAGCCAGAATCGACTGCACGGCCGACTCGAAGCTACACGTCGAAGCCTTCCACGCTCGTGGAAGCGCCGATTACCTGGGATGGCAGCGGCCTGTTGCCGGGAGAATCGCTCTCGCGGCATCGCGGACGCCAGCCGGAGGCCGAGGCCGAATCGCAAAGCGAATTCTCGAGTGCGCTGGATGCCGGAGCTGCGGCGGAGCCGACGGTTGAGGAGGAGCGCCAGGAGACCGAGTCGTCTTATTACGAAACGGAAACGGGAACGGAAGAGCCGGAGGAAACGGCTCTCGTGTTCGAAGAGGAGAGCCTGGGCGCAGACGCATTCAATGAGCTCTCAGAGGAAGAGGCACCGAAGCTCGAGACTGCCGAGGGCGAGATTGCCGCAGAAACGGAATTTGAGGAGACGACGGATTCTGCTCCGGCGGAATCTGAAGCCGTGGCATCGGAAGCTGACGATCGAGAGGAAGATGCGCCGGAGGAGGACGGGACGGGTGGGTCTGCTTCACACCGTGTCGATCCTTCGTCGCCGACGGGCTTCCGGCTGTTCGGCTTTGGAAAGAAGAAGAAGGAAGAGGAAGCTGCCGGAAAGAAGGCCGCCGCTCCGGTTTCAACGTATGCGCCGGGTGAAGGACTTGTGGAAGAGGAAGTGATTGAGGGTGAGGAGTTCGACGGTGCGCCCCATGCACGCCGTCACAAGCCCGAAGTGCACGACCTGGACGTGTACGAAGAGGAGACGCTGCCCTCGAACGTGCGCCCCGGCGACCTGGGAGAAATGTTCCAGGAGGCGCACCTCGACCATCGCATCCAACGGAACCTGGATGAACCGGGCGGCGAGGAAGAAGAGGACGAGGCCGCAGAGGAAGAGACAGCGACACCGGGCGCGCCGCCGGTTCGCGGCCGCGAACGCGGGCAGCGTGGCCGCAGCGGCCGAGGAATGCAGGGGCGCCGCGGTCCCTCGCGCCGCTCGGCACAGACCTCGGATCTGCCCATCATCTCGGACCTGTTGAAGTCGGGTCAGGAGATCCTGGTGCAGATTGCCAAGGAGCCGATCGCCAAGAAGGGCGCGCGCATCACCAGCCACATCGCGCTCCCCGGCAGGTTCCTGGTCTTCATGCCCACCGTGAGCCACGTGGGGGTGAGCCGCAAAATTGCTTCCGACGAGGAACGCCATCGCCTGAAGCGGATTCTGCTGCACGAGCGCGGCGAAGCTTCCGGCGGATTCATTGTGAGGACCGCAGCCGATGGTGCGTCGGAAGAGGAATTGCGCGCCGATCTGCGCTTCCTGATGAATCTGTGGAACGACATCAAGCAGCGCTCCGAATCGTCAAAGTCGCCGGCGCTGATCTACCACGATTTGTCGCTCATCGAACGCATTCTGCGCGACCAGGTGAGCTCCAACTTCTCGAACATCTGGGTGGATACCGAGGCTGACTACGAGCGCATCGTGCGCTTCCTCAATCGGTTTTCGCCCTCGCTGGTGCGGCGCGTCAAGCTCTACACCAAGGAGACTCCGCTCTTTGAGCACTTCGGCATCGAGGACGAAATCTCGAAGGCGCTGCGCTCGAAGGTGTGGCTGAAGAGCGGCGGCTCAATCGTGATCAACCAGACCGAGGCACTGGTAGCGATTGACATCAACACCGGCAAATATGTGGGCAAGTCGGCGCGGCTCGAGGACACGATTTTGAAGACCAACCTAGACGCGGTGCCGGAGATCGTGCGGCAAATTCGCCTGCGCGACCTGGGCGGCATTATCGTGATCGACTTCATCGACATGGACGAGCGCAAGAACCGCTACAAGGTGATGGCCGCGCTCGAAGAGGCGTTGAAGAGCGACCGCGCGCCGACCAAGGTGCTGCAGTTCAACGATTTCGGCCTGGTGGCGATTACGCGCAAGCGCGTGAAGCAGTCGCTGGAGCGGACGTTGAGCGTTCCCTGCCCCACGTGCCAGGCGACCGGCATGGTGAAAAGCGCCACCACCGTCTGCAACGAGATTTATGTGGAGTTGCGGAAGATGCGGAAGCACTTTGAGGCCGCCGACGTGATGCTGCGCGTGCACCCCGAAACGGTGAAGGTGCTGAAAGGCAACAACGCCCGCTGGCTGACTGAATTCGAGGAGCTGATCGGGCGCAATCTTCTGCTCAAGAGCGATGCGACGCTGCATCCAGAGCAGTTCGATATCCAGGGATAAAAGCCGCAGGTCAGCCGGTCAGCCGGTCAGCGAAGGCCGGAGCGAGGGCTCCGGCCTGTCGCTTTTTTCAGCCCCAATTGGAGCACTCACCGGATCACATGAATCGGAACACCCAGCTTCAGATTTCGCCAGGTCTGCTCCGTGGTATAGACCGGCGCTTTAAGCGCAATGGCCAGCGCCAGGCAGGAGCGGTCGCCGAGAGAAAGGCCATAC
>Ga0326728_10014743_pt1 | contig 16472 bp, 16 predicted proteins | sample MB3enrmetagenome_FD_207602 | JGI IMG/M metagenome (GOLD analysis project Ga0326728, IMG submission 207602) | Lab enriched peat soil microbial communities from McLean, Ithaca, NY, United States - MB31MN | ecosystem: Environmental > Terrestrial > Soil > Wetlands > Peat | place: USA: New York...
AATGCCGCTCACCAATAGACTCAGCCCTGCGCATAGTCCTGTTAATTTTTTCATCGCTCACCTTTGGCTTTCCAGATCAAATTCGTGGCTCGAATACTTGCCGCTGCACATACCGATGCAGTTCCACAGTGCAACTCTTCGGCTGCAGCCCGCATGGATTTGCCTGCGATTCAGGCCCTGAATCTAGGAGGTATAAGTCTTACGAACCAGAGTCTATCCCGTTTGACTCGCGCGACGCTGCTTCCGACTTATTTTTTTCGCTGCTTGGTCCGGCATTTGCTTGGTTCTGCCACGCCCGCTTCATGCGATAGACTTGTCCCCATGCCACGCGGTATCTTCATCACCTTCGAGGGACTGGACGGCTCGGGCAAGACCACCCAGATGCGCCGCCTTGCAGCATGGCTCACCGCTTCCGGCCGCACCGTCGTCATGCTGCGCCAGCCCGGCTCCACCGCGCTGGGCGACCGCCTTCGCTCCGTCCTGCTCGACTCCCGCTCCGAGTCCGCCCTCGGCCCCATCAGCCCGCTCGCCGAGATGGCCCTCATGTTCGCCGACCGCGCCCAGGCCATCGCCGAGATCATCGAACCGGCCCTTGCCGCTGGTTCCATCGTCCTCTGCGACCGATACACCGACTCCTCGGAGGCCTATCAGGGAGCAGGCCGCCAACTCGGCAGCTCGCGCATCCTGGCCATGCACGCGGCCGTGTGCAACAACCTTCAGCCGGACCTCACCCTGCTTCTCCTCCCGCCGCTGGAAGCCGCCCTTGCCCGCGCCCGCCGACGCAACCATCACCACGCTGCGGCCCAGACGCAACCCCAGCCGCAAGCGGCCACTCAGACTCAACCCGCCGACGAGAGCCGTTTCGAGCGCGAGTCCGACGACTTTTACACGCGCATCCACGCCGCTTATCTGCAGATCGCCGCCCGTGAACCCAATCGCGTCCTCATCATCGCCAACGACCCCTCCGGCGACAACTCTATCGACGCCATCGAACTCCGCATCCGCGCCCTCGTCGCTCCCCGCCTCTTATAACCAGTCGACTCACTGGGCGCCCCAGCCATCGCGTCTTTGTCTCACGCGATGGGCGGGATGGAGACGCCCCTACTCGTCCCCACGCTTGGCAAGCAGTCCTGTTGTGGAGAATCCTTCGACCAGCGGCACGATCTTCACCTGTCCGCCCCAGGCCATCGCCTCGCTGCCGCCTACCACCGTCTCCACCGAGTAGTCGCCGCCTTTGACGATCACGTCGGGCCTCGTGGCCAGGATCACCTCCAGCGGGGTTGGCTCGTCGAAGACCACCACCGCATCCACGGCGGCCAGCGCAGCCAGCACACGTGCCCGTTCGTGCTCGCCCACAACCGGGCGGCCGGCCCCCTTCAGTTCGCTCACCGAGGCGTCGCTGTTGATGGCCACAATCAGCCGGTCGCCAAACCGCCGCGCCTGCTCCAGCACCGTGACATGCCCAATGTGCAGCAGATCGAAGCATCCGTTGGTGAACGCTACCCGCTCGCCGTTGGCCTTCCACAGCGCCACGCGGCGCACCAGTTCTTCGCGCGTCACCACCTTGTCCTCGCCGTGCAGCGCGATCTCCGGAGCCAGCGCGGCCAGCAGCTCATGCTTCTCCACCGGCACAGTGCCCACCTTGCCCACCACGATCCCGGCCGCGATATTGGCCAGTTCCACGGCAGTCTCCGGCCTCAGTCCGGAGGCCAGGCACAACGCCAGCACCGCAATCACCGTATCGCCTGCGCCCGAAACATCGAAGACCTGGCGCGCCACGGCCGGCGCCAGCAAGCTGCTCCCGCCCCGCACCAGTGCAATCCCCTTATCGCTAAGCGTCGCGGTCAGGAATTCGATCCCAAGCCGCTCCACCAGCGCCTCGGCCGCATCCAGCAGCGCCTTCAAGTCGTGCTCGTCTCTGTGCACCGCTGCGGCCAGCTCCGCACGGTTGGGGCAGATCGTGGTAGCTCCGCGGTAGCGCGCGAAGTCGTCGCTCTTGGGATCTACCAGCACCGGGATCTCCCGTCCCCGCGCTGCCTCAATCACAGCCTGGCATACCTCCTCCGTCAGCGTTCCCTTGGCATAGTCGGACAGCACCAGCGCATCGCAACCGGGCAGCCGCGCCAGAACGCGCTCCACCAGCCGGTCGTAATCGCTCTGCGATCGCAAGCCAGGCCGTTCGCTGTCCAACCGCAACATCTGCTGCCGCCCCCCCAGAATGCGCTGCTTGGTAATGGTGGGAAATCCCTCCGAGACAATGAACTCCGGCGAGATGCCATCCGCGCGCAAGCCTTCCGTTAATAACCGTTCGTCCTCGTCGCCTCCGGTAAAACCAATCACATCGGCCTGCGCGCCCAACCGGCCCAGGTTCATGGCCACATTGGCCGCGCCGCCCGGCTGATGGCTTTGCCGGGTCGCGCGCACCACGGGCACCGGGGCCTCCGGCGAGATGCGCCCCACCTCGCCCCAGATGGTCTTGTCCAGCATCACGTCGCCCACCACCAGAAGCCGCTTGGACGCCCACTTCTGCTCAATCGCCTGAATCGCCTCGTGTAGTTGCTCGATCACCGTGCCCTCTTAGTCTGTACGGAAACTCTGTTGCTATCATAGCGGTGTGGCCAACTCCGCGAATAGAGTTCTACCTCGCACCCTGGGCACCGTCTTTCTGGACCGCGACGGCGTGCTCAATCTCAAGTTGCCCGAAGGCCGCTATGTCTCCTCGTGGAGCGAATTTCAGCCGCTGCCCGGTGTGCCCCAGGCCATCGCACGCCTCAACCGCGCGGACCTGCGCGTCGTCGTCGTCTCCAACCAGCGTGGCATCGCCCTCGGCCTCTACTCCTCCCAGGATGTGCGCAAGGTCCACTCTGAATTGCAAAGCTGGTTGCAATCGCAGGGTGCTCACATCGACGCCTTCTACTTTTGCCCCCACGGCAAGCAGCAATGCAACTGCCGCAAGCCGCTCCCCGGCCTCTTCCACCAGGCCCGTGCAGATTTCCCGGATATCGCCGCCGCATCCAGCATCATGATCGGTGATTCGCTCTCCGACATACAGTTCGGACATCGCCTCGGCATGAGGACCATCTTCCTCGAAGGAGACTCCGGAGTACAGAAACCAGGAGTGATCTCCGCGCGCCGGCTGGCCGATCTATGCTTCCCCTCCCTGCCCGAGGCCACCGACGCCCTGCTCACGCAACTCGCATCAACCGGCCCGTCCTAGAACGCGCTCCACTGCCTGCTCCATCTCTTCCACCGTCACCGAGCGGATGCACTTTTTCTCCATCGCAATACACGTCTCAAGACCGCAGCCAGAGCACTCCGGCGGATGGTGCACAATCTGGTTCCGTGTACCTGGCGGGAACCACACTCCCGGCAGGTTTCGCGCGCCGAAGGCACATACGCACGGCACCCCCATGCATGCCGCCAGGTGCTTCGGTCCCGAGTCCGGCCCAATGAACACATCCGCCTGCGCGAACACAGCGGCCGATTCGCGGGGCCCCAGCCGCCCCGCCAGATTCAACTTCGCGCCCGCCCAATCCTGCGCAGCGTACGCACAGAGGGCCGCATCTTCTTTGCCGCCGGCCATCACCAGTCCATACGGCGAGTACCTCCGGTACAGTCGTCCAAGCAGCTCACGCCAGTTTTCCTGCTCCCAGTCGTTGGCCTGCATCTTGCAGCCGGGCGCACAAACCAGCAACCGCATGCCCTGCATGGGTGCCAAGACCTGCGCCGCCGCATTCTTCTCGGCCGCATTCAGCCGCAGGTCCCAGTTCGCCAGGTCCTCCGCATGGGCCTGTCCCAGCTCCGCAATGGCCCGTTCCAGCCGCACCGCCTCCGCCTCGTACAGCCCGGTCGCTGAATCGTAGCGGCGCTTCATATCCGCCTCACTGGGCAGCCCCACGATCCGCCGCACACCCGCCAGCCTGAAAAATATCCGGTCGCGACGCACCTGGTTCCATGGCCGCAGAGGCATCAGGTAGACAAGCACGTCGGGCCGGAAGCGCCGGATCTCCCACGCCAGCCGCACCAGCTCCCCAATCCGCCGAGTCCCCACCGTGTAGCGCATGGTGCCGTGAATCAGTCCCGAATCGCCCAGCACCGCCGCCGAGGCAGCGGCCTTTGCATGCACTGGAAAGTTCGTCAGCAGCACACGCTCCGCCTCGGGAAAGCTGCGCGCAATCAGATGGAAGCAGGGCAACGCCGCCACCGTATCGCCCAGGCTGCCCAGACGATAGATCAGGACCTTTCGAATCGGTGACTCAGGCGGCAATCGATCTCTCCCACGGCGATGCATTCTACGCACAGCCGATCCGATGATAAAGGAAAAGCCGCCGCATGGCGTTTCCGTCTCCTGATTGTTCGCGAGATGCTCTGGAACCATCCCCTGCCTGCTGCTACAGTGGGAGGTACCTGCCACGCGCCGTCCCACCGCCCATGTTGAACGCCCTCGAAATCACGCGACTGCAAGACGAAGCCACGGTCCGCTGGCACCAGGAACCGTCAGCGCCAGTCCCGTTAGCTCCCAACTCGTCTAGCCCCGAGGCGGACCTCATCGACCTCGTGCTCGTCCATCACCGCGCCAACTTCGACCTCTGGCATGAGGAGGACAAGGTCCGCGAGCCCGGCGCCTGCGACGCCGCCATCGCCCGTCTTAAGCGCTCCATCGACATCCTCAACCAGAAGCGCAACGATCTGGTTGAATCCATCGACCGGCTGCTTCTTGCTGCCGCCGGGGAGCAAAGTCCCGATGCGCCGCTCCACTCCGAATCCCCCGGCCTCATCCTCGACCGCCTCTCGGTCCTCGCGCTCAAGCTCTACCACACCGCAGAGGAGGGCCGCCGCCCCACCGCCTCCGAGGGCCATCGCCAGCGCAGTCTGGCCCGCCACGCCCTGCTCCGCGAGCAGCGCGTGGACCTCGCCGCCTGCCTCGACGAGCTCTGGCAGCAGGTACGCAGCGGCCGCCGCCGTTTCAAGCTCTACCGCCAGCTCAAGATGTATAACGACCCCGACCTCAACCCCGTAATATACGCCCACAAATCGGACGCATGACCCAGCAGCGCGCCAGGCCGGGTTGACCTTCTTGTTGCCAAGACGTATAAACCCGAACATACTCAGTCCATCATGTAGTGGTGCTGCCCAACCCATCTGGGAGTTGCACCATGCAGACAGGAACCGCAGAGACCCGATGAAGAACGCCGCTCCCTCCACCTCCAAACGTCCGCGTACCATTGCCGGCGCCGTCTCCGCATCCGCTGGCGGCCAGCGCACTCAGGCCCTCGCCCGCTACGAGGCCGCCCTCCGCCTGATGCAGGACGGCAAGTTCGACAAAGCCTCCGCCGCCTTCCAGCAATTACTCGCCGCCTGCCCCCCCGAACTCACTGAGCGCATCCGCATGTACATCAACGCATGCACCCAGCAGAGTTCCAGAAGCGAAACCAAGTTCCTCTCCTGCGAGGAGCGCTTCGACTTCGCCATCTCCCTGCTCAACGACGGCAACTACGAGGACGCACGCACTCATCTGAAACAGATCCTCGCCGAGAATGCCTGCGCCGACTATGCCTTCTACGGCCTCGCCGTCCTTGCCAGCATGACCGGAGACGCACAACACTGCCTGGAGAACCTCACCGAGGCCATTCGCCTCAATCCGCGCAACCGCATCCAGGCCCGCGCCGACTCCGACTTCCAGGACATGGCCGACGACCCGCGCTTCACCGAACTCCTCTATCCCGAGGTCTAACCGCACGGGCTATTACACGCACCCCATTACGTTTACACTGAGATCAGCGGTGTCCTCCTCAACTCAAAACGGCAAACCGTCCTTGCGTGTCGTCGCCATCGGCGGAGGCACCGGACTCTCCACTCTATTGCGTGGCCTCAAGCGATACGTTGCCGCGCCCATAGCATCCCGCCGCGCCACCGACGCTGAACCCCGCCTCGACCCCTATTCCCAGCATGAATCGCAGCCGCCGGCTCTTCCCTGCTTCATCCGCGACCTTGCAGCCATCGTCACCGTCACCGACGATGGAGGCTCCTCCGGCCGTCTCCGCGAAGAACTCAACATGCTGCCCCCCGGAGACGTCCGCAACTGCATGGTCGCGCTCTCCGAAGACGAGCTCCTGCTCGCCAAGCTCTTTCAATACCGCTTCCACCACGGCGGTCTGGAGGGCCACAGCTTTGGCAATCTCTTCCTCGCAGCCCTCTCCGGCATCACCGGAGACTTCGCCCAGGCCGTGCAGATGTCCTCGCAGATTCTCGCCGCCCGCGGCCGCATCTATCCCGCCACCAACAGCAACGTCACCCTCACCGCGCGCATGGACACAGGCGCGCTGGTCCACGGCGAAACCAGCATCACCGCCAGCCCCCACCGCATCATCGAGCTCATGCTTTCGCCCGCCGACGCCGAACCCCTCCCAGCCACACTCGAAGCCATCGCCAACGCCGACCTCATCACCCTCGGCCCCGGATCGCTCTACACCTCGCTGGTCACCAACCTGCTGGTGCGTGGCATCCCCGAAGCCATCGCGGCCTCCAAAGCCACCCGCGTCTACATCGGCAACCTTATGACCCAGGCTAACGAGTCGCTCGGACTCACCGCAGCTCAGCACATCGAAAAGATCCTCGACCACTGCAATGGCTCAACCATGAACGGCAATGGAGCAAAACTGAATCGTCATTCTGACCCTGAGCTTGCCGATGGGTCAGAATCTCGGTCGTTGCCTTACCCGAGCCTGTTCGACTACGCCCTCATCAACACCGCCCCCATCTCGCCCACTTTGCTGGAGAAATATGCCCTCGGCGGCCAAGCCCCCATCGCCCCCGACCTCGAACGCATCCGCGCCCTCGGCGTCGAGCCCATCCCCGGCGACTTCGCCCAGGAGGGCAACCTCCTGCGCCACGACCCCGACCGCCTCACCCAGGCCCTGCTCGCCCTCGCCCTCAACCGCCCCGCCTAGCCCTTGCCAGCCGGTTCCGTACCGCCAGTAATATTTGTCATCCTGAGCGGATCTGCCCAGACATTAATGATGTGTCATCCTGAGCGAGCGTAGCGAGTCGAAGAGCCTGTCCTGAGCTTGCCGAAGGAACCTGCGGCTGCCTGTTATACATCATCGCCCGCCCTGTCCCCGATCGCGTTCATGTGATACCGTACCATCCATGACCGCCGACTTCTCCCACCAATGGGCCTACTGGACCCGCCATACAGGTCTTTGGATCCTACCCTTCAAATATGTCTTTGGATTAATCGCCGCATGGGGCGGACTCTATCTCCGCAGATGGCAGAAGCGGCGCAGCGAACAGAACGCTCAGGGCTGGCCCTCCATCGAGGGCCGTATCTCCAGTGGCAAGGTCGTCGCAATCCCCAAGACCTCCCGCTTTCTTGCCACCCTTGAGTACATCTTCTTCCTCCAGGAGTACTACACCGGCAAGTACACCCACGAATTCTCAAAGGAAGACGACGCAAACGACTTCGTCAGCACGATGAAGGACAAGCGGGTCCAGATTCGATATAAGCAGTCCAACCCCGATAAATCCATCCTTGAACAAAGCGTCGTCGAGCAGCACATCCTGCTCGCTCCCCGCTTCGGCTGAACCACCCACACAAACTCAGCAGCCCGTCATTCTGGCCAAAGGCCAGAATCTCCGTAGTTGCTTCTCATGCCGGCCCTGAGCCGTACCGCCATCTCTTACCCCGCCGTCACAATCTCCGAAAAATCCGCAATCCCCGAGAATGTCCGCAGGATTCGTTGGAGCATGAGAAGCCGCCGGTGCCTGATCTTCGTATCGGGATCCATGATCATCACCTGATCAAAGAATGCGTCTACGGAAGGCCTTAGCGTCGCAATCGTCTCCAGGGCTCTCACATAATCATGGCCCGCCGTAAGCTCCTTCACTTCCTTTCCAATCTCTCCCGCCTGCTCCACCAGGATCATCTCCACAGGATGCGCCGAGCTCGCCTCTGCCTCATCTCCTCGCGGCAGATCGCCCTTCTCCGCCGCCTGCGCCAGAATGTTCTTCATCCGCTTGAACGCCGCGCTCACCGCCGCAAAGTCCTCGCTCCCGCGCACCGCCGTCACCGCCTCCGCCCGCGCCACGGCATCTCGCACGTCGTTCGCACCGGCCGCCAGAACTGCCTTCACCACGTCGTACGCCTGCCCTTTCGCCTCGCGCAGGTAGAACTCCAGCCGTTCCGCGAAGAAAATCTCCACGCGCATTCTTACCGTCTCGTCCGGAGAAGCAGCATCCACTACATCGCCCAGCGTCAACGGCAGCGCCGGCTCGGCTTCCGCCAGGATCTTCACAATCCCGTTGGCCGCGCGCCGCAGCGCAAACGGGTCCTTCGATCCCGTCGGCTCCAGTCCCAGCCCGAACATTCCCACGATCGTGTCCACTTTATCGGCCAGCGCTAGCAGCGCCCCCTCCACCGTCCGCGGCACCGCATCCTCCATCGACTTCGGCAGATACTGGTCGTAGATCGCATCGCCCACCGCCGCCGAAAATCCCTGTGCCAGCGCGTACAGCCCGCCCACCTGCCCCTGCAGCTCGGTAAACTCCTTCACCAACTCGGTTGTCAGGTCGGTCTTCGCCAGCCGCGCCGCAGTCTGCAGCGCCGCCACGTCCAACCTCGATCCGCGCCCCACAATCACTCCGGCCAGCGTCGCAGCAACCGCCGACACCCGCTCCGTCTTCGTCGCGTAGCTCCCCAGGTCCTTCTGGAACGTCACCTTCTCCAACAGCGCCACGCGCTCTGCCAGCGGCACCCTCTGGTCGAACTCCCAGAAGAACCGCGCGTCGTTGAACCGCGCCCTTAGCACGCGCTCGTTACCATGCCGGATCACCGCCTCGCCCGCCGCATCCGCAGCCGTATTCAGCACCGCCAGAAAGTGCGGAGCAAGCCTGCCCTTCTGTTCCCTGCTCCCTGTTCCCTGTTCCCTGTTCCCTGTTCCCTGTTCTTCCACCGCAAAGTACTTCTGGTGATCGCGCATCACCGTCACCAGCACCTCTTCCGGCAGCGCCAGATACTCCGGCTCGAAGCTCCCCAGCACCACCGTCGGCCACTCCGTCAGGTGGGTGACTGTATCCACCAGCGCCTCGTCTTCGCGCCAGCGCAGGCTAGAATCACCTCCCGCCGCACGCGTCGCCTTGTCCAGCGCCTTGCGAATCGTCTGCTGCCGAGCTTCCACGTCCGCCATCACATGCGCCTTCAGCAACACCTGCTCGTACTCGTCGGGAAAGCCGACAGGAATCGCCTCATCGCCCGCCAGCACGCGATGTCCGCGCGTCGTGCGTCCCGCTGTCTTTCCTCCAAACTCGACCGGTACCACCACCTCGCCCAGCAGCGCCAGCAGCCATCGCACCGGCCGCACAAACCGCTCCGGCCTGCCTGCGCGCCATACCATGTTCTTCGCCCAGTAGATCGCCGCCAGCTCCTTGGGCAGCTCTTCGGCAATCACCTCAGCAGCCGCGCGTCCCACCTTCACCGAAGTCGCCGCCAGGTACTCGCCCTTGGCCGTCGTCACCGTCTTCAGCGCGGCCACATCCACGCCTGCCTTCTTCGCAAAAGCCTGTGCTGCGGCTGTCGGTACGCCATCCTTGTACGCAATCTTCACCGCCGGCCCAACCAGCTCCTCGCTGATGTCCTCTTGCCGCGCTGCAACCTCACCCACCCATACCGCCAGCCTGCGCGAAGTTGAGAACGTTTTTACTCCCTCCGTGTCACCCAACTTCAACCCACGGTTGGAGACTAATATGGATTTCACATCGCCAAGCAGCAATCGCTCTCGCCGCAGCATTTCAATGATGCGCGATCCAAGCTCCGCCTGCGCCCCGGCAATCATCCGCGCCGGAACCTCTTCCAACCCGATCTCAAACAAAAACTCCGCCATGCCTATACCACTCCCGCCTTGCTCTTAACTTTCGCCGTACGCGAAGTACCGGGTGCCCCATCCATCGCGCCTTTGTCTCACGCGATGGGTGGGATCGCAAAATCTCTACCAGCCCGATTCAGTGCTTCGCCCTGCTCCACATACGCCTTGGCCACGCCAATCACCAGTGCGCGGATTCTCGCCATCACTCCCACGCGTTCCGTCACGCTGATCGCTCCCCGCGCATCCAGCAGGTTGAACACATGCGAGCACTTCAACGCCAGCTCATACGCTCCCAGAACAGGAAACATTCGGACTTGTCTTTGGGAGAAGGCATTTGGATCAAACCGCATCATGGCTCCCGAGGAGCGTACTTTATCCAGGGTCTGTAGCATCTCGCTGAACTTCTCCAGCAGCGCCAGGCACTCCGCCTCGTACAGCCCCAGATGCTCCCACAGCTTCGCCACATCCGCGTAGTCGAAGCTGTACGCCGAAAACTGTTCCTCCTCGGCCAGCCGCATCTCGCCATACGTCACGCGTTTTCCCGTGTCCGGCTCAATCGCCCAAACAATGTCGTAGATCGAGTCCACGTCCTGCAAAAATCCCGCAATCCGCTCCATGCCATAGGTAATCTCCCCGCAGATCGGGTCCAGATCCATTCCGCCGCACTGCTGGAAATACGTGAACTGGGTGATCTCCAGCCCATCCAGCATCACCTGCCAGCCCACGCCCCACGCGCCGCCCACCGGCCACTCCCAGTTGTCCTCTTCGAACTTGATGTCGTGCTCGCTGAGATCAATCCCCATCGCCTCCAGCGATTCCAGATACATCTCCTGGATATTCTCCGGTGGTGGCTTCAGAATCACCTGTAGCTGCGTATGCCGGAACAGCCGGTTCGGGTTCTCGCCATAGCGCCCGTCCGCCGGCCGGCGGCTCGGCTGCGCATACGCAATGCGCACCGGCTTCGGCCCCAGCACCCGCAAGAAGGTGTCCGGCGTCATCGTCCCCGCGCCCACCTCCACGTCGTACGGCTGCTGCAACACGCATCCACGCTCCGCCCAGAACCTCTCCAGCCGGAACAACAGCTCCTGAAACGTCAGCGCCTTCGTCTTCTCTTCCGCAATCGCCCGCATCTTCCCTCTGTTTTCGTTGTCCTTCCCAGTCTAACCAACTCCGCCCACCCGTAGCGTATTCACACTCGCCTTTGCCTCCTCCACCGCAAATGGATACCTCATCGCGCACCCAAAAATCGCCACCAGCAGCGCCGCCTGCACCAGCCCATCGAAGACAAACACCCGCGGAAACAGGAACAGCGTGAACGCCGCGAACAGCGGCACAAACAGCATCACCGTCCCCTTCAACCCACTCACCTGCACCCCAGCCCGCTCCGCCCGGATCGCCAAAAACAGCAGCGCCAGCAGCGGCGCGTACAGATGCACCAGCGTGTGGAAGTACGACACTGGCGGAAACATCACCATGAACGCCGTCACCGCCAGCAACTGGTTCGCCGCCGGCATCCTCCACAGTTTGCCGAAGAACGCCCAGCCCATTGCCGCCGCTCCAAGCCCATAGTACGGCAGCGTCAGCCATGCCAGCGGCACGCCCGTCATCATCGCCGCCAGTTTCACCAGCGTAAACGTCGAATGGTTCGCCGCCAACTCCCTCAAACTCCACTCGCTCGCGCGCAGCCCCTGGTAGCCAAATACGTTCTGTAGCGATCCACGCCACGCCACGCCCATCGTCGGTCCCAGCCACCACAGCGCCAGCACCGTCGCCCCTGCAAACGCAGCCACTCCCAGCGCAAACGCTCGCCAACGCCCGCGCGGCAGAAACAGGATCAGCAGCACTGCGGGATACAGCTTCATCGCCGCTGCCAGACCCCACAGAACTCCCGCCGCATCGTCGCCGCCGCGCGAATCCCGCAGATAAGCCCACGCTCCCGTCGCCGTCAGAATCCACAGCGCAAGCTCCACGTTCCCCTCATGCACCAGGCGCGCAATCGGGAACGAGATCGCCGCCATCGTCAGCGGAAACAGCGTCGCCGTTGCCGCGCCAATCTCAACCCGCATCAACGCCCGCCGCACGCCCCACACCGCAATCGCAAGCCACACCGCCGCCACCTCCAGGTAGCGCAGCACCGGGCTGGCAGCCGAGTAGAGTCCCGCCATCACCATTGCTGCAAACGGCGGGTAAGCCACCGGCGAATACAGTGGGTACGGCACCGGCCGCGCCGTCACATTGAAGAAGAAAGCCGCCGTGTGCAGCCACTGATACGTCCCCGGATACTCCATCAGGTCGCCGAACAGCGGGTCGCCCAACGGGTTGTAGTTCAGCGATGTATACCCCGCGCGATACTCCACCCACGCCACCGCCAGCGTCAGCCCAAAGGCCACCGCCGACCACGCCCAGAAGCTCCGCAGCACCGCCGGCAGACGGACCCGTCCGCCCGCGCTCTCAGTCTCCGGTCTGTCCACCGCCCTGATCGCCATTCAGCCCAAGTCTAGCCCACCGCGATCGGCCCCAATCCCTTCATCCCCGCGCCAGTACCCGCGCCGTCATCAGCCGTCCCTCCAGGTGCCGTTCCAGCACCTCGATGGCGAACCGCCTCAGGTCTGCCGCGCGCGTCTTCGGCCAGTCCTCCGCCGCCAGCCCCTTCACCGTCCCGCGAAAGATCCGCCCCGCCGTCGCCACCGATTCCGCGCTCAGGGCCTCGCTCCCGCCCGCTCGATCGTCGGCGCACGTCACCCCATCGCTCGCGGATGAGTACCACACCGTACCTCCGCGCAGATCCAGCCCACACGCCGCGCACCGTCCCAGCTCCGGCATCCATCCCATCAGCCGGTTCATCCACAGCGCAAAGTACGTCACCGGCATCCACACCCGTCCCACCTGCAGCTCGTCCAGCACCGCCAGCGCCAGCCGGAAGACCGCGTCCTCCACGGCCCCCTCCGGCATCGCCTCCTCCAGCACCTCGGCCACCATCTGCAGCGCCGCCGTCCGCGCGTAGTCCACCGGCCGCGACATCGGCGACGACAGAATCTCCAGCGCATCCAGCCGCATCAACTCCTGCCGCGGCCTCTCCACATAGGTCGCCCTCACATGGGTCATCGGCTCCAGCGCTCCGCCGAACCGCCGCCTACTCTTCAGCGCGTGGCGCGCCACGCCCTTCACCCGTCCCTGCTCGCGCGTAAACAGGCTCACCACCAGGTCGGCCTCGTGAAACGGCCATGTGCGCAGAACAATCGCCTCGCCCACATGCTCCGTCATCGCGCCGCCTCACCGACCCTATCCTCTAGGAAGCCGTCATTCTTACTCGTAGAGCAGAATCTCCGTCGTTGTCTCTTTCTGCCGCCAAAACAAAAAAACGCGCAGCCCAAAATTCGGCACCGCGCGTCCGCACTCACTGAACACTGACAACCGATCGCTGACAGATGTCTTTGTCCTACCGTCCGTAATGGGCCGCGTTCTTGGCCGCAAAATCCGCCCACTTCTCCGGCAGGTCGTCGCCCGCGTAGATGGCTGACACTGGGCACACCGGAACGCACGCTCCGCAGTCGATGCACTCCACCGGATCGATGAACAACTGGTCCGCTTCGCCGTATCCCGCCTCGTCCTTCTTGGGATGAATGCAGTCCACCGGACACGCATCCACGCACGCCGTGTCCTTGGTCCCGATACATGGTTCCGCAATCACATAAGCCATAAGTCCAATCTCCCTCGCTGTTCAAAATATCGCGTATTGAAAAAGCGCCTGACGAAAAGTCAGCCCCAGACACTCTACGGTCACAATACTACTACCTGCCCCTGAACTATTCGTTTCAGCATACAAGATTCCTCCCCACGCCGCAGCGATTCATAATTCTCGCGCCTGCTGCGCCGGGTGCCCCATCCATTCCGTACTGGGTGCCGGGTGCCCCATCCATACCGCGCTCGTTGCGGAATGGGTGGGAGACATCGCCATTGTCTTCGATTGAGTTCAATCGCGGTAGAATCGTTCCATGCCCTCAAACCCTCAGCCCCCGAACCCCCTAGGCCACGCCCTGCGCGCGCTCATCGAGGTTGCGTTCATCATCTTCCTCTTCTACTCCAACCTCCTGATGGGCGAGTTCAACCGCACCAGTGGCCGCGGCAAATCGTTCGCCGTCGCGCTCTACGACATCTTCACCATTAAGAATTTTGCCATCGCCCTCATCGCGGCCTCCATCGGCTATGTCATCTTCGAGCGCCTGCGCAAGCAGCTTTAGGCCGGCATCCGCGCCGCCAGGTCCACCGGAAAGATCCGTTCCACCGAAGCTTCTATCTCCTCCGCCGTCCACCAGCGAATCTCCTTCATCAGCGCAATCTCGTCCGCCGTCACTCCCTGCAATGCCGGCTCGTCCGCCGAGCATCGCGCCGTAAACACAAAGTCCACGTTGTCTCGCATCTCGCCCTGATGTTCAAACTGGGTTGCCTCGGTGTACACCGGCCCCACCACCTCCACCGTGAGCCCCAGCTCCTCGCGCAACTCGCGCCGCGCGGCGTCCATCGGCGTCTCTCTCGCCTCAATCTCTCCGCCAGGCGTCAGCCAGAACCGGAACTCCCCATCGCGCCGCATCGCTACGCAGCGGATCAGCAGCACCCTCCCCGCCGGATCGAAGACCATCACCCGCGCCGTCCGCCGTGCCCGCAATTTACTTCCCCGCCTTCCTTCTCGCCGCAAACTCCGCCGGCGTTGGAATCGGCGACATCTTGCGACCCGCAAACATCTCCTGAAACAGGTGCTGCATCTCGTCCTTGATCAGCCCATTGGTCGCCAGCACCTCGCGCGAGTCCAGGGTAAACTTCCCGCCATCGAAGTGTGTCACCATCCCGCCCGCCTCCTCCAGCAGCAGAATGCCCGCGCTGGTGTCCCATGGATTCAAATTGAACTCCCAGAACCCGTCCAGCCGCCCGCACGCCACATACGCCAGGTCCAGCCCCGCCGACCCCGCCCGCCGAACCCCATGCGACCGCAGCGTGATCTCCTGATAAAAATGCACATTTGGCGAACTGTGTCTCTTCTGCGAAGGAAATCCCGTCGCCGTCAGCGACTCGGCCAGCGTCCGCGTCTTCGACACATGGATGGCCTTGCCGTTCAGCCACGCGCCCTTGCCCCGCTCGGCCACGAACATCTCATCGCGCAGCGGATCGTAGACCACACCCGCCACAATCTCTCCATCCGCGTCCTTCGCAAGCCCCGCCGCCCGCCGCTCCAGCCCCAGGATCACGCAGAACGCAGGAAATCCGTGCGCAAAATTCGTCGTTCCGTCTAGCGGATCGACATACCAGCGGAACTCGCTCTCCATCTGGTCGCGAGTCCCCTCCTCGCCGTAGATGCCATGCTCCGGAAACGCGGCCGTCAGCCGCTCGCGTATCAGCTTCTCGCTTGCCCTGTCAGCCTCCGTCACCAGGTCCACGTCGCCCTTGTACTCGGTCTCCACCCCCTTCTCGTAGAACCCACGCAGCAGCGCCCCCGCCTGCCGCGCAATCCCCTCCGCCACATGGGCAAACTCGAACCGCTTCATCCTCTCTCCTCAACTACATCGCTCCTTACCAGCCTATCAGCCCACACCACATACACCGTCATCCTGAGCCGGGTGCCCCATCCTCGCCGCAGCTTTATCGCGGCTAGGGTGGGTTATCGTTCGTGGTAGCGAACAACCGCCGTTGTCTGCTTATGCTGTCATCCTGAGCGAAGTTTGGCGCGCCCAGCGCCAAATGTAGTCGAAGGACCTGCGGTTAGTTTGCTCATCCTCAGCACACCACCTTTTCTCCCACATCCTCCCATTCCCCCCATTTGCCCCTGCTTCAACCGTATAGGTAAGATGCATCGTATCCATCTCCCCAAGGGAAAACCTATGACCCATCCTTTCGCCATCAAACCTACCCTTTCGTCTCTCGCCCTGCTCTCGCTCGTTGTTACGCTGTTGACCGCGTCCCCAGCCCAACAGCCCGCCGTTGCGAACCCCGCGCCCGCGCCCCAGGCCGCCCCGCCCTCGCAACCCACCAATAATTCCTGGACAGCGCCTCCCGGCACCACCATCAGCATTGACCGCCGCTCCGGCCGAACCACCATGACCCTCCCTGTCCAGCCCGTTGACGGATCCGCCGAGCAGGCCCTACGCTTCGCCGACTGGGACGCGCATCCCTACGCCGGTTCAGGCCCCTACCCGGCTACACGCCAGGAACCCGCCTCGCTTCCCACCCACACCCTCTATCTCCCAGCCGACCTCAGCCACGCCCCCAAGCTCCCTATCATCCTTTGGGCCAACGGCGGATGCCGCAACACCTCGGTCGAATTCACCCGCTTCCTCGGAGAGATCGCCTCGCACGGTTACCTCGTCGTTGCCATCGGTCGCAGCACCATCCCATTCCTCGTCATCCGCGGCAGCATCGCCGCCGTGGCAGATCAGAAAGATTCCAACGGCAACCCATACGTCATCATGGACGCCTCCACCATGACCCGCGGTCTCGACTGGGCCATCGCCGAAAACTCCCGCCGCGGCAGTCCCCTCTTGGGCAAGCTCGACACCACCAAAGTCGCCACCATGGGCCAGTCCTGCGGAGGCCCGCAGGCCTTCACCGCCGCGCACGACC
>Ga0326728_10014744_pt1 | contig 16471 bp, 10 predicted proteins | sample MB3enrmetagenome_FD_207602 | JGI IMG/M metagenome (GOLD analysis project Ga0326728, IMG submission 207602) | Lab enriched peat soil microbial communities from McLean, Ithaca, NY, United States - MB31MN | ecosystem: Environmental > Terrestrial > Soil > Wetlands > Peat | place: USA: New York...
ATATTTCCAATAATCAAAATATTATCTATCACATAATGTTAGTAATAAGCGCTTTCATATCTAGCACCATCATTTTTCCTTCATTTTTTATTATGGAAAAATATTGTTCAAAGGTAGTATCAGTCCTAGGCTCTATTACCGTTTCAACACTACCATTTTTAAATTTTTATAGTTTTACGCTAATGACTGAGGTATTATTTATACCCTTATTTTTATTTTCCATATGGTTTATCCTTAAAAGCTATGAAACTAACAATAAAAAATGGGAATTATTAACTTCATTGTCAATTGTATATTTATATATCACTAGATCGACTGGATTAGCAATGCTGATAGCATTTGTATTGACATTTCTATATTATATTGTTTCAAATTTAAATCATGATCGAGTGCTTGTTTTAATAAAAAAAAGTTCATTTTAATGGCTAGTATCATTATATTTTTATTATGTTGGCTTACGTATTCAACCTATTTTGTGGATATCTATCAACCATTTAGTGATAAATTAACGAAAGCTTATGATTTTGGATCAGCTCATAATATCAAAGGGGCGGTAGGGCACGGAATAGACATCTTCGAAATTACTAAAAATATGTTGATATTTATTAAATTCTTTACAAATTTAATAAGTTACCTGTCAGTTGGCTCTTCTTTTCTGTTATTTATAATTATTTATTATTTTATCCTGTTACTTCTCAATAAAAAACCATTGAAACATCATACATTATCAATGCCAATTTTCTATGCTACCATCAGTTCCCTATTATTGATAATCGCTACTATCAGCTTTCTGTTTGAGGATAAAAATACAAACCTGATACTTGGAAGATACATTGAACCAATCATACCAATAATAATGTTACTCGGAATTATATGTATAAGTAACTTTGATCAAAAAATAATGAACAAAAGGAATATTCTTTATTTTATAGTTAGCTGCATTCCTCTTATACTTGTTATACCTTATATTTTCGTCTGGGATAATATTATTATCAATGTCTTCAATGATATACAAAATAATCCGACACTGTACGCATATAATATATTTTATGGGTATCCTACGTTTAATGCATTCGCAAGATTCTATGAACCGAGTTTTACAACTCTAACACAAACAATCTCATCATCTTTACATTCATCATTGGTTATGTACATATATTTTTCGGTGACGGTAGCATTAATAACACTATCAATGAAAAAAAAGCATTATATTAGTCTACTATTGATCTTTATTATCACTTCATCACTGATTTTTTCTACAACATTATACCACGTTTCAGTAGCAAAATCAAATGATGAAATGAATAATAATATAGCAAAATTTTTAACAAATAACACAAATGACAGGACTATCTATCTCATCGACCAAGCTACTATTACTACAAATGTAAACATAGAAAAGTATGTTTATGGATTTTGGAATAAAGGAAATATTAATTATGTCAACGCAGGAAAAACTTCTCTAAAAGACATGGAATTAAATAAAACAACATATCTGATATCGACAAAATCTTTGCCATATAATAAAATAGCTAAAGATGGTAATTTTACTCTTTACCTAGTAAAGAGTGCTTCTCCATTAATCAGTTGATATCTTAAGAGTTATATAATTTAAAAGCTTTTTTAAAAATAGTTCCTTAAAGTCTAATGGGTCTATAAATGTCTAATTTGCTGATATTAGTAATTTCAAAGATTGTCGTGCTTATTTTTAGTGTCTTATTCTGGAAGCATTTCCTGTTACTTTTGCATTTTTAACATATTCAAAAATATTGACATAACCTGCGTTTACTTTGAGAATATTTTTTCAAATAGTAAATTGTAAACTTGTTTTATAGACTACTTCCTAATTTTTGTCTGTCTCTGTTTTATGAACCAGATAATACTACTTCAGGTAATCTCCACCAAAGATATGTACCTGCAGCTCTTTTTCAGTAAACCTAAAAATGTAAATCGAGATTAATAAATTGTTGCAGTAATCATTTCAAATTAATAAATTTTTAATATAATATATTTAGGTTTAAGATAATTAAGGATTTCATGCTATTGATTTTTTTAGTTCAACCGCATAAGTCCTATATAATAACTAATTTAGTCTCATTTAGACATGTTAGCTCATGATTCGACTAGTCAGCAATCAGTGATCTATATCGTTGCCGAAAAAACGAGTTGTTTCTACCAAGCTTGCTCGGCTAAGACAATCTGTGGAAGATATTGGGTGGCCTCGTTCCAGTAGCATCCATAAGGTCCGCAAACTACCTCGCTATCACCGCTATCGCCATACGGAGCAGGCGGGTAAAATGGTCCTATGAAACTAGTATTATTATGTTGATATAGAGTCGGCGCGCCGTAGGGAAATGATCTCATATAACTATTATTATAGTTCTGTGCGCTCGCTGACATAATTGTCAATGACACTACTAAAAAGACTAACATAAGAATGCCAAGTATTGTTTTCATTCTATCAAATTTTTGTTTCTCCATATTTGTGTACACTCCAAACGTATTTCACTTTCTATTATTTTTTGAGTCTGTTGGTTTTTCCATTTACTCCCAATCGGCAAATTACTGGTAACCATTCATCTGAGTATAAATAGATACCGTTAAAAAATTAAAATGGAAACAAGTAGGTACGTGACCACATCGGTGTATTTGGAGACTTTAGTACTTATATACTTACATATTTTATTATATTTAGATAAGTCTTTATAATATATAGCGAAATATAACTAAGAAACTAATATTAAGTAGAACAATTTTTGACTTAAATTGGAATAAGTAACACCATTTTCAATTTTTATATGATAAAATGCAATATAACTAAGGAAAATAGTAAATACAAGTTTATCATAAATTCACATATTTATCCAAAAGAAAGCGAAACACAAGAACCCTAAAATCTGTGCATCGAACTTGCAATAGCGGAATTCATGATCCGGAAGTGAAGGTAAGTGAAAAGTTTCAGGTTTCGGGAACAAAATGCCAAATGTTAAGGAAGGTTGTTTTCACTCCCATCCTTCCTTCTTCTTCTTTTCGAATAGATACAATATCAAATCTGGATCATGATGATCCAAAATGAGCTGTGTGTTTTAGTCCTTGGCCACTTTCTTTCCTATTAAATACAAGAGACCACCACCAACTAGCCCACCTATTACCGCGGACAGGATGTATCCTGCTGAAGCTACAGGTTTTGAATCTTCGAAAGAAGGACCGTTTGGTATGTTATAATCTTTCAGTGGTGCATGCCATAATTCAGAGAGCTCCTCAAACCCCGGTGGCACATATCCAATTTTATCTTTAAGTTCATCTGATTCCCATTCGCCATATGCAGTACCTGCTGCAATCAGACCTATAGGTGCAATAATTATCAGTAATGCCAGACCAATCGCTAAATTTCTTGTCAACTTATCCATATTCTCACCTCAGGCTATGACTTCTCTCTTCATTTTGTTCATCTCCACTTCAGATTTCTCTCCATAAAATACAGATGTATCTGTTCTCTGGATATAGGCAAAAATAATTGCGGTAATCACTGCTTCAAGAATGCTGAATGCTAAAGCGTGTTCAAGTACCATGGCAGGAACAGTTACGCTCAAAGAATATGGCATATAAAGTGGGACTCCTTCAGCCGTGTGTTCCAAAATTGGCTGTATCCCCAATTCAAAGCCCGCACATAACGATGCCACGGTCAGAGAAAGCCAGCCAGCAATGGCTGCAGCAATAATTCTTGTATAGGATGTAATCACTGAATTCCCACTAATCAACTTATAAGTATAGTAAGCGACAAAGGATACTACCAATCCCATATTAAAGCAGTTAGTGGCTATGGCTGTTATTCCTCCATCACCAAAAATCAGTGCTTGCAACACCAAAGTTACAGAAATAGCTATAAGTGATGCCCATGGGCCAATGACTATGGAGATAATTCCACCTCCTACTGCATGGCCTGTGCTGCCTCCTGGAATAGGCACGTTGAACATCATTATTACAAATGAGAATGCGGCTGCTAGCGCCAGCAGAGGGACCTGCCTAGACTTGAGCTCTGCAGTCAGCTTATTTCCTGCATGATACCATATTGGGATCATAATAATCCAAAATGCAATATATGTATGCGGCCCTAAATATCCGTCTGGAATATGCATTTTTATCTCTTCCTTCAACTCATTTCCTATGGTTCTAAACTGAAATCTTTATTTAGACTAAGTAATTCGTCACGATATTGAAAATTCTCCTTATACGAAGAATAATAACACTCTTGAAATGAGTTTTTTGAGAGTGCTTTCCGGCAAATGACTCAGTTTCCTTAAATATTAAGCAATGTGCTTGTTGATTGTTTCTAGAAAATGTAAGACTCACGCAAATAAAAAATAAAATCAAATTCAGTAGGCTTTATTCTCGAAACTTGAAAATTTAGATTTTGGACAGTTAAATATCTAATACGATTGATTTTTCAGTTCAATTGTGTAAGTCTTAGAATGCTTTTAGAATACTAGATTGCTATGTGTTACATATGTATCTTTTTATATTACTTTTTTGGACAAATTTTAATTTTATTGTTAAGTAACGCTTTATTTTCATCTTATAGATATCCAAGAATGCTTTGTATTTGGAATCAAAATATGAATTATAATAATAACTGAGTCCATGAAAAAAGATGAGGGGCTTGTACAGATATGGAAATAAAGTAATTCTCATAAAGATAGAGAAGTAATGTAAAATTAAAAAAAAGTAGCAGAGAAGACAGATCTTGGTCAATTGAAACTGATGTAATAATCAAACTCCTTGTTTTTTCGATATTGTCATTTGAGTTTTCACATAAACATTATAATTCAGACAGGTTACAGTAGAATTGCCGCAAAAGGTAGGTAGTATTGTAATTTTGCTGTAAACTCAAAATCAGATTTTTGTTTACTGCATATATTTGAGTCTTCTGATATGGAACTTTTACTCAATAACTTATCAATATTTAAGATTTTATAGAAAATGAGACAATCTACTGTAAGTTTTTATTATTTGTTCTTGTTTAAAAGCTAGTCATGGGAGGATTTTGATAAACCCCTAAATCAAATCTTGTCATGGGTTTATAATTAGTGTATTAAATGACTCGTGAAAAAAGAGGTTTATCAAAATTCTCATGAGTCTATTTTTTTCAGGAGAAGATTCTTATGATCAAGTTTTTTGATTCCATAAAATATCTAAAAAATATTAGCAGTTTTAAGAAAAAAATGCCATAAAATATTTCATCAAGTAGCGAACCATAATTTTTCGTATTCTTTCCATGCAGGTGAAATCCCCTACCTGCCTGCTCTTACAGGTGAGGAATATCCAGTGCTGCACGGTTAAGTAACAAATTTAGGAGTTTTTTTATTTTTGTGTCTGTTATTGTAGGCATATGTATGTATGATAACCTTGTATTTAATATTTTTTGTAACATTTGTTATATTTAATGTTATTATATTTAAAAATTATAACACATATCTAAAAGAAAACCATAATTTAAGGATAGATTGTATAAATCTTCGCCCCCCAAAGATGGAAAAGATCACGACTTCTTTAGTAGTTAGATGAAATATCAGCTTCTTCGGTTTCCAGGATTATTAAAAAACTGTACGAAAGGTTGAATAATTCCCATCAAAAAGAATAAAAAAGAAATACCTTCTTTGCTTATTGATGCTAATTATTATAAGGTAAAATATGGGCTTCACTATGAAAACACGGTTCTCTTTGTAGTTGTTGGAATAAGGAATGATGGTTACTGTGAGATCTTTGGAGTAAGATTAGTAGAAACTGAGGACTCTTTGTTTTGGAAGGATCTTTTCGATGATCTGAAAGAAGAGGTTTACGAGGTATTAAGTTAACAGTTTATGATGGACACAAAGGGATACAGAAAGCAATTAATGAATCCTTTCATGGATTAAGCTTAGAGATGTGTCACATACATCTGATAAGATAAGTTCTCAAGAAGGTACCAAAAAGAAACAAATAGACGTGGCTGAGAAGTTAAAAGAAGAATTAATGGAGCCATAACTTTTTCAGAGGTCTGAAATTACTCGCTTGTCGGTGAAGAGAGGTGGGAAGTTTAAAGTTCAAGTGCGGAAAGAAAAAAAATATGACGTTCTGTTCAGCCTTGAATTTTTCCCGAAATCCTTTCTTGTGTATCGTCTGTAAAATTTCTAAATTTTTGGATTATTAAGTTCAATTGGTTTGGACGAGTGACTGTTCAACAATTAACATATATAAATTCTTTTTTAGATGATTAATAACACAAATTTTAACTTTAATATCATAAAATAAAATTAAATTAAAGAAAAATATTAAATACGAGTTTGTCATACACCAATATGAGAATTTCGATAAACCTCCAATCTCAACAACTTGTTTATATGCGTTTTATAAACAACCAGTCAAAAATTGAAATTTATCGAAATCCTCCAATCCTCCAAAAGATATTATTAATTAAAAAAAACCAAATCGTCCCTGAGATGTAATTGGTCATGTCTATGTGTTGTTGAAAAGCGTAAACACAAGATTCTATCGGCATTTTCCCCAAAATGAGAGATATACTCAGTTTGCAGATGTGATCAATGATTCAAAGACACGATCTAAAATTTTACTATGAAAATATATTCAAAATGAGATTTTTAAACATGCATGAAGAAATGTGTGAAGCACATCCAATAATGCAGACTGTAATGGCTGAGATGTGGGACCTTCTGACTGAAGAAGAGAGAAAGAAAGTTGCAGTAATGAGAATGGATATGATAATACGATGGATGGAAGTAAAAATCGATGATATGGAAAAGATGATCGAGCTGAAGAAGAAAGCTATATTAGACATTCGAAAGGTCCAGGAAATGCTCAAATAAAATACTAAAGTTAGATAGAAAGACAATCTCGAAGTTTGTTGGTATCCAGATGCCACTTATGGATACCAACATAATTAGAATAATCAGTTATATAACCATTTTTATTAAGCTTCAATGAATAAATTTCGTAGGTTTTTTTGTAACTGTCGGTTATTGATTTTTTTTTATATGTCCACCGTTTAGTGATCAGAAGGATATAATACTATAATAGGTACAATGCGACTGATTTTTTGTAAGTTGAATAGTTACCAAAATAATTTTTTAAAGGAATTTAGAAAAATAGACAGCTTTATTGTATAGTGTTCCAAAGGAAGAAGTGAAGCAATCTGTTAATTAATTTGTCATAGACAGTTGAAGGTTTAATGATATTGATTTCTCAGTTCAACTGGTTAAGTTCTGTTCTAATTATTTTAGAAATATATATTGATTATTTTTCGCATGAAATTATTCTATTTGAGTACTTTCAAAAATACATATAATCATAATTATCATTCAGCAGATTTTTAAAAATCGAGTAATAAACATGAAATTAAAAAAATCACTGAATTTTGGACCTGAGCCTATAATTCAGTAAAAGTATCTAAATAATAATAAAAAAATAGAATATTATGGAAATTAATTGTAAAAAATTTTTTTCAGACTAATTTATATACATTTATAAATGTTGGACTAAATTTGGAGGTTTATTGAAATCCTTTATCAAATATTCATTTTATTACTAAGCATGATTTTATTGTCGGCAACTGTAATTTATATCTTTGATAGTCATAGGTGTAATGCAATTGATTTTTCAGTTTAGACTCGTAAGTCCGAATGAAATTACTAGAAGTGGGATTTACCAAGCTGGCTCGTCTACACTACTGTTTATTTGTTGCATTTGCACGCTCAACGTACAGAGAATCGTTTTGAGATGATATATTAAGCATACTAGCGGGGATCATCACTTGGTAATCAGACACGTTTTGTAAATCGGTTGGCTTAACCTCAATTTGAGTATACGTTCCCATATTTTTTGTGTTTATTGTTGGTGTATGATCTGTTTTATATCCCCAAACTTCATTGATTTTTCTTTTAACTCCGTGACTTTCGGGGGCATCGCCTTGTGATAGCATCCACTTTTTTGGAGTGTAGAGGTATTGTGTGTTTTGGATCGTCATAAGAGGGGCACGCTGAGTTGTGAAATTTTTAACTGTCCAGACACCGTTTTCCTTAGTTGCTTGCGTGTAAAACACAGTCCAAACTCCGATAGTATCATGTGCGGGAATCCAGAGGTTCAAGATGTTCCCATCATCGCTAAATACCCCTGCGCTACGATATAATTGAACATCTTCATGTGTCGCAGATGATGAGTCCTTGACTTTTAGAAGTGGTGAGCTTTGAACTGTGAAATTATCGGTGTAACTGTTTGCAGTTGCAATATATAGATCGTCGTTGAATCCTTCGTTACTTATCAATGTAAATAATGCATATATTGTTGATTTCCCTGGATAAGTCATCGTATTCATATGCCAGGGTTGGTAGTGGCTTGATTGATCCACAGCTTGTTTATTACCAAAATGTACGCCATCAGTGGATATGTATCTGTATATTACATGCGGGTTAGGATCTATATCAACAATCCACATGTAATATGTTTTTGTGGCTTCATCATAGAGAACGGCTGGTGATACTCCTTGAGCTGTGACATTTATTTCTGGTGAGACAGTGATACCATCATACGTTTTAACTTTAGGGCTTTCTATGGTTGCATTACCAATGGTATCCCCAATTACATAGTAGAGCATGAATTTTTCGGTATCAGGATTGTATATAAGATGAGAATCAGAGCCATAAGGATCAGCACCATAAGGATCAGCACCATAAGCATTTGAGTTATACTCAGATTCTATTTGCGTTCCAATAGGATTTTTCACTCCTGGGGGTACATTCCAAACTAGTCCATCATCAGAATAGTACAAACATGCATTTTCATATGTATCGTTTGAATATGCATATGGTGTAATGAACATCCACCATTTGTGACCAAATACACCAGTCTCATTGAAATAGATAGATGGGTGATTGAACTGGTTATACCCATATGGATCAGGGATAGATAAGGGGAGACGATTTTGAGTTACATTTAGCATATACATGTTTGCATTACCAGAAGTATCATAACCATATGTTACTGTATGTGGAATACTCTCTTCGATGTAATCACTTAACATGATTCCTGGAGTGGGCTTCCCAACATCAGAACTGTTTGAGTTTATCCAAATCATTGCTTTTGATATTCCCTGGCTTTGGAATGATCCACCACCATTAGCGAACCTTGTATGCCACCAATCTGTTCCCCTAATCCCACCTACGGGTACGTCGGACCCAAATGAAGCATCAGAAAATGTCCCCAAGTCATGAGTACCTCCTGCTAATGTTTCATTGACTGCCAATTCAATGCCATTCGTGAATGGTTTATTCAACACAACATTCGCAGAAGATGTGTTACCAGAGCCTGACAACACCAAATGTCCATTCTCTATGTTTATTGTTGCGTTATTACTTCCTTCTTTGTAAGCTGCCCATTTTGATGTATTTAAGCTGCCTGAGCTAAAGTTATCGTATGCCCACATGACAGTATCTCCATTAGGAGAATATCCAGGCGTATTGTACACATTGAAGTATTGTGCGCTGCCATTCATGTTGACGCTGAGCCATAAATTATGTTGTGGATCAATGTAATATGCCTGTGCAGCAGATTTCAAGGTTGAAGATGCTGCAAGTGCAATCGCCGATAATAAAATCATGATTAGTAATACAAAGAATATTTTGTATTTAATTTCCATAATAGGTCTTCTTTTAAATATTATTTTGATAGTTTTACTGGATAATAGGCCAAAGTTACAAAATGGAGGGATTTTTTTAATTTCACATTTAGCATTGGATTCTGAAAATCCTTTGGATGATATATTGACATATATTTTTCCATGACTGCTTAAATAGTAGCCAGTCTATTTTAAAAAATAGAACAAGTGTTCTGAAATGACCGAACTAGGACTTGCAAAGTTGAACTGAAAAATTAATAATATCAAATCATTAATGATATGAAGAAATCTAAATTTAATCTACAGCGTCTGTTGTATTTGGTTATATCCTTTAGTTGAGTAAGTATTATAGGATCATTAATTGTAGGACTGACACACTTGAGGAACAAAATTAAATTCAATAGGCTGTATGATTTAAATGTAAATTTAGATAGTTGAAAATTTGATATTATTGATTTTTCAGTTCAACTGTGCAAGTCTTAGAATGCTTTTATAATATCATATTGATAAGTGTTACATATATATCATTTTATATTACTTTGTTGGATAAATTTTAATTTTATTATTAAGTATTTCATTTTACAGAGGTCTGGGAAACGGTTTATATTTGGAATCGTCATGAAGAAGAACGAGAGGCTTTTACAAATCTTGGAAATAAATATTTAGATAGAATTACAAAGAAAGGATCAAAGATAGCAAGGTAGATTTTAGTGCAGATTGATACATGTTTGGAGCTATTCCAAGCTATTAAACAAGCTAATTTACTGAAAAAAGACCTTAAAATTACCTATTCCAGCAATCAAAGTTGCTGCACCAATTTCTCTAATACCAGGAACCGACATTAAAATTTTCATGTAACTTTTATTTTTTCCATAAGCATAATTAAAAATTTCTTTCCCTAAAGTTTCGATTTCACAATCAAGATATTTTATAAGATTCAGATAGAAAATATTGTCGCAGTTATAGTACGAATCTCCACTTATACATTTTTTTATTTTGGGTGACTGCAACTCCTACCGGTCTCTTTCCTACAGGCACGATGGCTGTAACAGCATTAGTATCCATATCAATTACAGAGACATCGTTGCTCCACAAGTTCGTCACATATACCTTTTTTCCATTTGGATCCACTGCAACTCCAAGAGGATAGATTCCTACCTTCACCGTGGATGTAACTTTGTTTGTTGCAGTGTCAATTACTGAGACATTTTGGCTGAAGAAGTTAGTCACAAATACCTTCGTTCCATCTGGATCCACTGCAATTCCCTCAGGGTCATTCCCTACCTCCATGGTGGATATAACCTCGTTTGTGTTTGTATCAATTACAAAAACAGTTCCTGGAATATTGTGGCTACTTGAATTCGTCACATATACTTTTTTTCCACCAGGGATGACTACAACTCCCGAGGGTTTTTGTCCTACATTTATAGTGGCTGTAATTTTGTTTGTGCCTGTGTCAATTATAGATACATTGTTGCTACCATAGTTTACCACATAAACCTTTGTTCCTGCCGGGTTGACTGAAACTCCACGAGGCCCTACTCCTACATTCACAGTAGCTGTAACTTTGTTTGTGTTTGTATCAATCACAGATACAGTTTCGTCGCCGCTGTTCGCTATATATACCTTTTTTTCATCAGGAGTGACTGCAATTCCTCTAGGATGGGCTCCTACAGGCACATTGGCTGTAATGCTGTTTGTAGATGTGTTAATTACAGAAACGATGTTGTCGTTGGGGTTTGTCAAATATACTTTTGTTCCGCTATGGGTTACTGCAACTTCAAGAGGAAGATGAGTGGGTTCTAAATTTACCGTGGCTGTAACTTTGTTTGTAGCAGTGTCAATTACAGAGATAGTGTTGCTGCCAGCGTTTGTAATATATGCAAATGGCACTGCGCCTGAGGTACTTATCAGCATGGAAAATACCATTACTGATATTCCTAAAATCTTTATGAATGTATATCCCTTGTGTATTTTATTCCATTTTATTTTATTCATTTTTAAACCTCAGGACATGAATTTCTACTGAGTAAGGTGAAAAAATTAACAGTAAAAGATTTGTTATTGTATACTTGCAGCTGAAGTTCCTTGGCAGCTTGTTTTTACAAATAAAGAATAGCCAGCGCTGAAAGGTTAAGTAATAAATTTAGAATGCTTTTTTGTTTCTGCATTTGTTCGCATAGACATATAGATGGTAAAATTATATATTATATTTTTTGTAACATTTGTCATATTTAATATTACTATTTTTAAAAGTTATGATATCTATCAAAAAGAAATACAACATTTAAGGATAGATGTTGTACATTTTGAAAAGACTGGTTGTGAAAAATCACAGTTATACTCGATTTTTATATCTTTAATGCGGCCATTTTTTAACTGTATAATTATTTACAACCCACATAAAACAACGATGAGCCCTGTTTTCTTAATTGATAGATCTAAGAGGATTTCGATAAACCTATGATTTTTACGAATCATTTTATGTACTATTTTATAATCATATAACGGAATTTAGGGGTTTATCGGGATCTCTTTAAATAATTTGTTTGAATTTTTTCTGATTTGTATAAATAGTTTTCGGGATGAGTATATTTGAAAATACTAGTAATATAAGATGATTTTATATACTATTGTGCATATGGCTCTTAAATTTGAAAATCAACTCAAGGAGTTCTGACTACGCTTACAGTTTCATTTCATCAACTTCAGTCCCTTCAGGTGTGCTACCAATGATATCCACTCCCGGGATCCCTGAAGGCGCGCCTGTAGCTACATTAACTTTGCTTTTGCTGCTTTTGCTCAGAGATTTCCTTCCATTGTCAAAATGCTGGGAAAATATGGTAAAAGTTTCTTTGAATATGGGTATTATTCCACTGTTATTTTCCTTTGGTGCGAGCATTGTTTTAAAGCTCGTAGAGCTATTTTAATGGCCATAAAAGTTTATATTTTTTAAGGATATTTTTCAAGTGCCTGAATTCTATTATATCTCATCTATTGATTATTCGATTTATTTGGTTGATGTTATTCCCAGAATACTCTTAATGCCGTTTTTAAGTCTTTCAAGGAAAATATTTCACTTTATCACACTTTTCCAAAGCTCTGGTTACCATCAATCCTGTCATACAAAGCTTCTAAATCTTTCTGAAGCCTGTTAACTTCCTGTTTCCAGAGCATTTTATTGGATTTCAGTGATTCACCCAACTTCAAAGCTGCGAGCTTTGCATAGTTTTGGGAAATTGTTTTATTGCTCCAGGAAAGGCCGAAAGCCGTATCGGTTTTTTTGATACTATATTTTTCGTGGATCAGGAATTCATAAAGTTCAGGAGTACGATCCAGCTCTTTTTCGAAACTTGCGGAAAAGTTTGCTGTAAGGTCAGCCAAATTTCTGAGACTAGACTGGACACCACAGCTTTCTGGACACAGTATCTCCGAATTTGCAAACTTGAGCATCTCTTTGAATTCAAGAAAAATATCAGTTTGTTCGAAACCTGATGGTATAGTTTTTCCGAAGAAGATTAAGATATGGATGCATTCGTGAAAGAGAATTTTTGCAATCAGGAACTCGATTCTCTCCTGCAGGTTCCACAACATTTCGACCAGTTCTTTGTTCCATAATTCATAGGGATTTATCAGGATAAGGGACCTGTAGATCATTTTGTTATTTTTTCTGGAAACGATTTTTTGTGGTTCGAAGGCTAAACCAGGCATCTTTCCAAAAAATTGTATATTGATCGCTAGATCCCAGCAGTATTTCCATTTTCCGGAACTTACACATTTTATTCGATAATATTTCCCATCAAAGTGCACATTTTTTACTAACTGGTATAGATCATCACTTTGTTCTTTGATAAAAATTTTTATCTTGGTCTCACGATAAATGTTCAGGTCAAGATGGAGAAACCCTGGGGAAAAACTAAGGAGCTTGGATCATGATAAGAAACCGGAACGAAGAATTTAGAAATAGAGGGAGTTTGGGGTGATACAAGGGATAACTTGCCCTGCTCAACATGTACCTGCAAACTGTTATTTTGCTCCAGCAAAGTCTTTTTTATTCCAATTTCTTGCATCAAGAACCCATCCTTTATACTTTATCTTATTTTCCCACATTATGGGAGTTAGTAGTACAAATTTTTATTTTTGTATCTATTTATAACAAAATAGTTTAGTAAATATATACTTATTCATACAAATGTTAAAATTAGTAATAATAGCCTCGATGATAAAAAGGAACTGAAAGTTTTTGAAAAAATAGCAAATAAATGCAACTAATTAATGTGAGAATTAGAATCTAATTTGCAGATATTATAACATATTCTGTTCTCTTTAATCACACAAACTACTGTAGCTTTTTTATAATCTTCTTAACTCAAAAACAAGAAAACTCGAAGTTTAATTCCCAAATTGACTTTTCGCAGGCGTCCTTGAAATATTCATCTTTTTCAGAACATCAATCAGTTACCTTTTTGAATGCATTAAAGCTATATTTTGGTATTATTTATATTAAATTATTTATCAGTTTTGTGTGTAATAAATAACAAATAGGAAATAATTTATCTTAAAAAAACTAACATTAATATGAATAAAAAGCTAAGAAAACACTGTTTAGCAAGGAAAGGACTAAAATATGCCTAAGGAAGTTGCGAAAACAAAAATCATCGGCTTAAAAAATACGCGTATACAAAGCCTGAAAATAAAGGATATAACGTCAAAACCATTTATCATAAAGAACCTTGCGCTAAAGGAAGTTACCTTCTATCGAGTCAAATCATAACAATGAGTCAAATCATAACAATGCATGAAAATTGATTCTAAAATTACATCAAATTTACAATACTGCCAAAAAAGGCTTTAAAACTCTAACCTTTGGAAAATAATGAGGTTACCTACCCAACAGAAAAAACTGGATGCAAAAACAAAAACATTCTGCAAATCAAACTAAGAAAGCAGGAAAAGGTTATGCAACGAAAGGGTAGGTACTATCTCTCTTTTTAGGATTTTTTGGAGGAATTTGCATAGACTGCAAGAAAGTTATTGCCAACTACTGGAATATAAGGTCTTCAACATACACAAACGGGGTAAATGGTTTTGATGAAGAAGAACGCCGTGTCTGGAAACAAATATTTGAAAATTCTCTGCTTTCCGGTGAACACTTGAAAATACTGGACGTTGGAACTGGTGTGGGTTTTCTAGCCCTCATTTTTGCTGAGATGGGACATGAGGTAACAGGTATAGATCTTTCTGTAGGCATGCTCGAGAAAGCAAAGCATAATGCAGAGAACATGGGACTTGAAATTGATTTTTTTCATGGGGACGCGGAAAATCTTTCATTTGAGAACAGTACTTTCGACTTGGTTGTAAGCAAATTCCTGCTCTGGACTCTCCAAAAACCTTCTTGTGCGATTATGGAATGGAAGAGAGTCCTGAAACCGAACGGCAGGATTTTTGCCATCGATGGAGATTGGTTTGATCCCAGACCAACTAGAAGAATTAAAAGAACGATTTCCGAGTGGACAGGAAGACTTGTGAAAAAGAACCACAATTCTTTGATTTTCAAAGACTATTATGGACCAATTCGAGATTCTCTGCCTCTCTATGAGGAAATAAGTCCGGAAAATGGTTCTTTTCTCTTTTCTCAAAACGGACTTGTAAACACTGCAGTCAATCCTCTTCTGGAAGTACAAAAGTTTAAAAAAAATAGGCAATCATTCACGCAGAGGTTTCTTGGGAATAACTCTATTTTTCTGATCTCGGGGCAAAAAGGGTGAGAATAAATCTTTTTGGTACCGATATTTTTTGAGTTGGATTTTCCCTGAAAATGCCGTAACATACCTTAATTCTCGCTGTTAACAATTATCTTTTTTCCATTTTCATACCATTCTGAAAGTTAGTGATAAGCCTTCTTACGTTTGTTATCATATTTTTGATTTGTCAGATACGAATATTTTAATTATACATACTTTTCTATAAAATTCATAAACTTTAAATATTGATCCCCTACAAAAAAGAATTATTAAACTAGGCTATTATAAATCCAACTTTCTGCAGATGTACACAGATGTATAATTTGTTTGTTTATTGGCTCACTAATACTCATTGAAAGTTAGATTAATTTTTAAGCTACTGTCATATTGAGAAAAGAGATGGCATTTTTGTTACATCTGCGGAAAATGAAATAGATTAAATCAAAAATATATTAAATTGTTGTGAGTAGGGGATTGAACGACATGAGCACTGCACAGATAACTAAAAATATTACTTTTCCAGCTTTATTTCAATCTTCAGAGAAAGCTCTATTTCAATCTTCAGAGAAGCAACTGCAACTATATGATATAAGATCCCAGTTGTTACTTTTTTACAGTAAAATTACAGAGTTCGATTTGACCAAAATGACAGATTCAAATCTGGACGAACTCTATACTGTTTTTACAGAACTTGATGCACTAGGACATCTGGATGTTGACAACGAAATGTGTGAATGTATTCTTCGAGACCCCGTCATCCAATCCTTACTTCCTATAATCCATTCCAGTTACAGCAATTTTTTCAGCTTGCATGAGACCCATCTTGCACAAAAAATACTTAACCATGAAAACCCCTGGAAAATGCTGCAATCTTTTTCTCTGTATCCGAAATATGAAAGTCTGATCAGTGCCCATTTCCATTATTCCCCCAGTATTGAAGTGCTGGCTTTTATAGGCTGTGGGCCCATTCCTGTTACTCTGTTACTTTTCAGTAAATTATATGGCATTCCCTGCATTGGCATAGATAAGGATCCTAAAGCAGCAGCACTGGCAAAAAGGT
>Ga0326728_10014746_pt1 | contig 16470 bp, 10 predicted proteins | sample MB3enrmetagenome_FD_207602 | JGI IMG/M metagenome (GOLD analysis project Ga0326728, IMG submission 207602) | Lab enriched peat soil microbial communities from McLean, Ithaca, NY, United States - MB31MN | ecosystem: Environmental > Terrestrial > Soil > Wetlands > Peat | place: USA: New York...
TCGCTGTTATACGCACTCCATTGCAATTGCCCCAGCGCCGGTAACGCCAGCCCGCAGACCACTACGGGTAAGAGGGTTTTTAAACCGAATTTGGTCACAAGAGTTTTAAACGTGTTCATAGTGTTTTTGTTTGTTAGCGAAGGATTAGTTCGGCTCTCAAAGGGTATTAAGGCAATAACCCGTAACGATTTGTATATCTTATTCGAACGATTGCGCGGCGGTCGCTAATTCCCGATTAACAGTTCCAAAAAAACAAAAACGCGACCATCGCCGGTCGATGGTCGCGCCATTAACACTTTCCTGCTATCTTAGCCTTATTCCCTGCGCCCGTTGATTTTTCCCATGCCGGCCAGCAGCCCTAAACCCAAAATGCCAATCAGGCAAACAGAAGGTTCCGGCACTGTTACGACATCCAAAGTCCAGTTTAACAACTCGCTTTGCCCACCGACGGACAAGTCCGCCAAAAACAACGTCCATGTCCCATTCACGTTCACCCCATTTAGTGAACTCAGGGATGTCGTCGGCGCGGTTGAGCCGAACACTGAAGGGGCTGACATCGGATCAATGTACCGTCCGTCGGGCGCCCAAGTTCCCGTCACTTGCCCGTTCCCGTTCAGTGAGTAATCAAAGCTTTGGTAATAATGCACATTGTCCGCTGCCGAATCGGACAACGTGATATTAAAGCCGTGGTCACTATACCCGAACGATGAGGCATTATTGCTGATCCCAACGCGATTCAACAGAACGACGTAGCCGCCGTTGGGCCCTGCCAAAAGCGCGTAGAGGTCGCCGTTATAGCCGCCACTGATGTTCAGTCCTACCGTTACACTGTTAATGTAAGGACCTGTAATATTAAGGTTCGTCGAAAAGGACAAACCATTGACGTTGGCATCCGGAACCCACTGGTTCACGTTAAACGTGAAGCTGGTTTCGTTGGTTTGTGCCGATGCGGCGCAGGCCCAAACCAGCAATCCGGCGGTTATTCCCAATAATTGTTTTGTTTTCATATTCTTTTTTTCTGAGTTCAAGTTTATGGGTGCGCGGTGCGATAGAATGCAGCGGACGGGATTACTCCACCCAGGTCGCTGAAGTTATCCGTGTAGGTAATCACACCGTTAGGAGGTGCAGTCGTCGTGTATATCGTCACCCAGTCAACCAGGTTGGTCGAACGCTGGACCTCATACTGGTAGTTCGGGATACCGCCAAAGGTCAGCGTGGTGCTGTTGCCCGTAACAGTTATCGACTGGTTGCTGCCAACCGATGTTCCGGTGGTCACAACGACATTGATGACACCCGCAGCAGTATTATATCCATCGCTGATCGTGTAATTGATCTGGTCCGCCACGTCGTTCGGGTTGCTGTAGTAAACGTAGTTGCTGTCGTAACTCACAGTCGCTCCATTGGTGCTGGTGATGGCCCCGGTCAATGCCGCTGTTCCATCGACAGCAGTCCAGTACGTGGCCAAGTCACCCGCAATGGCAATCTTCAATGAGAACCCAGCCGGGCGTGAATACGTGGCCGGGGCGGTCACCGGCGGCGTGTAGGTGTAATTCAGCGTGGCAACCACGCTCGTCACACTGCCGGAGCTGTTGCTGACTACTACGGTGTAATTTCCGGCATTAGCCGGGACCGCGCTGGCGATGCTGTAATTGGTACCGGTTGCACCAGAAATAGGCGAACCATTCAAGTACCACTGGCAGGTCGGATTAGGAACACCAGTGAACGCCACACCAAGGTTGGCAGATTGGCCATGACTGACCGTCATCCCAGTGGGCTGACTGATGATATTGGGCAACGATTTAGGCGACCAACCGCTGAACCAAGTGGTGATATTGGTCGCCGCCAGCAGGCGTGTATCGTTGTTCGTTACGCCAATTGTCTGTATCTGGCTGAACGTGACGGGGTAAACGCCCGTAATATTCGTGTTATTGTATTGCCAGAATACATACGATGACGAAAGGCCACTCTGCGGATTCGCATAGGCATTAGTATCAATGAGGCAATCAACCCATGAATCCAAGCCGCCCGCCGTACCATTGGAACCAGCCATGCTGATACCGGTAACACCGGCATCAGCCTCAATGGTGCAGTTGACGAACGAGAAGCCATAAGCCGAATAGGTGGTCCCATTCGGATTGATCCATGGAGTCGTGGCGCTCAAACTGCTGGACGTTGCTGTCCGCGCCGCCGTCAGATTATACGAAGTCGAGTATTGATTTGTAATGGTGTGGAACGTGCAATGGTCGAAGTAGCCGACCCCCACGCCCCAGATGTAGTCGAAGTTCCCCACAACCCTGCAGTTGTAGAAGTATGCCTGCGACGTGTTTTGATTGATCAAAATGGTGTCCTGCCGGCTGTCAATTTCGCAGTTGTTCACAACGCACTGGACACCATTGTTATAGATCAGCAGAGTTTCAGCCTGTGACCCGCCCTGCGGTGTCGTGTTCACCAACGTCAGATTTTCAATCACAATGTTGGTCGAATTGACCTTGAAGGCCATGCGCGCTGCCGTGGTGCCGGTGATATTGTTGTTGTTGCCGTAACCAACAACCGCACCCGACCGGCTCTGGCCGCGGAACGTGACATTGTGTTTGGCTGAAATGTCCACGATCTCAGTATAGGTGCCATTGTGGATGTTGATCACCGTGTAATTGGTATTGCCCAGCGGTATGGAGTCTATCGCGCCCTGGACGGTCAGGAAGTCGCCTGTCCCGGTAGCGTCCACCACCAGATTGGTCGGATTGACCGGCCCACCCACCTTGGTCGTAAACCGCCAGGCATTTGTGTCCGAGATGCCGGCAAAGTACGCCAGGGAGGTGTCGGCCACGATGCCGTTGTCCATCGTCACATAATACGTCTGATTGCTCGTTAGCACGCCGCCGTGCGGATATATCGCCGCCGTGTTCCCGTTGATGATCACCGGGAAATAGTTGATCACTTGGGAATCACCCTGGAACAAACTGTGCGGCTGGAAGTTGTTGGTGAGGTAAACAAACGGCGCACTGCTGTTCAGTGTGGCGACAAACACGGTATTGGAACTCATATCGATAACATCCACCGGCGTAGCGGGATTCGCCGCATTATAGATGCGAATCTTGCCGCTGTTGGCGATGAGGATCGGATTGTTGAAGGTGATATACAACGGTGTGTCGTAACGCACACCCGTTGCTCCGGTGGCGGGTGTAAGCCCTCCGCTGGCAACGCTCAATGTCGTTGAATTGACAGTCAGCTTGACGATTGAACTGGTTACCGAACCGGCAGAGTTGGTAGCTATTAGATAGTAATAGCCAATATTTGATCCCTGCGCATTGGCAATCGTGAGTGAACTGCCGGTTTGTCCGGAAATGGCCGCTCCCGCGCTTGACGGACTGCTAGCCTCGAACCATTGCAGGCCAGGGGCAGGAACTCCAGTAGCACCAGAAGTGAAGGTAGCCGTACTGCCCGCGTTAACTGTGTTAGCGGTTGGCTGCGGGGTAATAACCGGTGGTACGATGATGGTTAGAACAGCGCTGTTCGTGACAATGCCCGCCGCATTGCTGGCAATTACCGAAACCGTGGCGTTATTCAGGGCTGCATATTGAACACTACTAAGAGTCAAACTGGTAGTAGTCGCCCCATCAACATTCACACCGTTGGTTTGCCATTGCAAACTCGGATAGGGATTAGCAATGACAACCGTCGTGCTGAAGGTGGCATTGTTGCCTTGAATGATGGTCTGATTAACTGGGCCACTGAGCTGTGGAGCCACATTGCCAACAATCAAGGAGGCGACACTGCTGGTCACCGAATTGTAGTTGTTGGTAACAACCACACTGTACAACCCGTTATTGGACCCGTCAGCACTCGGAATTGTGTAAGATGAGCCGTTGGCACCGGATATCGGTGACGCCGGCGTACTTACATTGGGAGTGTAATACCATTGATAGCTGAGTGGCGCGCTGCCGGTGGCGCATACGGTGAAGGTCACCGAATCGTTGGTCGAAACAATCGCGCTCTGCGGTTGGCAAGTCAACGCCACTTGTGGCACCGCAATCAATCGAATCTGGCCCGGTACGCTGTAGTCAATACTGACGGAACTGTCCAGCGACCCGCCCACTACCGCCACTGCCGGGTTAAAGGTACCCGTCAACGTCCCCGTGTACCTCAGCACCACGTTGGTCTGCGGTTCCAATAGCCCGCCCGTCACATCGATCGCCAATGTCACGTTCGGCTGGATCGCCACATTCCCCTGCACCGCCACCTGCCCACCACTCGATCCCGTCTGCTCATACACCAGGTTCGTTGACCCGCTCCCCAACACCAATCCCGCGTTCAACGTCAACGTCCCGATATTGTTGTTGCCCGGCGACAATGTCCCACCGCTGTTGACCGTCACCACTCCCGGGATCGTCCCCGTGCCCCCCAACGTCCCGCCATTAACCGTGAAAACTCCACCACCACTGTAATTGGTCGAACCGCTGGTCCCGGTCAAGGAATTAACCCCGTTGACCCACAACACCCCGTTGCTCACCACCGTCGGCCCGTTGTACACGTTGTTGGCCGCCAAAACCAATGTCCCGCTGCCCACCTTCGTCAACCCGCTCCAGTCACCCAGGTTCAGCACCGTGCCATTGTAGTTGGCGGTAGAAGTCGCTCCACCAGCACTCACCACCGGCGTGTTCTGCGTCAACGTCGCGCTCCCCTCAATGTCAAACGTCCCGCCCACGCCACCCAAGACCACCGACCGCGTGCTGGTCTCACCCGAACCCACATAGCTCAATTCCCCGTTGTTCAGCACCAATGACCCACCCGCCAACTCGGCCAAGCTGCTCACCTGAACCACGCCTCCGTTCAAATAATTGTTCCCCGTCATGCTGTTGGCCCCCGTCAGTACCAACGTGCCCGGCCCCGACTTCGTCAGCGCCGTCGCCCCGCCGTTGTCCGCCAAACCACAGCCAAGCGTCAGCGTCCCGGTGCTGAACTGATTCACAATCAAATCCGCTCCGCTGCCCCCCAACAGCGTCCCCGCCCCACCGATCGTCGGCGCCGCGGAACCGGTAATCAGCAACCCGCCCGAGCCCAGCGTAAAGTTCCCATCCAAAGTCAATGCGGTGTTGCCCGTAAGCCGCAAGGTGTAAACGTTCGTCCCCGTCGGCACTTCCACCGACGCGCCACTCAAACTCACGTTGTTGGCCGGTAACCACGCCGTCGGATCCGGGCTGGTTGTATAACCGCTGTATTGCGAAATCGCCGTCGCCGAACCCGAGGCGCTCCCCACCACCCAATCCGTTTCCGACCACGTCGCCCAGCCACCCAGGATCCCGTTCACATTCACCGTCGTTGTATTCATCAACCCGGCCGTGCTGCTGCTCCCGCCTACCCGGTAATGGACTGTCCCACCCACACTCCGCGTAATGCCGTTCTGGTTGAACGTATAGCCACCGTTGTTGGCCGAGTTGTTCGTCATCCAAAACGCCGTCGCTCCCGGTAAAAGATTCACCCCGGCCACCGTCTCCGTTCGGCTGGCCGCCGCGCTGAATCGGCCGTACAGCGTCCCACCGCCCAGGCTCAATTTGCCGCTGTACATGAACTTCGCCCCACCCTGCGTCGTGTCCCCATTGGGCGCCGGATTCGGATAGTCCAATATCATCATCCCGCCCAGTTGCGTCAGAATCAGCCCCTGCGTCCCCGAGTTGTTCGGCCGGCTCTGCACGAGCATTGTCCCCGGCGTTGACTTCACTGTGAAATTCGTCGTCTGTCCCGCCCCAAACTTCGGAAAACATTCCGCCCCGCTCCGGAAATCCATGTTCGTCGCCACCAACTGACCAGACCCGGTCACCCCGTAAGCCAGGATCCCGCCGTTATCAAATACCACCAGATTGTGCGACTCCGTCGAAGTCCCGTTCATCCCCATGTTCGTCACCGCCCCGCCATTAATCGTAAGGATGGCTGAAGAATTGATCCCCACACTGCTGGGCGTCAAAAGCGTGGCCCCACTGTTGACCACCACGCTGTCATTCAAACTGTTGACCGCCGTGCTGGCCAGGAACAACGTCCCCGCATTCACCGTCGTCACCCCGACGTTCGTCGCCGCCACCGACGGATTCAACACAAACGTCCCGCTCCCCGCCTTCGTAAAACCGGTCCCGCCCAACGGCGCACTGTTGGTCGCCGATACCCCGCTGGCCACCGTCACCGTCGGACTCCCCACCAGAATCAATGGCGAACCCGTAATGTTGTAGCTCCCGCTCCCCGCCGCATTAAAGGTGATGTTGGAAACGGTAATGCCCGCATTGTTGGTGTTGATGGTGATCGTCCCCGCCGCCCCGTTGTTCGCACCGATCACCGCGCTGAAGCCCGGTTGCCAGCTTACTTCCGCCGTCCTCGTCGACCAGTTCTCGTTCGTTGACCAGGTCCCGCTGCCATCCGTCGGCGCCACCGGATTGGCCCCACTGGCATCCCACGTCAACGTGTCCGACAGCGATATCGCGCTCAACGTCACCGTCACCGCACTCGCCGTCGTGTTGTTGAACATGAACGCAAATTCGTCAAACGTCGTCGCCCCCCCCAGCAACGGACTGTACGGATTGGTGTAGCCCCGCGCCTGGAAACTGCCGGGACCACTCATCCCGATCCCACACGACGTCAACGTCGAACTGCTGTACCCCAGCGCAATCGCCGTCCCGGCCGAGTTCATGAACAACTGGATCTCGTTGGTATAGGTCACCCCGTCACTCAGCGCCGACGCCGTGTTCTTGCCCTCTCCCGGATTGGTCCCGTTAAATAAATTATTCCCATCCGTCGTCCGGTGCACGTAGGTCTCCACATAGGGCCCCCCCCCGTTCCATAATCCATAATACCCCACCGCCGCACTCGAATTGTACAACCCCCACCCCATCGTCCGCTGCGCCACACTCCCCACCCCGCCCGACGCGCTCACCTGGTAGGTCACTATGTACCGCGACGTCCCCGCCGCCATGTTGATAGGCCTGAAATTCTTCGTCACAAAATACATCTGCGTGCCCGCCGGAATCGTAAAAGTGACACTGCTCCCACCACTACCCCCACTCGCCACGTTGGCCGTGTTCAAACTGCCATCGCTGTTATACGCACTCCATTGCAATTGCCCCAGCGCCGGTAACGCCAGCCCGCAGACCACTACGGGTAAGAGGGTTTTTAAACCGAATTTGGTCACAAGAGTTTTAAACGTGTTCATAGTGTTTTGTGTAGTGGTAGGATTAACTGAAATTCGATTCGAGAAATGAAAACTGTCATCCGCACATTTATGCAAATGATTTTCAACGCCCTGCCCGACCCGCTTTTGACTGGCGTCCATCTGATACAACATATGTTTGTACAAGCTACACTCTGTTCTTGTTGCAAGCGCAGAGCCCCTGATCAAGGGTGATTTGCAAATTGACTTGTTCATTTTTGCCCAAATGTGTCAATTTGCCTAGCTGCACAAATGTATGGTTCTTTGAAGGGGGATAAACCGGCTGATTTTTCTATAAAAGAGTGGCGGTAGCCTTATTTGAAAGCGTAGAACTTTGTCCCTTAGGGCTTTAAAAAACGAAAGAGACTGCCCACAACAACCAATTCATTCAGTTTTGGTCGATTTGAACTTTAGCGCTGCTTCAGTGCGGGATCGGACATGCAGCTTGTCATAAACGTGCCGAAGATGCCAACGTACGGTCCCATCACTGACGCCGACGCGGTGGGCAATCTCCTTGTTGGGTAGTCCTTGAGCCAGCAATTCAAGGATCTCGCGCTCGCGCGGCGAGAGTTCTTCCACATTTGCCGTTGTCGCCAGCGGCTCCTGAAACGAAGCGATGACCTTGCGCGCAATGTCCCGTGACATAGGTGCCCCGCCTTGCCGGACTTCGCGAACGGCAGAAATAAGTTCTTCCGGCGTGCAACGCTTCAGCAAATAACCGCACGCACCGGCCCGCAACGCTGAGAAAATCCTCTCCGTATCCTCGTACACCGTCACCATGATAATGTGAAGTGCCGGCAACAATCGTTTGAGTTGGGCGGTACATTCAATGCCCGAAAGTTTCGGCAATTGAATGTCCATCAGCACTATGTCGGGCTGTTGCCGTGGGATTGCCTGTAACGCTTCCTCTGCTGTGGAACAAGCGCAGACGCATTTACACTCCGGATCCGCATGAACAAATTCCATGAGGCTTTCACGAATTGTTTTGTTGTCCTCAACGATGGCAATTCGAGTCATAAATGATCATTCAGCGGCACCAGAATCCGCAGGTTGGTGCCGCGGCCGGCTTCGCCGGCAATTTCAAACCGCCCGCCCAACTTTTCGATTCGCGACCGCATGTTGTTCACTCCATCCATTTCCTCGGTACGGGTATTCGACGGCAGGCCGCGTCCGTTATCGGCAATGAGCAAACGCAGTTCGCCCCGCTCAACCTGGATGCCCAGTCTGACTTCAGTGGCTCCGGAGTGGCGCACAACATTGGTGAGCGCCTCTTTGAAAACAAGAAATAATTGGTGTCGCTGTCGTGAATTCAACACCAAGTCCGTCGAGGCGGGCGGACCTTCCAATCGCCAGGTAATGTTTGCCAACCCCAGAAAACGATCCGCGTAAAGGCAGAAGTAACTGACCAGTGAGGCCAGCGAGTCATGGGCTGGATTCATGGCCCAGACGATTTCATCCAGGGCGGCGACCATTTCCCGCGCTTTGCCGCCCATCTGATCGAGATACCCGCTGCGCTTTTCATCCGGCACTGAGGCAGATTTCGCCCGCGCGGCCAGCATGCCGATTTCCGTGATCCCCGAGCCCAGTTCATCATGCAGATCATGGGCAATACGGGTGCGTTCCTGCTCCATTTCCCGCTGATGCTCAACGCGCTGGCGGTTTTGTATCTGGATTTCCACTTCAGCGGTCCGTTTCTCAACCAGCCGGTGAAGCTGGGTGATCCACAGCACCATGACCGCCAGCACACACGCGAGGATGCCCACAATCACCAAAAGCTTTCGCAGAGTCCACCAGGGCGGCGTCGCCAATACTTTGATGTCGGCCGGCGAGTCGAGCAACAAATCAAAGAAGCCCATATCCTCAGGCGTAAGCCGGGTCACGCCTTGAGCCGCATATACCCCCGTCAAATCCAACCGGCTGCCCGGGCGAAGCAACCGTACCGAATCGTCCGGCACGTCTAATCGCGCCAAAAATCTCCACGGTCCGGCCTGCATTTCCAAAACCTGGTTCGTTTGCGTCCATCGGACATTCGTCAACAACGCCTCCATCCGTACCCGGATCGAGTCATTGTCCGCGCGGATTAAATTTCCCGCCGATAAATTCCTGGGTTTCGGCAGGGGGGAATGGCCGGTTTTTCGCGCCAGGGCTTCGCACAGGACCGGAGCGGCATCGCTCAATTCCGGAAATCCGACCACCTCCACCTGGTCGCCGGCAGCCAGGCCCAGAGGTTCGCGAGCCAGAAAACGCACACCGTTGGTACCGTCCATCATGAAGTGTTCCAAACCGTGCACGTGAACAATCTGCCCTGATACTTGTACCCGTTGAAACGCGTTGGCTTGTGGATCAAACTGCATCAGCTCCGCCGCCGTTTTTTGTGGAGCCGAAAATAAATCCGCCGGCGCCGGTTGTTCGATAATGAGATCGTTGACAAACATCCTAACCCCGCCGCGGCGCACCTGGCTGGTCGTTGGATCCCAGGAGACAAACAGACATCCCCGCAGGCGAACGAGGGCGTTTTCCAGATGATCGAGCACTTCGGCATTGGCGCCCAACAACCGGAAATCCACCTGCAACGTGCCCGCCTGGGTGCGCAAACGGATGTAATTCCAACCGACCGGACGGCCCTGATAGGCTGAAATAACCACACCGCGTAATTCCACCCATTGATCGTCCAGACTGCCGTTCATCAACTGGTCCCAGGACGGCTGAAGCGGCTCGGGCAGATTTCCCAAGCCAAGAATTTCCACGTTGCGCGCTCTCACAATCGGGGCGAATGACCCCTTGTCCGTTTGGCCTTCCACCTTCAGGTAACAACCGACCGGCGGCAGTTCAGAAATGATGGCCGAATCCACCACCACGTAAACCGCCCGCGTGGCGTCCTGGACGATGAAGGCAGGCCGGTTGGAAACAACACAAACAACTACTCCCTGGATTTTGACCGGATATCCACGCTGTGCTTCCTCCCGCTTCATCTCATTGATGGCGGCTGCCGTCGTCTGCACCGGGAGCGGCAGCGTATTGGGGTTTGCGCGGCTGGTCGTGCTGCCATTAACCGCAGTTCCAATCAACTCGATTTGCTTGGAACTTGGCACCAACAGGACGCCCGGAACTTTCTGGCCAGCGGTGGTAAACGCGCTCTGGCAAACCCCCATGGCGCGAATACGGCGATTCAACAATGCTGTGGCAGACAAACCGGAGGCGTCCCCCACCTCCACACGCATCCGCCCGCCCATGGCGCTCAACTCCAACTCCAGCAAGCCGTCCGGCCGCTCGGTGGCCAGTGTCACTTGCCCTTCCACTTCCGCCCAGAAATGTTCGTCTTCCGGGCGCAGGGTCTGACCGATGGCGAGCCAATGCATTTCCGGGAATGTATCCCGACCAATCACCGCCAATGAGATTGGCGCACCGGAGTTTCCCCCCGGCTCGCCCGAGCTGATTTTAATGTCGACTCCCCGCCGGGTAATGATGCCGCTTCCTTCCAATCGTACTCGCTGACCCGGCAGGACTGGATGTTCGGATAAATTCAATCCCAACTCAACCGCTCCGGAGGGGTCATCCAGTACCAGCTTGTCGCGGGCCGGGTTGACCCACCACACCGTGCCCTCCAGCCGAAATTGATGATTGGCCCCCGGAACTTCGGAACTGAAGCGCCGCAGTTGGGCGACATTGGTTAGCACCGACGGCGGACGCCAGGTCGGTTCCTGCCCCAGGCTGAGGTGCGCTGCCATCACCAGCAGCGCTCCTGTCAGCAGACCGGCACAGCTTGTCAGCCAGCGCCGGAGGACAATATCATTCACGTGCATGGAAGTATGATAAATAATCGCTGCGCTGAAGATGTCTCAAGTTATTTTTTTAGTTGGCGTTTATAAATCCGGAACCGGTTCCTTAAACTTTACGAAACAGCTCGGGCGTATCCGGTCCCGCAAGAATGCCAATTTTTGCCTTATCTCTCGCTCCTAAATGCGCCTCAGTCAACCGGGTTGCTTCTCCTGCCCTGCAATTTCCAAATCATCCGCCAATCATTTCGTCGCATGCATTCGGTACGACGTTGACCCTTCAGGCGTCATTTCAAACTGATTTTCAGGTCGCTGTCGTGTCAATTGTACTTGCCGTTCTGTCCGGCTGGAATACAATGTTTTGGTGCCGTTTAACCTGGCACATACTCTGGTTGCCTCGGTAGCTCAATTGGTAGAGCAGTTGACTCTTAATCAATTGGTTCTAGGTTCAAGTCCTAGCCGGGGTACCAACTTCGCATTTTGACTCCCCGCGACAGCGAACGACACGGAAGGACAATCGCCAATACTTGCAAGAGTTTTTTCACCATCCATAGATTTGGCCGATAGGACAGGGCCGGACACGACCGGACAAGGTTTTACTAAATTTGGTGCGTTCCCCGGTGCGTTCGTTTTCCCCGAGCCAAACAACGGCAATTTAGTAATGGCCTCGGCGAGTGGCAACTGCGAGACATCTGTGTGCGTCGTATTGGTGAGCCACATGTCACTGTGCCGCATGATCGCCATTGCCAAGCGGCGGAGGAACGCCGGCGCGTGCCAGGTTTGTTGCCAGCGTGTGCCGCAATGAATGAAAATCAGCGAACAATGCTCGCTTGTTGACGCCAGCGCCTAGGTTCGATAGCATGGTAACATGCTTGGTAGACCCGAGACCATTTCTCCTTCACCCGCGAGGCGCTCAGGAAAAGCGGGCGCGCGAAAAGCGATTTCCGAACAGTTCGTGGCTACTGGCGCTGACGTCAGTGTCTTAGTGAAAGCGCTCTCTGACACAAACGCACGAATTCGCTACCGGGCGGTCGTAGCCCTTGAGAAGGCTTGGAACGGTCGTGGCATTCAGCTCTTATGCAAAGCGATGGGCGACCCTAAAAAACTAGTCCGTCGCCGCGCCATTGAGGCCTTTGCCAAGAACAAAGAGCTTGCCGTAGCACCGTTGTCCGAAGCGCTGAAGAACAAAAACGAACTCGTCCGCGCAGGTGCTGCTGAAGCCTTAGGGATGATCCGGTGCAAGCGCGCTGTGGCACCGCTTTTCGAGGCGCTACGTGACACGGACTGTGGGGTCCGTGGAGCGGCGGCCGTGGCTCTGGGGATGATTGGGGACGAAAGAGCCTTGGAGCCGCTGCTGAACGCGTGTTCCGATCCTCAAGAGGAAGTCCGCAATAGCGCGACTAGAGGTTTAGAATTGCTCGCGGTGCGGCTTTGTGACGAACTTGGGACTACCGACGCAAGAGAAACGCTTGTCAAAATTGGCAAGCCAGCGTTTTGGCCGCTATGCTGGAGACTCACGCGTTACGACTGGACGGCTTGCAAGCGAGCCGCAGATGCGCTGGGAGAGATAGGCGACGAACGTGCTGTCAGACCATTGGTCAAGTTATTGGAACCTCAGCCCTCTTTGTTCGGAACTTGGATGGAATTACCTCTACACAATTCTTCTGATGTACAGAAAACCATTATTGATGTTGTGACAAAGTTCTTGGAGACTTCCCCTTCGTGCTTTTCTGACCTAGAACTCTGCACGATTAAATTACTGCCACGTGAACTCTATTGGATTGAGATGACAGGGGACGGGAGCACTCAGAGAGACGTTCATACTGCAAACTGTTCAACCTGGGCAATCAAAGAACTTGCGGATTCTGAGTTAAGACGGAGAAGGGACCTGAAAAATGAAAAATTAGCAAGCCAGGAATCAGGATCGGCATTGCATCCCAAGCAGCGCGAGATGGGAGCAAAACGAACTATCCCGTCGGTTGTGGGCGAGTCAAAGGTTGCAGGATGGATTAGGAAGCTTTTCCTTCATAAATAATATACTATTCGTGCCATGAGAGCCGCGTGTCGCCGGTTTCTCGATACAGTTCCCTCAGGTTCATGATTAGTGCGGTTATTGCAGCGCCTCGTTTCGTGAGCCTTTTGACGGCAGCGCGGCGGACGTAGGAACCCGAGGGAACCAGAGGCAACAAAAGAAGCAGTATATATCGGGAATTCGGGATTTCCCATTTGACTTCTTGCCTACATCCGTCTTGGGCTTTTGATAATTTTTCGCCTACTCCGCAGATTTGCAACTCTTTTTTCCAGTCCATCCATCAGATTTTCTCTGGCAGAGGGGTGCTTCACTGCGATTTGTGCCCTTACTTCCCAGTTTATACCGAAAGCCTCCTCTAGCGAACTAATCAAACATCGATTCCGATGATGAGACGCTTCGAATCGCTGCTGTCGCTTCCTTGTTTTGCCTCGAAGCTTTGCGTCTTCCGGCGGATAGGGGGTAAAAAAGATTGCCTCCCGTCCGCGGGCAATTCAAACTGCATTTTCCGGTGGAGAGATGGCCGAGTGGTTTAAGGCACACGCCTGGAAAGCGTGCATACTCCAAAAGGGTATCGAGGGTTCGAATCCCTCTCTCTCCGCCAGTTTTTGTCCACCAAATTGCCCCAGCAAACCCGCCAGTCATTCTCGCGTGACCGCTAAACGAATTCCCCAAATCAAATTTGTTGGACGAGTTCCTGCGTCTCGTATCGCACCTTGGCCAGGCTCGCGTATTTGTCATTCGTCGCCCGATATCCCAGCGCGCACGCCACCACCGTCGCGTAATCACCGCCTTTCAATCCCAGGATGCGGTCATATTCGGCCGGATTGAGACCTTCCATCGGACAGGCATCCACGCCCAGCACGGCGGCACAGGTCATCAAATTGCCGAGGGCGATGTATGCCTGGCGCGCCGCCCATTCGTGGGCGTGCCTGCCGCGCGGCCCGTTGACAATGTCGCCGAGCATCATGTCACGGTAAAAATTGAGTGATTCGGCCGGAATTTTCCGGACATCGCTGGTCCGGCGGATGAGCTTGGCTACGTCGGCTTCGGTCATTCGGGTACGGGCGGTAAACACGACAAAATGCGAGGCGTCCACGACCTGTTTCTGGTTCCAGGAATGCGGCAGCAATTCGGCGCGCTTTGCGGGGCCGGTGATGACTAAAAATTTGTACGGCTGCAAACCATAGGACGTCGGCGTGAGCACCAGCGCGCTCTCCAGGGTTTGCCACACGTCGGCGGGTATTTTTCTGGTCGCGTCAAAAACCTTCGTGGCGTAACGCCATTGCAACGCGTCTAATAACTGCTTGGTAGTTCCGTTATTCATAGTCCAAATTAGATTTAATCCTGCTCAGGATGGCACAATTTTACGGAAAAGCAAATCGCCGGATCGGCATTATAGACAACAGTTATCGCAGAACCCTCCAGCGCCTTCCAGCCACTCCAGTTGCCATGAGGCCGGTCGGCTTGGTATAAAGCCGCCGATGAGTCCGCCCAATCTTCGCATCCGCCGCGCGACCACCGACGATTTTCGCAGTCTGCAATCGCTCTGGAATTCCATGCGCCTGCCGTCGGGCGAACTGGAACGGCGGCTGACCGAATTCCAGGTGGTCGAGTCCGGCGACGGGCAGATTCTGGGCGCCATTGGCATTCAAATCATCGGCCCGCATGCCCTGCTCCACAGTGAAGGCTACACGGATTTTTCCGTGGCCGATGCCGCGCGGGAACTGTTCTGGGAACGCATTCAGACCATCACCGCTCATCATGGCGTTTTCCGGTTATGGACGCAGGAAGATTCACCGTTCTGGGGACGTTGGGGATTTCAGCCCGCCACGATCGAACTTCTGGAACGTCTGCCCGCGGAATGGAAACGCTCCGAAAAGCCCTGGTTGACCTATCAGCTCAAAGACGAAGCCACTCTGGCCGTAGCCGAAAAAGAATTGGAAACTTTCCGGGAATCCGGGAAGAAACGTACCGCCGAAGCCGTGGACCAGGCGCGCTCGGTAATTAAAACCATCACCATCATTCTGCTGATTCTGGCAGCCGCCCTTTTTGGAATCGCCATGTTTATGTTGGCGCACCGCAATCTATCCCTGCCGATGCATTGACGGCGCATTGAACTCGTCCGCGTGATACGAACTGCGCACCATCGGCCCGCTGGCGACGTGGACAAAACCCATGTTCCGGGCCGCGCGGCCGTAGGCGTCGAATTGTTCCGGCGATACGAATTCCCCCACCGGTAAATGTTTCAGCGTGGGCTGAAGATACTGCCCGAGCGTGAGAATGTCGCAACCGGCGTGTCGCAAATCTTCCAGCGCCGTCATGACCTCCTCCTCGCGTTCGCCCAACCCGAGCATCAGGCCGGACTTGGTGTAAATCGTGTCTCCGCGCTTTTCCTTCACCGCGCGCAAGACGCTCAACGAACGGTCATAGGTTGCGCGATGACGCACCGACGGCGTCAGCCGCCGCACGGTTTCAAGATTATGATTGAAAATGTGCGGATTCGCCGCCAGCACGGATTCAATCGCCGCATCGTTCTCATTAAAATCCGGCACCAGCACTTCGATGACAATGCCCGGATTTAATTCGCGCACGGCCTCAATCGTCCGGGCAAAATGGCCGGCGCCGCCGTCCGCCAGATCGTCGCGCGCGACGGCGGTGATCACGATATGCCGTAATTTCATCCGCCGGGTGGCTTCGGCCACGCGTTTCGGTTCATCCGCTTCGAGCGGAAGGGGTTTGGCCGTGGACACCGCACAAAAACCGCAGGCGCGCGTGCAGCGGTCGCCGGCGATCATGAACGTCGCCGTGCCTTTCTCCCAGCATTCCCAGTGGTTCGGACATTTCGCGCTTTCGCAGACCGTGTGCAGCTTGAGCTCGTCCAGCAGGCTGCGCGTGCGCGCGAAGCTGTCCGATTTGGGCAGCGCAATGCGCAGCCAATCCGGCAGGCGCGGGCGCGGTTTTAATTCAGCAACATTCATTCAATTGTTCAGCCACAGACAGAATACGGATTTTTACAATGAAACCATGAAGCCATGATGAAATTAATTTGGATTTTCCGGTCTCATGGTTTCCTGGTTTCCTTATTAATTTTTCCCCAAAACTTCTCCAAGTCTTCGGGCCCGAAATCGGCCAAGATTTTCCCGTCCACCTCAATCACCGGCGCCAGTTCCTGTCTGGACAACCGGACCATTTCTTCAAACGCCGCGCCGTCGGCAATGACATCCAGCTTTTCGTATTTGATGCCATGGTCATCCAACCAGCGCATGGCTTTGTGACACCACGGGCAATACGGTTTGATGAAGAGGCGGATTTTCATCGTCTTAAAATGTAGGAGTCGAGGTAACGAGGCTCAAATTAACAAAGCAACTTTAGAGACTCCTCACGTCGTCTCTTACGCGTTATAATAATTCTTACCCCCCAATCTGCGCCTGGTATTTTTCCGGCGACAGCAGCGCATTCAGCTCGGCGGG
>Ga0326728_10014747_pt1 | contig 16470 bp, 13 predicted proteins | sample MB3enrmetagenome_FD_207602 | JGI IMG/M metagenome (GOLD analysis project Ga0326728, IMG submission 207602) | Lab enriched peat soil microbial communities from McLean, Ithaca, NY, United States - MB31MN | ecosystem: Environmental > Terrestrial > Soil > Wetlands > Peat | place: USA: New York...
CCACCGACGGAGCATCCGGCGCCGAGAACCCCAACCTTCCGGCGCGCCGACTCCGTCCCAGGGCTCTGGTCAAAGCGCCCAGGCGCTTCAGCACAGGTATGGGAAGCGTAGATGAAATACCCCTGGCTGAACCTCCAGCACGGGAGTTTTCACTTGAGCGGCAGCCCCGGCGCGCGTAGGTAAAGGCGATGCCGATTCATCTGCGCACGATCCCGCGGCGCCAGTTCCTGCTTCGCACCGTGGCGGGGGGAGCCGCGCTCGCGCTCGGTCCCAGCCTCCTGGCCGCCGCCAAACGCACTGATCCAAACTCCTGGGCGCTGCTGGCCGACATCCATCTCGCGGCGGACCGTGGTCGCATCGCCCGCGGCATCAACATGACGGACCACTTCCGGGCCGTTTCGCGTGAACTGCTAGCGTTGCCCGCTTGCCCCGCGGGGGTCTTCATTGCTGGCGACTGCGCTTATGAAAGCGGGCAAGTGGGCGACTACCATCAGGTGGCGGGTCTGCTTGAACCAATCCGGCATGGCCAAATGCCGGTGCACCTGGCCTTGGGCAATCACGACAACCGTGAGCGCTTCTGGGAGGCGTTGCAGGAAGAAAAGGCTGCCAAACGGCCATTGGCGGACCGACAGGTTGCGCTGTTGCGCACGCCGCGAGCCAATTGGTTCGTCCTCGATTCGCTCGAAACAACCCTCTCCACGCCCGGACTGCTGGGAAAGAGGCAGTTGGACTGGCTGGCGGGAGCGCTCGACGCCAACCGCGACAAAACTGCGCTGGTGCTGATTCACCATAATCCCGGCCTCAGTGGAAACCTTGGGTTGAAAGACACCGCCGCCCTGTTTGACATCATTCGGCCACGGAAACAGGTCAAAGCCTATATCTTCGGGCACACCCATGCGTGGAATGCAGGGCGGGACGAAAGCGGCATTCACCTGATTAATCTACCGCCGGTTTCCTACGTCTTCCAACCCGGCGCGCCCGCCGGCTGGGTCCATGCCAACCTGGAGGAGGACGGCATGCGGCTGGAGTTGCGCTGTGTGGATCACACGCACAAGTCCCACGGGCAGGTGGTCAAGCTCCAGTGGCGCGAGGGCTAGCCTTCCGCCTCCCTGCAGCACAGGGCAATATGCGATTGATCGGCCACCTGGCGGAAGAAAAGGCCGCCCGCACCTTCACCGACTACCTCTACGTCCAGAAGATCGAGAGCCATCTCGATTATGAGAAGCCGGACGGCTGGGGCATCTGGATCAATGACGAGGACAAAATCGAGGAAGCCACTCGCCTCCTGACAGCGTTCCAGTCGAATCCGGCTGACCCAAGATACCGCGCCGAGGCCAAGACCGCCGCCGAGCTTCGCGCCGAGGCCGAAAAGGGCGACCAAGCCTATCGCAAGAAGGTGCGCGACCGGCAGCGTCTCTTCCGGCCGCTGACCGCCTACGGCTTCGGGCCGGTGACCTTGGTCCTCATCGTGATCAGCGTCCTGGTGGCCATTATCTCCAAGGGCGGCGATGACCTCAGGCCCATCATGGGCCTGTTCATCACCGAATCCACCGCCAGCACCCCGTTTGGTCCAGCGCTGCCCGAAATCATGCACGGCCAGGTGTGGCGGTTGGTCACGCCCATTTTCATTCACTTCGGCCTGCTCCATATCTTCTTCAACATGATCTGGCTGCGCGACCTCGGCAGCATGATCGAGGCACGCCAGTCCTCGTGGCGGCTGGCCGTTCTGGTGCTGGTCATAGCGGTTGTCTCGAACCTAGCCCAGTTTTACTATGGCGGCCCGGCGTTTGGAGGCATGTCTGGCGTCGTTTACGGCCTGCTCGGCTACATCTGGATGCGGGGCAAATTTGATCCCGGCTGCGGCCTCTATCTCCATCCCACCACGGTGACCATGATGATCATCTGGTTCCTTGCCTGCTTTACGCCCCTCATCCCCCACGTGGCCAACGCCACGCATGCCGCCGGCCTGGCGTTGGGCCTCGCCTGGGGCTACCTCTCCAGCCTGCGCTACCGCTGAGAGGAGCGGACATCAGTATAAGGATTCGCAATAGTGCGAAAGGCGGTTCGGACACCGCCTGCCCAGGCACTGGTCTGGTACTGCCCTGGTAACGGAGTCTCTGCTTGTCTGGCTCCATCGAGGCCGGCCAAAAACCCGGTGAGTGGGTGCAACCCGTTCAAGCCACGCAGGTTATGTGGCCAATGGAGCTCAAGGCAGGCAAGTGTCACCCATTACCGCCGGCCTCACTTTTGAAACTTTGATTGAGTGAGGTTGCCGTGCGGCTCGTAAGCCCCGAGGTAATTGCCCACCGCGGCAGAGGCTCGGCCGGGAAAGACGACGAGGTTCAATCCGCCGGGGCGTGAGGGTGAAGCCTAAAGCCTAAAGTCTAGAGTCCAAAGTCTGCACCCGGGTCCAGACATGGTTCAGCAAAGACTTGAGTTCCGGCTACGTTTCGTAAAACCTCCGGCAGTGAGCGACGAGAACATCCTGCGATACACGGATCTGGCCGCGGTTATTCAGATGGCGAAAGCCCGGGGCTGGTCCACAGGGCGAATCGTCCGTGAGATGTCTTCAGGGCTGCCTTACGTCGAAGCGATCAAGCTGGCGCGCAAAGCCGCCCCGCTGCTGGACATCTCGGTTTCGGAGTTCATGCGGCTGCGGAAGAATGAGTGAAAGTCAGGCTCGCTCCAGCCTGTCCAGTAAACGATCGCTGTAGCCGTCCTTACGGAGCTTCTCGCGGTCAACGCGACCGTCCGTTTTCAGCATGTCACGCTTGAGCGCCCGCAACAGGTTGTTTGTGGCGTAATCCAGCAGTTTGGCCTCGGATTTCGGTCGGCGTTTGGTGTTCGCTTTCACGCGCATAACTTGCCTCAGTCGCCGTCGGGATTCAATTCCCAATTTCACCCGCCGAACGGCAGGCGCGGCATTGGTCACTTCGCATGGCAAAAGACCGCTGCCTCACACACCGACAGCCCGTGACCAGGGGCAGTGGGCGAAAGGGGAAATAGGCCAGCCGGAGTTTCATCCGGCGAATGGGAGCCCAACGACGAGCGGCTGCACACTCTGCTCCAAATCCAACCTCCGGTTTGAGCCATTTTACTCAGTCCGAAAGGCGGGGGTTCACGAACGTTGCCTGAGGATTTCCGCCGGTGATTTCTGCAGGAGCCGCCGGGTTGGCAGGTGCGCCGCCACCGCGCCTGCCGCCACGCTGATGGCGAATGTCGCCAGGAACGTCACATAGGGCATCGTGAACACAACCGGAACCTCGGCCAGGCTTCCCGCCTCCAGCACGAACAGCCACGCGAGCGCAAATCCGATCGCCCCGCCCGCCACCCCCGCCGACAAAGTCAATCCCAGCGCTTCGCCCAGAAACATCCGAAACAACTGGGACCGACGCAGACCCAGCGCCCGCAGCATCCCCATCTCCCATCGCCGCTCGATCACCGCGGTCGCCATTGACGCGATCAGCGCGAACACCGAGATCACCACCGCCACCGCCAGGAGCAGCCCGAAGAACACCTGGGTCGTCCAATACACGACCTGCGCCTCCCGCTTCTGTTCGGCTGCCGATCGCACTCCAAACCGGAACCGCAAATCAAACCGCTCCCGAATCTCCGTAGCGGCCGCCTTCTGGGCCGCGTCGGCGCCCGCGACTTTGATGAAATAACGGACCATTCGGGCCTCATCGGGTGCGTCGCTGGTGAGTTGACGGAAGCTCGACATCGGCATCAGCATCCCGGACCCGATCGCGTTGGCCACGCGGGAACGGAAATTGTCGAACCCGGCGAGCGTTTCGCAAATTGCCGCCACCTGGAACCGCCCGGTTCGCCGATCGGGGCCAAGGTGGAACGCGAGCTGGACCAGGTCGCCGGCGCGCACGTCGAGAAAGCGCGCCGCCGCGAGGCTCAGGACGACCGGTGGCGTCTCGTTGCTGGTGCCGGCTTCGCCCGGCGCGGGCTGGTAATTCGCCACGCGCAGTAAACCTCCCAGGCCGCCGCCGGCATACCGGATGTGATTGGTATAGAGCACGCGCGGGAGTTCCGCATCCACCCCGAACGGCACCAGCCACAACTGCTTCATGCCCACGAGGTCGCTCAGGACTACGTCGTAGGCCGTGCCGCGCTCGGTCCGGCTCCGCAGATAGCGAACCTCCGCGACCCGCTCTACGCCCTTGACTCCGCCGAGCTCGGTCTTCAACCCTTGCGCGCCGGCATCGTCCGATTCCAACCGGAGATCGGCGCCGTTGAAGTGCTCGACCATGACCATTGACATCCGGCTGAAAAGCACGACGAGGCTCGCCACGAAAATCACCAGTGAGATGGAGAGGATGAACATCAGGGCGGTCGTGGTGTTGCGCCGACGATGCCGCTCGAGGTTGCGGCGCGCGAGCTCCGCAGAAGGCCCGAGGACGCCGGCCAAAAGCCACATGATCAAGACCTGGAGCAGCGGCAGCGCCCCGGCTGCGACCAGCGTGAAGCCCAGCAGGATCGTGAGCAGCAGGCATAATACCACCGTACCGATCAGCGAGCTGTTCCCCGAAAGGAACGCGGTCGGCAGAACGAAGAACACGACGACCGAGAGCGCCGACAGCGCGACGCCCGTGAAGAACAGCGGCCGGTTGGCGCCGCCTTCATCCTGAGCTTCCACGCGGATCTGGCCGCGCCGCAGCGGATCCAGCGCGTCAACGATGCGCCAGCGTGTGGCTTGCAGGGCAGGAATCAACGCGCTGCCGACCGACAGCGCCGTGCCCGCCGCCAGCGTCAGCAGCAGGTTTGACCAGGAGAGCGAGAGCGTCACCGACCCGACTTGCGCGTGCATTGCCAACTCGACAAGCGTCACAATGACCCGGGCAACTACGGCGCCCGCCAGTACTCCGGGCAAGACACCGAGGCCACAGAGGAAAACCGATTCGCTCAGCACCAGCCGGAAGATGTCGCTTCGCCGGGCACCCACCGTCCGCAGGATCGCGTATTCGCGGATGCGCTCCTCGACGGCCACCGACACGACGGAGTAGATGAGCAGCCCGGTCACTGAGAGCGAGAGCACCGCGAACACGCCGAAGATGGCCCGGAGCGGCGAGGCGACATTCTGGAACACCGTGATCGCGGTCGCCTTGGGCAGGCGCACCTCGAAGTCCATGCCGAGTTCGGCAGCGATTGACTCCCCGGCGCGCTTCAACCGCAGCATGCTCGCGTGCAAATCCCGGCTGTCGTAGTAGGACCCCGGCTCCTTGAAAGTGCCCGCCAGCAGATGCACGCGATCCGGCTCGCGAAGGATCGCCCGCGCGGTCGCATCATTAACGACGATAAACTCCCGCACCTCCTGGGGCAGGATCAACTGGCGGTCTACGACGGTCTCCAGCTCCAACCCGACCTCGTTTCCGAAGTCGGAGGACGACACGGTCAGTTGACCGCCCGGCTTGGCATTGAGGCGCAGGGCGAGCGCTCGCGAAACCGCGCACGCTTTGCCGCCGAGCTTGGGCTCCGGCTTCAGCCCCCAAAGGTCTAACTCGTGCTCGGCCTTCGGATCAACCCCGATCAACAAGGCATCTTGTGAGCCGCGGCTGGATTGGATCTGGACAATGCCCACCCAGCGCGGCGCCAGTCCTCGCACTTCGGTATTCTTCGCCAGCTTCGAGCGCACGATCGCCGGATCGAACGGTTCCGGCTTGAACAGGTTGCCGCCCTGCGCGGTGATCAGGAGGTCGGCCTTGCCCGCTTGCAGCGCGACCAAGTCGGTGTAGGACGTGGAAACTGAGTCGAGTCCGATCTGGATGGCGACGAGCAGCGCGGTGGTCAGGAAGATCCCGAGCGCGCCGGCAGCGGTGCGGAGGCGGCGGCGGCCGAAGTTGCGGAAGACGTAGCTGAGCCAGGCGCTCATGATGCGGCCGGGGCCTCGAGCTTCCCGTCCCGCAGCCGCACCACCCGCGAGCTCTGCTCCGCGATGGTTCGGTCATGGGTGGCGATCACCATCGTCACCTGCTCGCGCCGGTTCAAGTCCCGCAGCAGGGCGATTACTTCGGTGCCCGTGGTGCTATCGAGATCGCCGGTCGGCTCGTCGAGCAGCACGAGCGCCGGTTCGTTGGCGAGAGCCCGCGCGATGGACACTCGCTGCTGCTCGCCGCCGGACAGCTCCGAGGGCTTGTGATCCGCCCGGTCCTTCAGGCCGACGCGGTCGAGCAATTCAAGCGCGCGGCTCCGGCGCGCCGCCGCCCGGACGCCCTTGAACTGCATCGGGATCTCCACATTCTCGCGAGCCGTGAGCGTCGGCAGCAAGTTGTAGAACTGGAACACCATGCCGATGCGATCCCGGCGCAGGTCCGCCAGGGAATCGTCGGAAAGCCCTCGCAGATCGGCCCCTTCGATCTTCACCGCGCCGCGTGAGGGGAGGTCAATGGCCCCGATGACGTTCAGCAGAGTAGTCTTGCCGCAGCCCGACGGCCCCATGAGCGCCACGAATTCGCCGCGCCGCACCGTCAGATCCACGCCGCGGAGCGCGCCGACCGCGGTGGCGCCGAGGAGGTAGCTCTTGTGTAGGTTCGACGCTTCCACGGTGATGTCGTTCATGCGTTCCTCCTCGTGTTCGTTGGACCGAGGTGAAGCGCATCGCGATTGGTAAAAGGCCAGTTCGGACCGGGCATGCACGTAGCCTGCGCGGAAGCACCGTGCGGGTCAAGCCGAGGCCAGCGGCCCGGCATGCGCAATGGCCGTCGAATGGTTCGATCCGCAGCTCGAGCTGGAACCTAAGCTGCGAAAGGCCAGCGGCGCGTCCAGCGCGACCAGCCGAGAAAGAGCACCACCCCGAACGCGAGCACGCCCACGCTGTAGAATAGCGTGGTGAGATCGGTGGTCCCGAACAAGAACAACCACCCGACCAGGGCGACGAAGGCCGGAAGCGGGTAAAGCCACATTTTGAAGGGACGCTCTGCCTGCGGCTGGCGACGCCGAAGCCACCAGACGGCGCCGATTTGCCCGATGAACTGCACCAGAATGCGCGTCGTCAGCAGCGCATTAATGACCGTCAGCAACGGCAGGAAGCTGCAAACGATCGCCGCCGCCCCCACCAGAACCAGCGAGACGTGGGGAAACTCCTTCCGCGGGTGGACGCGGGCAAACACGGCGAAGAAATTGCCGTCGCGGGCTGCCGCGAACGGAATGCGGGAGTAACCGAGCACGAGGCTGAAGCAACTGGCGAACGCTGTCCACAGCACCATCACGGTGAACACCTTCGCCGCCCCACTGCCGTAAATCTTCTCGATAAACCAGGAAACGACCGGCGGCGGCGGATCCGCCAGGGGCGTTCCCGCCGGCGGCACGAATTGGCGCCAAGGGACGACGCCGACAATGAGCAGGTTCATCGTCATATAAATCGCGGCGACCGCCGCCAGGCTGATCAGGATGGACCGCGGGATAGCCCGGCCGGGATTCCGCACCTCGTCCCCGATGTAGCAAACGTCGTAATAGCCCAGGTAATCATAGACCCCAACCCGCGCCGCCGCGCCCAGGCCCATAACGAATCCGAGCGAGAAACTGAACGCGCCCGGGGGAAAATCAAACGCCAGTTTGGGATCAAAATGAAACGGGCCGCTCAGGATGACCGTGCCGACAGTCAGCAGCGTGCCGATCCATAGGCAAATCGTGATCCGCCCGATCTGCGTAATTCGCCGGTAGAGCAGGAAAATGATGAGGATTCCCACGCCCGCCATCAGCAGCCGGCTGCCGTTGGCGCTCAGTCCGGGCCACAGGTAGCTGGCGTATTGCGCAAAGCCGATATAGCCCGACGCGATCTCGAGCGGACCGCTCAACAGGAACTGCCAGATGAAAAGAAACGACACCCCCCGCCCGAGCTTCTCCGGTCCAAACGCATCCCGGAGATAGACATAACTGCCGCCCGAGCCCGGCATCATGGCGCCTAGCTCGCTCCAGATCAGGCCGTCGCTGCACGCGATCACCAGCGCGACCACCCAGCCCACCATGGCCTGCGGCCCACCCATCGCCGCCATCAGCACGGGGATCGTGATGAACGGGCCCACCCCGATCATCGTGGACATGTTCAACGCCGTGGCCTGCAGCAGGCCAAAACGGCGTGGCAGCGCAGCCAGGGCACCGGCGGCCGCGGCTTGGGTCTGGGCTGTCATCAGCCGAGATTTGCAGAAACAACGGGCGATTGGAACACAATCGTTCCGGGCCCCGCCACAGACCGATCATTTCTGTTTGCATCTCCCCCGCGCTTGGCTACTGTTCGGGAACCAACCTGAACCATGCTATGAATATGAGGCTCTTACTCCTGTTCTTCATCTCCATCTCCGTCGCCATCGCCATCACGTTTTGCTGCTCGCCGGCCCGGGCGGCGTCCGCCGACGGCAAGCTCCAAATCATCTGCTTCGGCGCGCACCCGGATGACTGCGAACTGCAGGCCGGCGGCGTGGCCGCGATGTGGGCGGCCAAAGGCCACAAGGTGAAGCTGGTTTCGGTGACGAATGGAGACATCGGCCACTGGCGTGAGGCCGGCGGCCCGCTGGCCCGGCGCCGCACCGAAGAGGTCCGGAAAGCCGACAACATCCTCGGGGTGACCTCACAGGTGCTCGATATCCATGATGGCGAACTGCTGCCGACCATTGAAAACCGGCGGCTCATCACCCGGCTGATCCGCGAATGGAATGCGGATATTGTCATGGGGCCGCGGCCCAATGACTACCATCCCGACCATCGCTACACCGGCGTGCTGGTCCAGGACGCCGCCTACATGGTCACCGTCCCGTTCTTCTGCCCGGACGTGCCCTACCTGAAGCATAACCCTGTGTTCCTTTACTACCCGGATGGATTTCAAAAGCCCAATCCCTTCCAGCCGGACATTGCAGTCTCCATTGACCCGGTGATCGAACAGAAGCTCAACGCACTGGACACGCTGGAGTCGCAATTCTACGAAGGCGGCGCCAACGGGTCCGCCGAGCTCATCCCCGCCGAACCGGCAAAACAGCAGGAACGCAAACGCCAGGTCCGCGCCGGGTTCGCGGAACGCAATGCAGGGCTGGCACAGCGCTTCCAGGCCAAGCTGTCTGAGTTTTACGGGGCGGATACAGCCGGCAGCGTGAAATACGCCGAGGCCTTCGAGGTTTGCGAATACGGCCACCGCCCCAATTTGCAGGAACTCAAGAAACTCTTCCCTTTCTTCGGGGAATAACGAGACTGAGGCGCTTTTCGTCCGCCGCCCCGTTGATTGTTTGCTGGCCGCCACGGGGTGGCGCTTGAACCGTTTCCACCGGCGAGTCTTCAGTCGTGAGGATCGTGCTTGGCGACGTGGGCACTGACCTTGCAGTTGACGCATATACCCTACCAGGGTATCCTATCGGCTGTGGCACAAACGCGATCTTAAATCATGGCCCATACGGTTCGAGACAAGCGAAAGCTCCTGCTGCGCGTGCGGCGCATTCGGGGGCAAATTGTCGCGCTGGAGAAGTTGCTGGAGGAGGACGCCGACTGCTCCAAAACGCTCCACCTCACGGTCGCGTGTCGAGGCGCGATCAACAGCCTCATGGCCGAGATTCTGGAAGGGCACGTCCGATTCCACGTAGTGAATCCGGATGACAGACCAACCTCCGAGCAAGTCCAAGCGGCCCAGGAGGTCATTGAGGTGGTGCGGAGTTACTTGAGATAACCAAACCGCAGGCTCGACCGGTCATGTCACAAGTCCCAAACCCGTTGTCTGTCGGCGTGCGCCCCGTGTCGGTAAATCCGGACATTCGACCCACGACGCCAACTGGTTCCTGCGCTTGTTGTGGCGGGGGACGCTGGTGGACCTCCTATCGCGAGATGCTGCTCTCCGTCGAGACGCTCGCCTCCCTTCTTGGTCTCAGCCTTCTGGCGACCGGATGGATTCTGGCCGCGCTCGGCAACTCGGCCTGCCGGTGGTTGTATCTCGCCGCCGCGATTGTCGCCGGATTCCCGATTCTTAGAAGTTGCCTGGGCAGCCTCCGCGAGCGACGCATGAACGTGGAGGTGCTTGTGGCGCTCGCGATTCTGGCTGCCGTCCTGGTCGGGGCGTTCCACGCCGGGGCCGTCGTGGCGGTGATGTTGCTGGGCGGTGGCGTGCTGGAGCAGATCACCATCGCACGCGCGCGACGCTCAATGGCGTCGCTGCTCGCGAACATGCCCGAAACCGTGCTCGTGCGCCGTGGCTCGACTGAAGTCGAACTGGCTCTTACTGAACTCGTCATTGGTGACTGCATAATCGCGCGTCCAGGAGAACGACTCGCCGTGGACGGCGTCGTGGTTGGAGGAGAGTCGGCGGTGGACGAGAGCCCCATCACCGGCGAATCAGTTCCGTTGGATAAGAAACACGGCGATAAAGTCTTCGCGGGGAGTATCAATCAGTCGGGCATGTTGGAGGTCGAAGCGCTAACGGTTGGCGACGATACCACCCTCGCCCGGATCCGCCGGCTGGTCGAAGAGGCTCAGGCCTCGCAAGCCCCCGTCCAACGTATCGCCGATAAGGTCGCAAAGTGGTATGTGCCAGCGGCCCTGCTGCTCGCGGCAGTTGTGTGGGGCCTCACCGGCAACGTGGTCCGCGGCATTACCGTTCTAATCGTCTTTTGCCCCTGCGCGCTGGTGCTGGCGACGCCGACTGCGATCGTGGCCAGCATCGGGCACGCCGCGCGGCGGCTTATCCTGGTCAAGGGCGGAGAGTTCGCCGAAATGGTGGGGCAGACCCATACAGTGGGCTTCGATAAAACGGGGACGCTGACAATTGGAAAACCCACCGTGGCAGAACTTGTGCGGCTGGATTCGTTGGCCGCGCTTGAGTTATTGCGCCTTGCCGCCAGCGCCGAACGCTTCAGCGAACACCCCATCAGCATCGCTCTCAGGCGAGCGGCTGAACAGGACCAAATTCGGTTGCTGGAACCCTCCGAGTTTCGTTCTGTTGCCGGCTGTGGGGTGGAGGCCCACGTGGATGGAAAGCGGGTGCAGGTCGGACGAGTCGAGTGGCTGCAAGGGAAGGCGGTGGTCCTAACGTCGGAGGGGCAGGGCCGCGCCGCGGAACTCGAGGCGGTTGGCCACACCGTCCTGGCCGTCGCGACGGATGGCCGGCTGGCAGGTTTAATCGCGGTCCGCGATATTCTTCGTCCGGAAGCCAGGGAGGCGGTGAGGCGCCTGAAGACTCAGGGTGTCCGGCCCGTGATGCTCACCGGTGACAACGAGCGCGCGGCGCGAGCGATCGCCACTGAGGCCGGCATCGATGAAGTCCATAGTGGTTTGCTTCCCGAAGACAAGCTGCGGCTGGTGCGTGAGTGGCAAGGCCAGGGTAAGCGCGTCGCCTTCCTTGGGGATGGAATCAATGATGCCCCGGCGATGGCTGCCGCCGATATCGGTCTGGCGATGGGGGCCGCCGGCACGGCGGTGGCAGTCGAAACCTCGGACATCGCCTTTCTGAGCGACGACCTCACCAAAATGCCGGAGATCATTGCGCTCTCCCGGCGCACCTTGAAGGTCATTCGCCAGAACATCGCCTTTAGCGTGGTGCTCAATATTCTTTCGGTGTTCGCCGCCGGGCTGGGATGGATCAGCCCCATCGGTGGTGCTGTTCTTCACGAAAGCGGAGCTATGGCGGTCGTCCTGAACGCCGTGCGCCTGCTGCGGTGATCGGCTTCGTTCGCTTGGCGTACACTTTGCCCCTTAGTGCTCCCGGTCACAAATCCTGTGACGTATCCTGAACCCTGGCGCAGCGCGGGTTCCCAGGCCCCCTATGGGATGGCTTCAAGGGAGCCTTGGGTAAGCTCCCCGGGCGGCTTTGGGGCCCAATCTCTTGGCTATCAGCAGGCTCGAGAGCCTCAGGGTAGCCTCAGGGTAGCCTCAGGGTAGCCTCAGGGTAGCCTCAGGGTAGCCTCAGGGTGGCCCCCATGAGCGCTAACTTGTTTTGTTGACAGTTTACAGGCCCGGATTACTCTTGGCCCATGACAACGCTCAATGCCGCCGACGAGGACTGGCCGCTCCTGCTCTCACTTTTGCCGCGCGATTGGAAACAACTCGCGCAGACTACCGGGGCCATGAAAGGTCTGCGCCAGGACAAATCGGATGAGAATTACTTGCGGGTGTTGCTGATGCATCTGGGCTGCGGGCTTTCGCTGCGTGAGACGGTGGTGCGAGCCCAGGAAGCCAATCTGGCAGACCTCTCGGATGTTGCTCTGCTCAAGCGCCTGCGCAAGAGCCAAGAGTGGCTCTATGAATTGTGCCGCGCTTTGTTTGAGGAACGAGGCATTCGACCCAAGGCTCAGTCCAGCCATACGTTGCGCCTAATCGATGCCACTCATGTGAAGGAGCCGGGCCAAACCGGCAGCCTGTGGCGGATTCATTACAGCTTACGCTGGCCGAGCTTGAAATGCGATTTCTTCAAGCTCACTGCCAGGGAAGGCGAGGGGGCGGGTGAATCGCTGCAACACTTTCCCTTCGCGGCGGGGGACTATGTGATAGCTGACCGCGGTTACTGCCACGCTTCGGGCATTCATCATGTCGCGGGGCGCCAAGCGTTTGTCGCGGTACGGCTCAATCCCGACGGCATCGCATTGAAGACAGAAAATGGCGGCGACTTTCCGCTGCTCGGCAAGCTCAAAGCCCTCCAGCGAACCGGCCCAATCGCCGTTTGGAACGTGACCATTCCCTACGAGGATAAGGCTCCGGTAGCCGCCCGAGTGTGTGTCCTTCGCAAAACCAAGGCCGCCATCGCCCTGGCGCAGAAAAAACTTCGGCGCAGAGCCAGCGATCAGGGAACCGAACTGCGAGCCCAAACACTGATCTACGCCGAGTACGTCATGGTGTTGGCGACTTTTCCACCGGCAGAGTTTCCCGCAGCGCTTATTCTGCAGTGGTATCGGTTTCGCTGGCAGATCGAACTGGTCTTTAAGCGCTTCAAGCAAATCGCCCAACTGGGCCATTTGCCCAAGCACGATGCGCAAAGCGCCAAGGCTTGGCTCTATGGAAAGCTCTTGGTGGCTCTGCTGACGGACAAACTCATCCAGGAGGCACGCGCATTTTCCCCCTGGGGCTACGAGTTGCCGGAGAGGCTCGAAACGGCGTAGCCATTGGCGCGAGTTTGCGTTTGCGTTTCGGCAAGTGGCTCAGGCGATCCAGCCGCGGCTTTCGCTCAGGAAGACGATTCAACACTGGGACAGAATTGCCACCGGACTGAGAGAATCGCCGCGAAGCCGCAAAGGGCAGGAGGAGCAATATCGCGAAACAAGTTAGCGCTTATGAGGGTGGCCCCGGGGTGCCTACCGGTTGGCTACCAGAGAGCCTGAGGGTAGCCTCGGGGTGGCTCCAGGGTGGCCGTAAACCTCTTACCAGAAGCCGATACCGCGCGTAAAACCGCACGTTATGAGCGGGCTGGCTCATGATACGTCACCGGATTTGTGACCGGGCCCACTTAGATTGAAGTTGGGGCTGCAGCACGGATGACAAAGTCTTATTCAGTTAAGTCAATCTGCCTCGCGACGCAGAAAGCACTCAGGGCCACGACTGAGCGTATACACGGTGTTTGATGGCGAGCGCTGCATGCACAGTGATGGAGAAAGGAGGATTGGAGCCGGTGCAAACCCGCCTTCCTCTAAAATTCATATTGAAACTGAGTCACTATTCCCCAGGCTGCAGTATTTCTGTTCAGGCCAATGGGTGCTGCCACGCCAGCGGAGAACTTGTCAGAAAACAGATATTTGATGCCGGGAGCTATGGCCGCGTAGTTTGGCCTGCCCCAATTGCCGTTGATTTCGGTCAGCAGATAAAGCTTGCGTCGGTATATCGGAACGGATGCGGCCCAATTGTAAACGAAAGCGCCTTCCTGGTTGCCGGTTATCTGTTTTGACCAGCCGATATTGCCTTGCAGCAACAAAGCTCCAAAGTCCTTCAATAAAGCGACATACGGGGTAAATTCGTATGCACCAGTGCCCAATCCAAGGTGTTCGTTGCCGGTTGGAAATTGGGCTTCTAGTCCAAGGACGACCGCAGGAACGCTTGGGCTAGGCCGAACTGCCAAGTATTTAAGGATCGCTGAAACATCGCCGAATCCATACGACGCCCCACCCCCTTCGTTGTGATAGGCCATCGGCACGTTTACAGTGGCTCCCAGCCTTTCAATCAGCCCGAAGCAGGCTTCCACGTATGGCAACTCATTCGCCTCAGTGTTTCTTCGGCGGTAATCAGTGCCCAGCCGCAAGGTCAACTCGCCGGGTTCGTCTGGCATCACCTCTTCAGTGACAATGGGGTTGAGGAAGTTGGTTTCGGTTTGGTTGTCGCTCTCGGCGGCCCCTGCTTCCACCACAACCGATAAGGCGGCGGCTGTGGTTAAGAAGCTGCTCGCCAAATGTTTCAACCGTGGCAATCGTGTCTTCAAAGCACGATCATTCCGATTCACCTTGTTTGAGTAAAGCCGATGCTGCCGGGTCAGATGGAAGCTTGAAAGTGGATAACTTCCGGGGCAAGGGCGGGATTAGCGTGCAGTCGCGCCACTTCGGCAAAGGCTTTTTCCAAACGACCCTGTTCCAACCAATCTCGGGCACGCGCCAATGCTTGCTCAAAGAGGGTCTCGCATGCAAATCGTGCGGTTGGGGTTGAGCGGGATTTCATCGTTGGTCTGCTCGTTCGTAAATTAGAAGACCGCGGTGATCCCGCCGTAGAAGGCGCGGCGCGGGCCGTACGCCGGGGCCGCGATGCCGATGCCCGTGCCATCGCGAATTTCATAAACTTGGTCGAATAAGTTGAGACAGTCAAAACGCAGCTTGATTGCACCAATACCAATCGCTCCGGACTGCAAGTGGAAGGTGTGCTCGATTCCCAGGTTCGCTGTCCAATAAGCCGGCAGTTTGTCGAGGTTCGCAAAACCCGACCGCAAGCCGTTGCCATATAAGAAGTCCGTGTAAATCCGGGTGTCCTTCAAGTAGGTGTAGGACACGCCGCCCGAGCCGGTGAATCGGGCTTGGTGATCCAATTGGATGGAATTCGCGGACACGTAAGCCAATTCGTTGTTGGGGAATTCGAATTGTGCCGAGTTAATGTCGCGCGCCTCGGTTTGCACATAGGAAAAGTTTCCGTAGATGGACAAAGGCCCTTGCTTGTATATGCTGCTCAACTCCGCGCCATAAACAGTGCCGGACTCGTAATTGAAATTATTCAGAATGACCGCACTGCCGAACTGGCCGTCGTCCAGCAGGTTCTTGGCCAGCTTGCAAAACGAATCCAGCGTGACTTGCCACGGCGTGGTGATCTGGCGGGAGATACCAATATCAAAATAGTTGTCCCGCTCGCACTTCTGATGATCGTCCCGTTCGTTGAACGGCGCGTCGGTCGTGTACTCGAAGGCTTTGACCACCGACAGTGGAATGTATTGCAATGTCGGCGGCATGAAATAACGCGCATAGCCGATGTGGGCGGAAGTGGCATCGTCGATCTGCCAGACCAGATTTGCGCGTGGGCTAAATTGGTCTTCGTGATCGAATGAAACATCGAAACGGTCGTAGCGCACGCCGTAGTTCAGGACCAGTCGATTGTTCAATTGCCATTCGTCCTGCAAGTAAATGCCGGAGGTCAATCCGCTGTTTCCATTGTTGGCAGTTATGGTGAGAGGAGTGGATGACGATTGTGGCGTCGGTTGTGGTAGGTCGTTGCCGGATGGGTTGGGGGCGAATAGTGAGCTGGCAGGAAAGACAGCCGCCTCGGTATCGAGTGTTTCGAGGTCATAAGTTGCGAGCATCCCGGCGCGGATCGTGTGGTGCTCGCCCAAGGTGTAAGACGCATCCGCTTGAACTCCGTTGGCGAAATCACTGGTTTTCACCTGCGCGGCGTCGCCATCGAATAGGAGGTCCTGGGCTTGGTCAGGGGAAAAATGGATGTAAGTATATCGGGTAAAGGCGGAAACCTGAGCCGAAAGGTCGCCCGCGGATTTCTGATAGGAGAGCACGGCGTAATAATTTTGTTCGTTCTGGCGTTCATTGATGCTGGACGAGTCGGCCGCCGGACCGTTCGCCAACTCGTAGGACGGAGAAAGACCTGGCGTGTTTGGAATCTCAAACTCTGCGTACGAACCACTCAACAGTAAGCTCAGCCGGCTGGTTGGGTCGAAGCGATGGGAGAAATAACCAAAGCATTTTTCCTGATCGGTAACATCATGCAGCGGATTACTGCTGGCGGTGGTATTATCAATGCCGAGATTATTGTGCAAATAGGAGGCGGTGACGAAATAATCCAAGTTGCTCGTTGTGCCGCCCAATGACCCGGAAGGATGGAAGGTATCGTAACTGCCGCCATAAAGAGAAAGGTCATTGCCATTGAGTTGAGAACCCGTCTTGGTCGTAACGTCAATAATTCGGTTCATCCCCGAGGTTTGTTCTTTTGGGTGGGGCGGGTAGGCTGGGAGAGTGAGTCAAAGTCTGCTTTATCATGCCTTCGGGGTGCGGGAAGGCTACGACTATGTCCGCACGGAGTATCGCC
>Ga0326728_10014748_pt1 | contig 16469 bp, 12 predicted proteins | sample MB3enrmetagenome_FD_207602 | JGI IMG/M metagenome (GOLD analysis project Ga0326728, IMG submission 207602) | Lab enriched peat soil microbial communities from McLean, Ithaca, NY, United States - MB31MN | ecosystem: Environmental > Terrestrial > Soil > Wetlands > Peat | place: USA: New York...
CATCTCCGCGTGCGCCGCCGCGATGACCGCATCCATCTTCTGGCTCTGCTCCGGCGTCAACCCAATCTCTTTGGTCATCTCCGCCACGCGCTGGGCCCGCCGCTCCGGCTCGCTCAATGTCTGCACGCTCGGATTGTTCGCTGAAATTTCCCGGTGCGCGAAGCTGTACCCAAACACCCCGCCAATCGCGGCTCCCAGCACGAACAACAGCGCCAGCCATTCCCACGCCTTCTTCCGGCTCTCTCCGTTCATGGACGCTCTCCCTGCCCCCCCACCAGCACGTCATCATTCAGCGGTGCCGGTACCGATTCAAACACTGAATCCGCCGAGCCCAACGCCAGCCGCCGCGCTAAATCCTCGCGCCTCAACTGCACCGCCCACGTTGTCCCCACCAACAACAACACCGTGCACAGCGCCACCAGTCGCGGCGCCAGCCGCCGCACGCCGATCCACACGCCGTTGCTCCGTTCTTCCTGTTCGTTTTCCTTCGCTCGAATCGCCGCCATCACCCGCGCTGCGAACCACGGCCCCGGCTCCGCCACCGGTGTTCTCATTGGCAGTAGCGCCCGGCGCGTCTCCGCCAGCTCGTCCACCGCCCCGCTGCACTCTGCGCACACCTCGGCGTGCCCGCGCGCCTCGCTCGACGTCGCCGCTAACACCGACGGCGCCGTAGCTTCCCCTGCACCGCTCGTCGACAACCCTTCCAGTTCTTCCAGGAAGCGCCGGCACTCGCTGCTCTTCATTTCCAGCTCGTCAGACATCCGGGGTTCCCCTCTCTGTTGTCCATACTCCTGTCGGCCACGGCATTCCTTACTTCCGCGGCTTCAACCGTCGCCGCACACTCTCTGCAATCCTTTGTCGCGCCCGGAACAGTCTCACTTTGACGGTGTTGGCATTGAGTTCCAGGACCTCTGCGATCTCCTCCACCGAAAACCCTTGCACTTCCTTCAGCACCAGCATCGACCGGTCGCGTTCCTCCAGGCACTCCAACAGTTGCTCCACCCGTTCCCGCGCCGCCAACCGGTCGCTCGCGTCCGGGCGCCCGTCGGCAACCTCTTCCGCGGCTTGATACTGCCGCGCCTGCTCCTCGCTTAGGTCCACCTCCAGCACCAGCGGCCTCACTTTCCTCTTCCTTAGAAGGTCCCAACATTCGTTCAACGTGATCTTATACAGCCAGGTACTGAAGGCGGCCCGTTGGTCGAACCGTTTCAGCGAAAAGTACGCCTTTAGGAAGACCTGCTGAGCTATGTCTTCCACGTCCTCCCGGTTCCGCAGGATGCCTCCGGCCACCGCAAACACCCTGCTTTGGTGCCGCCGGACCAGGGACTCAAAGGCTTCCTTGTCCCCGTCCTTGGCTTGCCGGACGAGGTCCCGGTCTTCGCCGCCCCTTCGCGACTCCGCCACAGGCTTCTCCGTATCCGCCAGCCCGGGGAGCGCCATGGCCTCTGATTTTGGGACGTGTGCCATCGCTATTTGGTTACGCTATTCTTAGGAAGCTGTCCAGTCCCGGCACCCTGATTTTCAACAACCCGCTCAGGTTTCTACTTGCTACCTCTAACTACTTGTGGAATACTTAATCCATGATTATCGGTGACCGTCTTCGCGCTCTGCGCGAAGAAAAGAAACTCTCCCAGGGTGATATCGAGAAGCGTACCGGGCTCTTGCGCTGTTATATTTCCCGCGTGGAAAATGGCCATACTGTTCCCGCCATTGAAACGCTGGAAAAACTGGCACGCGCTCTCGAATGCCCACTTTATCAACTCTTCTACGACGGCGAGGAGCCGCCCCAGTTGCCCAACCTCCCCAAGCGCAGGTCGTCTGACGACATCGCCTGGGGCAGCGCCGGCAAAGAGGCGCGCTATCTCAATAAACTTCGCCGCTTGCTGAGCAAGTCGGATGAGGAAGATCGCAAGTTGCTGCTGTATATGGCCCAGAAAATGGCCCATCGGTAGCACGGCAATCCTTCTCGTCTCTCTTGTCAAAACTTGAATGTCGAAAAAAGCCGCTCCTACGCGCCTAGGAGCGGCTCTTCTCTTCCTGCTGGGCTATGCCGTCCCCTGCCTTGGCCCTCCCCGCCTAAGTAGATCCTTACAGCCCTGCCGCTCCTCACTCCCACTCAATCGTGCTCGGCGGCTTGCTGCTCACGTCATACACCACCCGGGTCACTCCCGGCACCTCGTTCACAATTCTTGTTGATATCCGTTCCAGCACCTCTCCCGGCAGTCTCACCCAGTCCGCTGTCATCGCGTCGTCGGACTGTACCACCCGCACCGCCACCGTCAGCCCGTAGGTCCGCCCATCCCCCATCACCCCCACGCTCCGCACCGGCAGTAACACCGCAAACGCCTGCCATACCTTCTCATACAGCCCCGCCCGGCGGATCTCCTCGGTCACAATCGCGTCCGATTCTCGCAGCTTTACCAAGCTCTCAGCGGTTATTTCACCCAATAGACGCACCGCCAGTCCCGGTCCCGGAAACGGGTGTTTCACCAATATCTCTTGCGGCAAGCCCAAGTCTTTTCCAATCCTCCGCACCTCGTCCTTAAACAGGCCTCGCAGCGGTTCCACCAGCGCAAAGGGCATCTTTTCCGGCAGTCCGCCCACGTTATGATGCGACTTGATCGTCGCCGAAGGTCCCTTAACCGACACGGATTCAATCACATCCGGATAGAGTGTCCCCTGCACCAGGAACTTGATCTCGCCGTGCGCCTCGCCCTTCTGCAGCTTCTCCGCCTCTTTCGCAAACGCCGCAATGAACTCCCTTCCAATAATTTTGCGCTTCTTTTCCGGGTCCGCCACTCCCTTCAGCTTTGTCAGGAAGCGCTCCGAAGCATCCACCCCGACCACGCGCAGCCCCAGTCGCTCCCGGTACATCTCCAGGGTGTGCTCAAACTCGTTCTTCCGCAGCAGTCCTGTATTCACGAAGATGTTCGTCAGCCGGTCGCCCATCGCCCGGTGCACCAGCGCCGCCGCCACCGTCGAATCCACCCCGCCGCTCAATCCGCAGATCGCCCGGTGCGCTCCCACCTTCTGCCGTATCGCCTCCACGGATTCCTCAATAAACGCGGCTCCGCTCCACTTCGGCTCGGCCTGGCACACCTTGAACAGGAAATTCCGCAGGATCTCCGTGCCCCGCTCCGTGTGGTTCACTTCCGGGTGGAACTGCACCGCGTAAATCTTCCGCTTGGGATCTTCCGCCGCAGCAATCGCATTCGCCGTCTTCGCCGTCAAATGAAATCCACTCGGCAGCGCCAGCACGTTGTCTCCGTGACTCGCCCAGATTCTCATCGTTCGTGGAAAATTAGCCAGAATCTCGCTCTCGGTCTGCTCCAGGTCCAGTTGCGCCGGCCCGTATTCCCTCCGTTCCACCGGCTCCACTCTTCCATCCAAAGTCTTCGAGATCCACTGCATCCCGTAACAGATCCCCAGCACCGGGATTCCCATCGCCAGCACCGCCGGATCGCATTTCGGCGCGTCCTTGTCGTACACCGAGCTCGGCCCGCCCGACAAAATAATCCCCGCCGGTTCCAGCTTGCGGATCTCTCCTAGCGTCGTCGTGCACGGCAAGATCGCGCTGAACACCTGCTGCTCGCGCACCCGCCGCGCAATCAATTGGGTATACTGCCCCCCAAAATCCAGCACCACGATCCCGCCCAGCTCCGTCTTCAGCTTCCCCTGCCCCATCCCTTGTGCCTTCTCCCGCGTCACCCCTTGCGTCATCTTCGCCGCACCTTCCGTCCCCGCACCTCATTCCCCGCTCACCATTGTTCTGTCGCTTCGTTGTCTCCGTTCCCTCTGCGGCCCCTCTGTTACCTCTGCGTTGAACTCTTCGTTTTTGCTCTTCTCATCTCTTCTTCTCTTCCCTTCTCTTCTCATCTCTTCTCTTCTTTTCTTAACTCTGTGACCTCTGTGTTCTTCCCTCTGTGAACTCTGTGTTATCGTCCCTCTGCCCATTTATTCGCCTACTACTCGCTGCTGACCTTCACTCCACCACAATATTCAAAAGCTTATCCGCCACATAGATCACTTTCACGATCCTCTTCCCCGCCAGATGCGCCGCCACTCCCGCATCCCCTTGCGCCAACTTCAACACTTCCTCTTGCCCCGTTCCCGCTGCCACCTTTACCTTCCCGCGCACTCTTCCGTTCACCTGCGCCACAATTTCCACCTCTTCGTCCTTCGCCAGTTCTGGATTGAACGCCGGCCAGTTCGTGTTCCACAAGCCATCGCTGTGTCCCAGCATCTCCCACAACTCTTCCGCGAGGTGTGGTGTCATCGGCGCCAGCATCAGCGTCACCAGTTCCAGCACTTCCTTCCGCACTCCCGGCCGCAAATTCTCTTCCAACGGCTCCGCCGCATAGATCGCGTTTGTCAACTCCATGATTTGCGCAATCGCCGAATTGAAATGCCACCGCGTCTCGAAATCCTGTGTCACCCGCCGCACTGTCTGGTGCGCCTTCCGCAGCAACCCCTTCTCCCTCTCCGTAAGGGCTTCTTGTGGCAGAGTCACTCCTGCTTGCCCTGAGCTTCGAAGGAACTGTGCTCTTGGGTTCTCGTCGGGTGCCCCACCCTCCCCCCACCCCGTTATTCCGAGCGGAGTCTGCGGAGCGAGGAATCTCTCTTCGTTCCGGAATTTCTTCGCCTCCTCCGTCAACCCCGTGCCGGGTGCCCCACCCTTGGTTTGTAAGCGTGGGTCTTGGGTTTCTCTTCTCTGTGAACTCTGCGGCCCCTCTGTTCCCTCTGTGGTGAAGCCTTTCTCTTCACTTTCACTTTTAACTTTCAACACTGAACTTTCAACTGCTCGGGTTCTCTTCTCCTCGCTCGCTTCCTGGTCGCTGGCTGCTGGTCGCTGATTGCCTGTGCTCGCCACTCGCCACTCGCCACTCGGCACTCCCTGACTATGCTTGTCCACCAACCGGTACACCCGATTCAAAAACCGCCACGCCCCCTCAATACTCTCCTCGCTCCACTCCAAATCCTTCTCGGGCGGCGCCGCAAACAGCGTGTACAACCTTCCCGTATCCGCCCCATACTTCTCCGCCATGTCAATCGCGCCCACCACATTCCCTTTCGACTTGGACATGGCCTCTCCGCCCTTCAACACCATGCCCTGGGTGAACAGCCGCGCCGCCGGCTCGTCGTGCGTAATCAATCCCAAATCGCGCATCACCTTGCACCAGAACCGCGCGTACAGCAGGTGCAATATCGCGTGCGTGATCCCGCCAATGTACTGGTCAATCGGAAACCAGTAGCCCACCTTCGCCGAATCGTACGGTGCCTGGTCATTCCTCGGATCGCAATACCGGTAGAAGTACCACGACGAATCCACAAACGTATCCATCGTGTCCGTTTCTCGCCGGGCCGGGCCGCCGCACTTCGGACATTTCGTATTCAAAAATTCCGGATCGGTTGCCAGGGGCGATTGCCCTTCTCCGGTCAGCTTCGGGTGCGCCGGCAGCAGCACCGGCAAATCCTGATCCGGCACCGGCACCATCCCATCTATTTCGCAATACACCACCGGGATCGGCGTACCCCAATACCTCTGCCTTGATATCCCCCAATCCCTCAGCCGGTAAATCGTCTCCTTCTTCCCAAACCCGCCCGCCTCAGCATCCGCCGCCATCCTCTCAATCGCCGCCGCCGTCTCCAACCCCGAGTACGCCCCCGAATTCACGCTAACCCCGTACTCCGTGTAAGCCCCGAGTGGAGGGCTGGGTGGCTCTTCTTTCGCGAATCGCTCCAGATCCTTCCGGAGTGCAGCTTGTTCTTCAATATTGTCTGTGAGACCCCAAATAAATGGCTCGAAGTCCAAACGCTGATTTGAAGTACCGGCGGGTGGCCTACCCTTTGCGCCTTCTGCAAAGGGTGGGTCTTGGGTTTCTCTTCTCTGCGAACTCTGCAGTCCCTCTGTTCCCTCTTTGGTAAAGCCTTTTTCTTCACCTTCAACTTTCGACTTTGAACTTTCAACTGCCTTCCTCACCACCACCGGTATCCTCAACCCAAACTTCTTCGCAAACTCATAGTCCCTCTCATCGTGCGCCGGCACCGCCATGATCGCGCCCGTTCCATACTCAAGCAGCACGAAGTTCCCCACCCAAATCGGAATCTTCTCCCCATTGAACGGATTCAGCGCATACCGCCCGGTAAAAAATCCATCCTTTTCCGCCGTCGCAATATCTTCCATTTTCACCGACGACTGCTTCATCTCCGCCAGTTTGGCTTGCAGCGCAGCCTGATTCCCCGCGCCCGCAATCAACTTTTCCACCAGCGGATGGTTCGGCGCCAAAATAATCGCGCTAGCCCCATAAATCGTGTCAATCCGCGTAGTAAACACCTCGATCTTCTCTTGGGTTTCTCTTCTCTGCGAACTCTGCGGCCCCTCTGCTCCCTCTGTCGTAAAGCCTTTCTCTTCTTTTGCTTCCTGGTCGCTGGGCACTGGTCCCTGGTCGCCTTCTCCGCCCTCCACCTCAAACCAAACTTTCGCCCCCACCGACTTCCCGATCCAATTCCTCTGCATGGTAATGACGCGTTCCGGCCATCCACCCTCCAACTCCTTCAAATCCTCCAGCAACTGTTCCGCGTACGCCGTCGTCCGCAAAAACCACTGCTCGATGTCTCGCGCCTCGACGCGCGTATCCTCGTGCCGCCAGCAGAACCCGCCGTTCACCACCTGCTCGTTCGCCAGCACCGTGCAACATTTCGGACACCAGTTCACCCGGCTCTTTTTCTTGTATGCAATTCCCCGCTCCAGCATGCGCAGGAAAAACCACTGGTTCCACCGGTAGTACTCCGGCTCGCACGTGGAAATCTCCCGCCGCCAGTCGTAGCTGAACCCGAAACGCCGCAACACCCTCTGAAATTCCGCAATGTTCCTATTTGTCCATTCCCGCGGGTGCATATGGTTCTTGATCGCGGCGTTTTCAGCGGGCAAGCCAAACGCGTCCCAGCCCATCGGATGGAGCACATTGAACCCGCGCATCCTCTTCACACGCGCCACCACATCGCCAATCGTGTAGTTGCGCATGTGTCCCATGTGCAGCGTCCCACTTGGGTACGGCAGCATCTCCAGCACGTAGTATTTCGGTTTCTTCTGTCTTCCCGGCGTGTTCTTCTCTGTGGGTGGCCCATCCTTCGCGCTTTTTGCGAAGGGTGGGTCTTGGGTTCTCTTCTCTTGACTGTCAACTACTGACTGTGAACTGTCGACTCTTCCTGCGCGTGCCCCAGGTGCCGGTTTTGCACCCGGGTCCTGGGCTTTCTGATCTTCGGTTACGGGTGTCCCAGACACGGAGTGTGTGCCTGGGTCTTGGGTTTCCTTCAACTCCGCTTCACTCTCAAAGACGCGATTCTCTTCCCAACGTAGCTGCCACTTCTTCTCAATCGCCTGCGGGTTATAGTCCGCCACGGGTCTTCTCTTCCTCCGCCTCTCTAGCAGGTGGGGGCTTCAGTTTACCCTGATCTGCGAAGGGCCCCCACGCAACTCACCCAAAATCATTGGGGCTTTAGCCCCTGAAGTCTCCGTTCCCGCCTTTTCCACCGCATCCCGCGAGTGCCCCACTCTTGCCTTCTAAGGGTGGGTCTTGGGTTCTCTTCGCTTTAACCTTTAACTTTCAACTTTAAACTCTCAACCTCTTCTCTGCGGCCTCTGTGTCCTCTGCGAACTCTGTGTTAATTCTTGGCCTTTCTCTTCGCCTTTTTGCTCGGTGCTCTCTGTGTCCTCTGTGGTGAACCCTTCTTCGCCGGACTCTTCTTCTTTCTCTTCTTCTCCATTTCCTTCTTCATCTTCCTAATCGCCGGAGTCAGCATGCTAAACCCCTTCTCCGCCGCCGGGCCCTGCAAACCCGCCAACTTCCAAATCTTCGCCACATTCCGGCGATCATCTCCCGGATCATCGATCGGCGTCTCCAGCAAAAACGCCCTCCCCGCCAAGCCTTCCGGCTCCGCCGCCCCAAACCGCGGGTGCCGCAAAATCCTTGCAAACGCCGCCTCGCCTATCTTCCCTTTGCCGATATGCTCGTGCCGGTCCACGCGCCCGCCCAGCGGTATTTTCGAGTCGTTCACATGAAACACCGGCACGTTCTCCAGCCCGATCGTTCGGTCAATCTGCCCGATGGTGTTCGCCAACCCTTCTTCGCTCCGAATGTCGTACCCCGCCGCAAAAAGGTGCGCCGTGTCCAGGCACGCCCCGGCATCCAAATCGCGCAGCCCGCGCACAATCTGCGCTACTTCTTCCAGCCGCGACCCCACCGCCGTGCCCATCCCCGCCGTGTTCTCGATCAATATCCGCAAATACCGCAGCGGCACCTGCCGCGCCGCCTGTTTCACGCTCTCCACAATCGTCGCGATCGCCTGCTCCATCGACGATTCCCCGCGCGCCCCCGGATGCACCACCAGGAAATCCGCGCCCAGCAACACCCCGCGCACCAACTCCTCATGAAACGCCTGAATGGACCTTGTCCGCAGCATCGGCTGCGTCGCCGCCAGGTTCACCAGGTAATTCGCATGAATCACCAGCGGCCCCAGCCCCAATTCTTCCCGCCGCGCGCGAAACGCCTTCGCGTCCGTCGCCGGAATCCGCACCGACGCGCCCTGCCACATTCGCGGGCTCGCCGAAAAAATCTGCAGCGCGTTGCACCCCAGCTTCCTGGCCGATTCCAGCGCGTTCAGGTAGCTTCCCGCAATCGAAGTGTGAATGCCGATCCGCAGGCTCCCGTCCGTCCACGCCGGCGGCTGCGGCTCGGGTTCCGGTTCCGGGCGGTACTCGTCATCCGGCTCAAATTGTGTGTTTTCGATGAGTGGAAATTCCGCCATACCGCTACTTTCCCAATAAATTAATCCTTCATTCTACCACGCCCCGCTCGCCCCTGTAGCTCGCCCATTTTGGAGTGCGGCGGCGAGCCGCCGCTTTTGCGGATGAACGCCACTCTTTTACTCTCTCTTTTCTTCACTCTTTTCCAGCCCGTGCCACGGCCGAAGTGCCTGCTTCCCCTCTCCTAGCTGTCAACTGTCAGCTGTAGACTGTCGACTCCCTCCCCCCATTGCAACTTCGCTACAAGGTACTTTCGTACAGTATTGCCAGCCTCCTTAACTGTGCTAGAAAGACTACAGGGTTATAAAGGGGCAACTTGATGAAGAGACATCTTCTCGTCCTCGCCTGTGCCTGCGTCCTGTTCGCTGCGACGCCGGTCGCGGCTTTCCCCAGTCACAAACAGCAAGACACCACCACCGTTCACAAAAGCAGATGGTCCTGGTTTCACAGAAACAAGCAGTCCCAGGAGAAACACAATAAAGACGGTAACCACGACCACCTTCACAATTTCCCGAAGTCCATCGGATGGTGGCACCACCAACCTGGCCCCGCCGGCGCCGGCGCCAAGTAACCCCGCAAGCCACAGCCGGATTCGCTCGCGAGCCTTGGGATTCCCCTCTAACCCCAACTAGCGTTTGAACTTGACGGTGCCCCACCCTTCGCGCTTTCCAGCGAAGGGGAGCCTCTGTCGAACTGACTCCTCGCTCCCTCCTTCTCTTCTCCGCACTTTTCTGCGAACTCTGTGTCCCTAACAACATCCTTGTCATCCCGATCCCGCAAAGCGGGACCCGACTTTCTCCGGCGCGCCGTTTTCTGGCGCGTCGGGCCGCGCAGTGGAGGGATCTCTCTTTGGCTTTCTTCTTCTCTGCGAACTCTGTGTCCTCTTTTCCCTCTGCGCTAAAGCCTTTCTCTTCGCCCTTCCTTTCAACTTTAAACTCTCAACCTCACACACCACTCCCCCGAAAAAATGCCGCCTCTCAAATTTTATGGCATTCCCTTAGACCGACGTCTTGCTCTTTCCGCTCTCCCCCGCCAGGCATTCATTGCAAATGCCCCCAACCTCTGTCCGCGACACCGTCACCTGCATCTGGAAATCCCGCGCAATCTGTTCCTTCAATTGCTCATACAATCGGCTCTCAAACTCCCGCACCTTCCCGCACCGCAGGCACGCCACATGAATATGGTCCCGCGGCCCATGCGATTCGTAGTAGTGCCGGTCACCCCGCAGGTGCAGCAAATCCAGCTCGTCAATCAGCCCGTGTTTCTTCAGCAAATCGATCGTGCGGTACACCGTGACCAGGTGCACTTCCGGGTTGATCTTCTGCGCCCGTTCCAGAATCTGATCCACGTCCAGGTGCTGCTCCGCGTTGTCCATCACCTGCAGGATCACCCGCCTCTGCCGCGTCAACCGCAGCCCCTTCTTCCGCAGCGACTGCTGCAGCGGTCCCGTCGTCTCGGCGGTATTCAGCCGTTCCCCCGACGACACGCGATGGCTTGGACCAACCGCCATGAAGCAATCCCTTGTAGCGGCCGCCTTCCGAGGCGGGCGCCTATCTCTCTTCGCTCTGCAGCTCTGGCCCTTTTACCCTGATCGTTGAAGGACTGGAGCGCCCGTCTTTGTTCTTCGCTTTTGTAGCGGCCGCCTTCTGTGGCACAGTCACTCCTGTTTACCCTGAGAGACGAAGGGACTGTGCTCTTGGGTTTCTCTTCTCTTCCTCTGCGAATCTCGGCGCCCCCTGCGCCTCTGCGTTGTCTTTTCCTCTTCCGCGCTCTTCAACTCTTAACTCTTCAACCTCTTCATCCCCTTGCTACCTGATATCCGATATCTGATCGCTGATATCCTTCTTCCTTCCCTACGAATGACTGGGCAACAGCCGAACCACGTCATTGTACATAGCGTAGGCAATCAGTACCAAAAGAAAGACCAGGCCCACCTGAATGAACCTCTCTTTAAACGCCAGGCTGAAGTCCCGCCGCCGTATCCCTTCCATCGCCAACAGCAGAATTTGCCCGCCATCCAGTATCGGAATCGGCAGCAAATTCAGTATCCCCAAATTCACGCTGATCAGCGCCATGAACGAAATCACCGCCGCCGCACCTTCCGCCACCGCCTGCCCCGCCACGCGCGAAATGCCCACCACGCTCTGCAGTTGCTTCACGCTCACGCGCCCGCTGAACAGTTTTACCACCACCGCAAATGTTCCCGTCACGTACTCACCGGTTTTCGTCGTCGCCGCTCGTAACGCGCCCGCCGGGCCCACTCGCTCATATGCAGCATCGAACTGCGGCGCCACGCCGATCTGGAAATTCTTGTCCGTCGCCTCTCCCAGACCCTGCTTCGGCGTGATGGCCAGGCTTACCGTCTGGCTCTTGCGCCCCACCTCCACCTGCAGTGTCTTTCCCCCCGAGCCCCGCACCTGGTCCACAAATTGATCCCAATATTCAATCTTCTGTCCGTCCACGGAGCGAATCACGTCGCCAGCTTGCAATCCCCCCTGGCTCGCCGGTGTGCCCGCAGCCACCTCGCCGATCGCCGGAAGGATTGGCAGGTACCCAAACACATGCGCCCGCGGATCGCTCGTCACCGGCACATCCAGATGCCGTGCCGCACCGTTACTCTCCACGTCCACGCTCAGTGTTCCGCCGGGATTCGTTGCGCTCACAATCTTCAGCGCCTGTTCCCAATTGGGATTCTTCGTCCCATTCAACAACACCACCTTATCGCCCGCTTCCAGTCCATTCACCGCTACGCTGTGCGCCGCGGAAAACTCGTTCACCACCACCGCCTTGCGCTCGAATGCCGCGTATGGCACCCCCGCAATCGCGTAGTACACGCCCAGCAGCACAATCGGAAAAATCAAATTCACTGCCGGCCCCGCGAACGAAATCACCGCACGCTGCCAGCGCTTCTTGCTCATCAACTCGTCCGGCTTACCCGTCGGGGCCTGCTCCCCGGAATCGATATCGCTGATGTCCTGCCCCGCCATGCGCACGTATCCGCCCAAGGGCAATGCGCTCACGCGCCAGTCTGTCGCCCCGCGCTTTATTCCAAACAGCCGCGGCCCGAATCCAATCGAGAAAACGTCCACGCGCACTCCGAAAAATCGCGCGGCAATAAAATGTCCCCATTCGTGGACCAGGATAATCACGCCCAAGACCAGCACCATGCCGATGATCGTATTCATTCCGTCAATCTACCTCGCCCTTCCATCTTACTCTACGCCCAATCCCCTGCCCAATCCCGCCTCTAGCCCCGTTCCAATCCGCAATCTAATTCCAAGTACAATTATTGTCATCCCGACCGCAGGCCCGCGTCGTGTGCGGGCCGAAGTGGAGGGATCGTGGTACAACTTCATCCTTTCCGCCCACTCATCTTTGCCCTTCTCTTCTCTGTGACCTCTGCGGCTCCTCTGTTCCCTCTGTGTTTAATCTTTTCGCCTCGTCTTTACCTTCAACTTTCGACTTTGAACTTTCAACTGCTTGGGCCTTCTGTTCTTCCTCTGTGACCCCTGTGGTTTTTTTCTTCAACCTACTTCAACTTCTCCACCTCTTCCCGCGCCACCCGCCGTGCCTCTTCATCCGCCGCCAGCACATCCTCCATGCTCTCAAACTTCACCCGCGGCGTCCGGCTCAACACCCGCTCAATCACTTCCGGTATTCCCAAAAACCCCAGCCGCTTCTCCAAAAACGCCGCCACCGCCACCTCATCCGCCGCATTCAGCGCGCAGGGCCACGCCCCACCCTTCCTCAGCGCTTCGCGGGCCAGCCGCAAACACGGAAACCGCCGCGTGGACGCCTTCTCAAAATCCAGTCGCTTCAGCTTCCCCCAGTCCAGCGCCACCTGGTTAGATGCTACCCTCTGCGGGTACGTTAGCGCGTACTGAATCGGCATCCGCATGTCCGGCGGTGCCATTTGCGCCAGCACCGACCCATCCACAAACTCCACCATCGAGTGAATCGTGGACTGCGAGTGAACCACCACCTCAATCTGATCTGGCCGCATGCCAAACAGCCAGTGCGCCTCAATCACCTCAAATCCCTTGTTCATCATCGTCGCCGAGTCAATCGTGATCCGATTGCCCATCCGCCAGTTCGGATGCTGCAGCGCCTGCTCCGGCGTCACGCTGCCAAGCGCCTTCACCGGCGTCTTCCGGAATGGCCCGCCTGAAGCCGTCAGCACGATCCGCCGCACCTCTTCATGCGTGCCCCCGCGCAAACACTGGTGCACCGCGTTGTGCTCGCTGTCCACCGGCAGCAGCGGTTGCCCCGCCTTTGCCACCGCCGCCATCACCAATTCCCCCGCGGCCACCAGCACTTCTTTGTTCGACAGCGCAATCACCTTCCCGCGCTTAATTGCCTCATACGTCGCTTCCAGCCCCACCACGCCCACCGCCGCGGACACTACCATGTCCGCCTGCCCGTGCGTTCCCACCATCAGCATGCCCGCGCGTCCGTGCAAAATCTCCGGCAGCGGCGCAATCCCCTTTCCCCTCAGCCGCCGCGCCAACTCATCCACCAATTCCGACGCGCCCACAGACACCACTTCCGGCCGGTGCCGCTCGATCTGCCCCACCAACTCATCCAAATTCTTACCGGCCGCCAGCGCCACAACCTCAAACCGCCCCGCCAGCGATTCCACCACCGCCAGCGTCTGCCGCCCAATCGATCCCGTCGATCCTAATACCGATAGTTTTTTCATACCCTAAGTGTAGTCCTTCTCCCCTCCCGCTCTTTCACTCTCTCCCTCTTTCACGCTTCCACTCTTCTACTCTCCTACTCTCCTACTCTTTCACTCCTTTCTTCCTCCTACCTCTGTGCCCTCTGTGTTCCGACCTCTGTGATCTCTGTGTTACCGTCCTCTTCTCTTCGGTTCCTGATCGCTGATATCTGATCTCTGATAACTTCTTTTCTTCACTTACCACTGAAATCTGATAACTGAAAACTTCTCCCCTCTCATCCCACCACCCGTGGATTCACCACCACCAGGTAATACCAAATCACCGGTATGCACAAAATCAGCGCATCGATGCGATCCAATATCCCTCCATGCCCCGGCAGCAGCCCTCCCGAATCCTTCACCCCCGCCGACCGCTTATACGCCGACTCCAGCAAATCTCCCATCTGTCCCGCCACATTCCCTATCGCCCCCATCGCCAGCAAATGCCCCAGCGGAATCTTGATCCAGTAGCTGAACGCGTACGCTACCGCCAGCGACCCCACCATCCCCCCAACCGATCCCTCCCAAGTCTTCTTCGGCGACAGCCTCGGCGCCAGCAAATGTTTCCCAATCCCCCGCCCCACAAAATACGCCACCGTATCCCCCGCCCAAGTAATCCCGCACGCAAACAACAGCAGCCGCGGCCCAATTCTCTCGAAGCCGTGCAGTGGCACCGCATACGACAACGGAAACGCCACCAGCAACAACGCGCTCGAACTAATTCCCGCCGCAGGCAACGCCTCCACCAACGGCCGCCTCGTCCAGAGCGTTAGCACCATCAGCCCGAGCACAAAAAGAAAAAAGACCGAGACCGCAAAGGACGGCTCGCCAATGGCGTTTTTGTACAAAAGCAAAATATGGCCCGCAACATGATAAAACGACGCCGAAACCCATTGCGCGTAAATCAGCAACACCGCGCAAACCACCGTCCACACGCGATATGCCCTATGCCCAATCGCTTCTCCCAGCCCGAAATATTCCCAAAGCGCCCCCGCCGTAAGCACCGCCACAGCCACTGCCACTACTGTCGTCGAGCCCCACAGCACCAGCACAATCACCACCGGCATCAGCACCACGGCGGTCCCCACGCGTTTCCACGTCATCGAAAAATTGTCCTTTAGACCTGTCCGGTCAGTCCGCCGGATGAAACAATCCAAACTCCCCCGATTATACAGTCAACCAGCGCCTGTCCGAATCCTGTAGCTCACCCCTTCAGGGGTGAGGCCTTCCACTACCCATGCAACCCACCTCCTCTCTTCTCCTCTCTTCCCGCTGTGCCCTCTGTGCTACCGTCCCGCTTGCCTTTCTCTTCTCTGCGAACTCTGCGCTCTCTGCGTAACGTCTTTCTCTCTTTTTCGCGATGCGGCGAACGTTCTCCGTTCCCCCCTCGCTGTCTCCGTTCCCTCTGCGGCCCCTCTGCTCACTCTGCGTTAAGCCTTTCTCTTGCTCTTCCAGCGCGCCCGCACACACCCCAACCCACTCCACCTCATCTCTCCATTGTCCAAAGGAAATCGAACGTCCTACCGTGCCGCCCGCGCCGTCGCCCCGCGTTCCGAATCAATCCCGCCGTACCTTCGTTCCCGCTTCTGAAAATCCAGCAGCGCCTCCAGCAGCCGCGCCCGGTTGAAATCCGGCCACAGTGTTTCCGTCACAAAAATTTCCGCATACGCGATCTGCCACAGCAGGAAATTGCTCACCCGCATCTCCCCGCTGGTGCGGATCAGCAGGTCCGGATCGGGCAACTCCGCCGTATACAAGTGCTGCGCCAGCAACTCCTCCGTCACCGGTTGCGCCTCGGCATGCCCGTTGCGCTCGACCAGGATCGCGTTCATCGCGTCCACAATCTCTGCCCGGCCTCCATAATTCAGCGCGATCGAGAGGATCATCCCGGTATTTCCCGCCGTCTCTTCTGTCGCCTCGCGCGTATCCTTCTGCACCGCGGCCGGCAATTCCTCCGGCCGTCCCAGGAATCGCATCCGGATATTGTTTTTCTGGAGGAGCGGCATCTCCTTGCGCAAATACTCGCGCAGAAGCTGCATCAGAAACTCGATTTCTGCTTTCGGCCGTCGCCAATTCTCCACCGAAAACGCGTACAGCGTCAGTGCTTCCACCTTCAGCCGCGCGCAGGTCTCAATCGTCGTCCGCGCCGATTGCGTTCCCGCGCGGTGTCCCGCCACCCGCGGCAGGTGCCGCTTCTGTGCCCAGCGCCCGTTCCCATCCATGATCACGGCGATGTGCCGCGGCAATCGCGCCAGGTCCAGTTTCTTCAGCAGGCCCGCCTCTTCCGGCGTAACCGGACCAAGAGCCTCAGGAGCCAGCGTCGCAGGACGTGTTCGGGTATGTGGCACGGTCAATCCGCAAATCTTCTTTACGCCGCAAAGTTAACACACCCATCCTTGCCCGCGCAATTCCCCTGTTCCCGCAAAGTTACGCACATGCCCGCGTCTTGGGCTCCCTCACCTTGGGTTGTGGGTGCCCCAGGTGCCGGCTTGCCCCGAGCGCATTTAAGGGAGGGGTTTTGCACCTGGGTCTTGGGTTTCTCCTTCTCCGCTTGCCTCGCCGAGAATTGTCATCCCGCCTGCCCTGAGCGAAGTCGAAGGGACCGGAGCGGCCCGAGTTTCTCTTTCGCGCCGCATTCTGGCGCGTCGGGCCGTGCAGTGGAGGGATCGTGGCACGTACACCGCGTCTTGGCTCATCCTCCGCCTTTCGAATTTCGTTCTTCGAACTTCGCTTTTCGCATCCTGTTTCCTCATCGCTGCTATCTGATCTCTGATAACCCTCTTGAGTTCTAAGTTGTAAGTATTAAGTGCTACTGTCGGAATTCGCGGATTCCACAGCAAGGTCGGCCTTTGCTTTACAGAAAACTTAAAACTGATAACTGAAAACTTCTCTCACCCCGCAGTTTGGCGTGCCGGGTTTTTCTTTACCCTGTCATCCCGACCGGAG
>Ga0326728_10014749_pt1 | contig 16467 bp, 20 predicted proteins | sample MB3enrmetagenome_FD_207602 | JGI IMG/M metagenome (GOLD analysis project Ga0326728, IMG submission 207602) | Lab enriched peat soil microbial communities from McLean, Ithaca, NY, United States - MB31MN | ecosystem: Environmental > Terrestrial > Soil > Wetlands > Peat | place: USA: New York...
ACGGGGGGACCACCTGGTATGCCAGCGGTGCGGTTGTACCGAACCTGAGCGTGGGACCTCACACAGTAGCTTTCAATAGTATCACTGGCTGGACCACGCCTTCCAGCCAAACGGCAACCATCACGAACGGGGCAACCACCTCTCTGACCGGCACCTACGTGCAGCAAGCACAGAGCGGCTCGCTGACAGTCACGATCAGCCCGTCTGGTGCGGTGAGCGCCGGAGCGATGTGGAACGTAGACGGGGGGACGACCTGGTATGCCAGCGGTGCGGTCGTACCGAACCTGAGCGTCGGATCGCATACAGTAGCTTTCAATAGTATCACTGGCTGGACCGCACCTTCCAGCTTGACGGCAACCATCACGAACGGGGCAACCACCTCTCTGATTGGCACTTACGTGCAACAGACACCTATCTTCGCAGCCATTTTTACTGCAAGCAGAACCAGTGGCAAAGCACCTTTGACAGTACATTTTGCCAACAGCTCCGTCGGAAGCATCACGAAATGGCTCTGGAACTTTGGAGACGGCTATACGAGTAAAGTTCGGAGTCCGAGCCATACCTACAGTAGGGCCGGCGCCTACACGGTGACACTTACCGTGACGGGAGCCGGGGGAACAAACACCTGTACCCAACCTGGCTACATCACGGTCTACGCTGCCCCAAAGGCTCATTTTTCTACTGTACCGAGGTCGGGGGATGCTCCCCTGCAGGTGAATTTTACCAATGAATCTACCGGTATCGTCACGAGCTGGCTGTGGCGCTTCGGAGATGGCACGACCAGCACGGATGAGAACCCGGCTCACACCTACAACAGTCCCCGGACCTACACTGCAAAGCTTACTGTATATGGGCCGGGGGGAGCTGGTTCCAAGACTCTGAGTGTACTGGTGAAGAAGTGATCGGAGGTCTGCGCTCGGGTAGGCGGGGAATTTCCGTATCTCCTGCGAGTACGACCCCCGGTTTAAGGGCTGCTATCCGTTAGCGTTGGAGCAGACGAGTCAGAAAATAGAATGGCTGCGACAGGTCAAATTGTCCTGAACAACTAACGGTTCGTGAATTAAGCCATGCCGTGACGACCCCGAATTATTACGGAAGGTGCAACGCTCCGCCGCTTAGCACCATTGCGGCTTCTCCCATTCCTTCGGAGACGGTTGGATGGGGATGAATCGTGTGCGCCAGCTCTTCGACGGTAGCCTCCAACTCGATGGCAAGCACCGCCTCGGCAATCAGTTCCGTGGCGTGAGGCCCGATGATGTGAACCCCTAAAATTTCCCCGTGCTTTTTGTCGGCAACTATTTTGATCATCCCTTCCGTTTCTTCCATAATCAAGGCCTTGCCAACGGCGTGAAGGGGAAATCGGCTGACCTGTATCTCGCTCTTTTCTTGAATCGCCTGCTTCTCCGTCAAACCGACGCATCCCACTTCCGGCGATGTGTAGATGCAGCGCGGGACCGCATGATAGGAAACGCAGGCGGGGTATCCCAGCGCGTTCCTGGCCGCGCACTCCGCCTCGGCCATGGCCACGTGAGCCAGCATGATTCCGCCGGTCACATCTCCCACGGCATAGATATGGGGAATGCTGGTCTGCATTTTGTCGTTTACGGCAATCCGGCCCCTCTCTGTTTTCAGCCCGATCGCCTCGATGTTCATATCAAGATAGTGCGGTCTTCTTCCCACTGTTTGAGCGACTTCGGCGGCTGTGATCTCTTTTTTACCATCCGGCGCCGAAAGGATTACTTTCTTATCCTTCCCCCACATTTCGATCTTCTCGACGGCAGCCTTAGTGATAATGCTGAGACCCTCTTTTGACAGGGCCGCTTCGAGAGCTCTGCTTATCTCTTCATCTTCCGTGGGAATGATCCGATCCAGCATTTCGACGATGGAAACCTTGACCCCCATTCTGCAGTAAAACTGACCCAGTTCAACGCCGATATATCCTCCGCCGATAATGAGCAGGCTTTCGGGCAGGGTTTCCAAATTCAAAAGATCGTCGCTTGTAAGAAGATTGACCTTCTCACTTCCGTCAATGGTTAGCTTTGTGGGAACAGAGCCCGTGGCAAGGATGAACTTATCGCCGGTAAAAAGTTCACCCGTTTCAAGAATTTTTATACTTTCGGCATCGGCAAAGACGGCCGTCCCGCTCAGAACCTTCACATTTTTGTTCTTCAAAAGGCTTGCCACACCTCCGGTCAACCTGTCGACTATGGTCTTTTTCCGCGCAAGTATCCTGCTGAAATCAATTTCCAGCTTTTCAGCGCTCAGACCGAAGATGCCGGCCCTCTTAACTTCCATATAAAGCGATGCGGAGTGCAGGAGGATTTTTGTAGGAATACATCCCTTGTTCAGGCATACGCCTCCGATTTTTTCCTTTTCAACGAGGATGACCTCGGCCCCAAGCCTTGCCGCTCTCAGGGCCGCGGCATACCCCCCGACCCCCCCGCCGATTACTATCACGCGCTCCCTGCCCATATGGTTCGGATCCTCTATGCAAGAATTAGAATCGGGTCTTCGATCAGTTCTTTAAGGGTTTTCATAAAGACGGCAGCCTTGGCTCCGTCGATCACGCGATGATCGTAGCTCAATGTCACTTTCATGATGGGCCGGATCACGATCTCTTTTTCAATGACAACAGGCTTGTCGAGAATTGCGCCTACCGCAAGAATGGCGCTTTCGGGCTGATTGATAATGGCAGTAAACTCCTCAACGCCGTACATGCCCAGGGATGAGAGCGTAAAGGTGCTTCCCCGCATCTCATCCGGCGTCAGTTTGCCGGCCTTTCCCTTTCCCACCAGTTCCACCCGCGCTTTGGCGATCTCGGAGAGAGACTTATCCCCGATGTCCCGAATAACCGGCACGATAAGGCCTTCATCGAGCGCCATAGCTATTCCCATGTGAACGGCCTCGATCCAGAGAATTCCGTCGGTGGACCAGCGCGTGTTGATTACGGGGTGAGCGGCGATGGCCGATGCCGTGATCTTCATGAGGATATCGGTTATGGTCAGGTGCACCCCGGCACTCTTCTCGGTTGCCGCTTTCAGCTTCTCCCTTGTTTCGAGCAGCTTTGTTGCATCGACGGAGATGACCATGTAGGTCTGCGCCGCCTGCACCTTGCTCGCCAGCATCTTTTGAGCGATGATTTTTCGCATTCCGGAAAGTTTTACCAGTTGGTCATTGGATTCCGGGGACGGCACTGACCGGAGTTTCTCCTCTCCCACCGGGGGCAAAACCGGCTTTTCTCCGGCCTCAGCAGGGGCGGCCTCGACGTCCTTCATCCTGATTCTTCCACCGGCGGAAGAGGAGGCGATGTTTTCCAGGTCGAGACCGCGCTCCCTGGCGAGCCTCCTGGCCATTGGGGTTGCCCTGATCTTACCCGGTTTTTCCGCTCTCAATTCCGTGGACCGCGTTTCATTGGTAAGATGTACCGGTTCAGGTTTGCCGGGGGTAGGTTCCACCAACTGTCCACGCTCTTCGGAGAGTATCCCGACCTCTTTGCCCACGGAAACCACCTCGTCCACTCCGGCAAGGATTTTGGCCAGAAACCCGGATTGTTGCGCCTCGACTTCAAAGGTCACCTTTTCCGTTTCAAAAACAAAAAGGATCTCCCCCTTTTCTACCCGTTCCCCTTCACCTTTTTTCCACTCAACGATCTTACCTTCCGTCATTGTAAGACCGACCTTGGGCATCAAGACTGGAATTGTCATTTACCCCATCCTTCGAAATTAGAGATCATCTACGGGAGATAATTTTCAGAGTGCATTCACCTGTATGTTATTTTCGACAAACTCCAGGGCCATCGCTTTTGTCAATTGCACGAGCCCGCCCTTGCTGGCGCAGTAGGCTGAGACATTGGGCATCCCTATGAAAGCCGCTATTGAAGCGACATTGATGATTTTCCCCCTGCCTTTTGCGATCATTTCTTTCGCAGCCGCACGGGAACAAAGGAATGCCCCTTTGAGGTTCGGATTCACAACGGAATGCCAATCCTCCTCCGACATCTCCGGAAGGGGCTTTTCCTTGCCCTCCACTCCGGCATTATTGACCAGGATGTCAATTCCACCCATGTCTCTGAGAGTCTCACGGATAAGATTTTCAATGTCATCACTGCTGGTCACATCACAGCGAATGGGAAGAACTGCGGCGCCCAGTGCTGCTATCTCCTTAATACTGCATCACATTTCTTACGGCCTTAACGACATCATTGGAATTGGGCAGGTACATGTTCTCCAAATTGAAGGGAACCGGAACAAACGGCGCCCCGACCCTCACTACCGGCCCATCCAGATGGTCGATCATCTCCTCGCAGACCATGGCGGCAATTTCGGCCCCAATGCCGAATGCTTTCACCGCTTCGTGAGCGATCACCAGCTTTGAAGTCTTTTCCACGGAGGCAAAGATTGTCTCCTTGTCCAGCGGACTTATGGTCCTCAGATCGATTACTTCCACGTCGATTCCTTCTTCCGCCAGTATTTTGGCCGCAGCAAGCGATTGGTGCACCATGCGGGAGGCCGCAACGACAGTCACATCGCTACCCGGTCTCTTCACGTCGGCTTTACCTATGGGAATGAGGTACTCTTCCTCGGGGATTTCCCCCTTCAACGCATAAAGCGCCTTGTTTTCAAGGAAGATAACGGGATTGTCGTCTCGAATCGCAGACTTGAGCAGGCCCTTCACGTCGTATGGCGTCGAGGGCATGACGACCTTCAGTCCGGGGACGTGCGCAAACCAGGCCTCGAGGCACTGTGAATGCTGTGGGCCGGCATTGAGACCGCCTCCACCGGGGCTCCGGATCACTACGGGCACGTTGAAAAGGCCCCCGAACATGTAGCGCGTCTTGGCCAGTTGATTCACGATCTGATCCATGCATACCGTTAAAAAATCGGCGAACATGATTTCGGCCACGGGCCTGAGGCCCTTGACCGCCGCACCGACCGCGAGGCCTATAATGGCGGATTCGCTTATGGGAGTATCTCTTACACGCCTTTCCCCGAATGTCTCCAGCAGCCCCCTCGTGCCGCCGAATGCTCCGCCTGCCCCCCCAACATCTTCACCGATAACGAAGACGCTCTCGTCCCTTGCCATTTCCTCATGCAAGGCCTCCGCGATAGCCTTTATGTACCGTGTCTCTTTCATATTTATGCGTCTCCCATTAGACGATCATGCGTATACGTCGGTGAAAAGTTCTTCGGCTTCCGAAATCGGGCTGCTCTCCGCATAGGCAATAGCCGCATCGATCTCAGATTTGATTTTGGCCTCTACACTGTCGAGATAGTCCCGGTCAACGTGCCCGGACACGAGCAGGAACTTTTCAAACCGCGCTACGGGGTCAAACTCCCTTGCCTGTTGGACCTCTACCGGAGGCCGGTATTTTTGCGCGTCCCCGACGTAATGGCCGAGCCAGCGGTGCGTCTTGCATTCCAGGAGTGTGGGACCCTGGCCCGTACGGGCCCTGTCGATCGCTTTTTCCGCCTCTTCTCTGACCTGCAGCACATCATCGCCGTCCACCGTTACCCCGCACATGCCGAAGGCCTCGGCCCTCTTGCTGATGTTTTCCAGCTTCATGTAGACCCTCTGGGAGGTGAACTGTGCCCATCCGTTGTTTTCACAACAGAAAATTACCGGAAGATTCCATAACGCGGCCATATTGAGAGATTCGTGAAAGGTCCCCTGATTGGATGCCCCATCGCCGAAAAAACAAACCGTAACCGTATCCTCTCCTTTGTACAGGGACGCAAAGGCGGTCCCAAGAGAGATGGGGAGGCCTGCCCCCACAATTCCGTTTGACCCGGCAACGCCGGCCTCCCTGCAGGCAATGTGCATGGATCCTGACTTGCCCTTGCAGCATCCGTCCTTTCGTCCGTATATCTCTGCCATGAAGCCGTTTAAATCGATCCCCTTGGCCAGTGCCTGACCGTGCCCCCTATGTGTGGTAAAAATGGTGTCCGCCGGGGTCAAACACGAACAGACGCCCGCCGCAACCCCCTCCTGGCCGATACTCACATGAATGAAGCCTGGAATTTTCCCCTGGGCAAACACATCGACGAGACGCTCTTCTACACGCCTCACCTTCACCATCGAGTAATGGATCTCTAATAATTTTTCCCTGTTCATCATAATCGGATCTCCCACACGGGTGCTTTTCCTCAGCTTTCCAAATAAATCCGGTGTACGGAACCTGGCCTTGATGGATCTGTTTTTCCTGGAAAACAACTCCGAGGCAGGAGGGAGCTGGTACTCAGGGTGCAAAGCCCCGCGTCCCAAACCGGTCCCGGAGATTAAAAAAAACCGGCCAGCCGGATTTATTGATATTAGAGCTATTCCCTTTTGTCAAGTAAAAATTTGCTTTTTCGTATCCGAACCCCCGGGCAACAAAGGGTCTCATTTCCGCCTCCATCGTGTGGTTTCGCCGCCATATCCAGGAGCGGGAACTGCAGGCAACCGCCGGTCATTCGGGATGCATCTGATCTTCAAACTCAATGAGGCATTTCTTTCATGTACGGTAGAGGATGGAAAACTTTCCCGGGCGGCTTTCAATTTGAATCTCGGACCTTGCGCTTCTTGGGGTACATGATATTATACCGGCTGGCCGGATTATTATTTGTCCCTTCGCCCGGGACCGCTGTGGAGATCGCGTTTTCCATACCATGCCCGGTTGTTCAAAAAAAGAAGACTACATGGATGAGAATAGTCTTGGAATGGTACCAGTCGAGATTATGGAAATCCGGACCGAGTATGGTATTATTCGTTGTAAAGCGGCAAAAATGGGGGATACGAACATCAATGCGCCCCCTGACTGTGAGGAGTGTAAGCGTATGGCTCTTGAACTGGGTGTGCCGCTGAAAGATGTCATGCGTATGCAAGTCGCATCCTTAGCACCGGGTCAGGTTACAAAGATCGCATTCGGCAGCCTTGCCGGGTCCTAAGGATTCGATCATCGACCAGTTTCATGACCAGGGGAGGACTCATGGAAAACAGTTCGAAAAAATTCTCCGAAAAGGAATTGAGTAAAGTATCGGTTATAGTGAATGCGGCCGCAACTCTCTTTGACAAGAACGGTTATCTGGAAACCAGCTTGAAGGATATTTCTAATGAGGCGAAGTTGAGCAAGGGAGGCATCTATCACTATTTTTCCAACAAACACGAAATCCTCTATTTTATACTCGACAATTACATGGACCTCCTGCTGGGAGATCTGGAAGAGGAACTGAAGGAGATTCCCGACAGTCCCTCGAAGATCCAGTTCATCATGTTTCGGCATTTGAAGCATTACAACGGGCAAGTCCCCGAGGCCAGGGCATTATTAAACCATGCACACAATCTGCCGGCCGAATATTTCAAGGTGGTATCCGGCAAGCAGAAGAAATACGCCAGGATACTTACCGATGTACTTTCCGGTTTATTTAACGGCAGCATGGATTTGCATAAGCTCAAAGCAATCAGCTACATCATGTTTGGAATGTGCAATTCGATAATGTACTGGTACGACCCACAAGGTCCTGTTTCACTCGAAGAGTTGTCTCAAATCTGCTACGATATATTCATGGATGGTACGACCTCATACATTTCGAGAATGGGAACCGTTGCAGTCAATAGTATTCTGGCTTAAGCGTTCTCCATCCGGAAAGGGCCGTTTGGCCGGCAAAAGGCGTAAATTTCCAGCCGAGTCATGGAAGTATTCAAGTAAAAACTACTCTGTCGGTGGCGGAGAGTCCTTCTCCTTCGAATATGAAACTTCCTGCCTCCTTTGTTGCTTCGCCTCTATGACCTGACTCTCATAGACCGGCGAGACAGCAATATTGAAGCTGTCGAAAAATGAATTTTGGCGAAAAAGAGAGAAAAGGGTAGATTTCCTCCAGATCCGCTTTTGCGAATGCGAAACAGGATTGCTGGATGCCTTTGATTTTACAAAGAAAAGATTTTCAGAAAGAACATTCTTTTATTTCAATGAGTTATATGTTCGCGCGGCCTAACATCTGTTCATCCTGATCGAATTTTTCCTTCTCTTGCTTTTCGCGTTTCTTGCTAAAAACGAGGCGGATCAACTTTGACTATTTAACAAACATTCACTAAAAGCAGCACGGTTAGACTGCACGATTTCCTTCTTACCTGGCTGGGTGGAGGGAGAAAATGTTTGAGGAAAAAAGAAAATACAAGAGGTTCAAGGGCAAAGAAGGGGCATGCGTTGCTTTTATAAGACCCAATGAGCTTATGAACATGGGGCAAATCCAGGATATCAGCATGGTCGGGCTGAGCGTCCGGTATGAGTCTACAAACGAGGATAATAAGGGGTGCTCCGTAATAAAAATATTCGGCGACAATAGCCGTTTCATTCACCTGGACAAGGTTCAATGCAGAATTATATATGATCGAGAAGTCCCTGAAGGCATCTGGGAACAGATCAGCACGAGGCGCTGCGGAGTAGAGTTCGAAAACCTGTCTGTCAAGCACCTGTCCCTGCTCCAGGATTTCATCGATCATTTTGCTTTCGATGAACCCCAATGCAGTAATCCAAAGGGCTGATTACCTCGTAATCCGTGTTTTGCTCAGAGTTTTGCCCTGCTGCCGGTCCCGGCAGATTTGAAACCCCGCACTAAATGCCATCCATTCCGGCTTCAACTCTATGATAGCTCTGCTTCGACCGGCCGAGCACGGCAAAACCTACCGGTCGCACGAACCTGTAAAAACTATTCCTTTGCGGCCCGGCTTCCAAAAGTTGATTGAAATTGACCCTGGGCTGAAACTGCAACCATCTTTTGAAGGAATGAGTGTGTATTCGCCAGAGGGAAGATTGATCAGGAAGTCCCCCGAACTTTTTGATTTAGCCGCGCCCACCTGCCCGAGGGACAGCATTCCGACGGTGACTGTTACACCAGGTATAGGTTTCCCGGTGCTGTCGAGGACCATGCCCCCGACAGGATAGACGCTGGGATTGATATTCCCATAGATCAGCAATCTAGCGGAGTCGACTAAGTTCCATCCTCCCTCTGTCCATTGGAAATCCGTAGTTCCGCTGGGAAGCGGCTCCACTCGGATTGCTGCTACACTTCGAATAGAAGACCCCGCATTGTGGTCCTTCTTAGGGTCGTAATCCCACCCGTCATTGAGACAGGGACCATTTGCGGGCCGGTCAGGACTTCCTGCCACCTTCTGAGGGGGAATCAACCGGTACGGTCCCTCTCCGTCGAGGGTTAACGTTTCAGGATTTATCTTACCCGTTGTCAGGGGGTCTCCATCCCTGAAGTAGGCCAGCAGCATATAGAGTTTGTCAGGGATTACATTGCCTTTGAGGAGATGAGCCGGAAGGAAAGCGTAGTTAACGAAATCCAACCCTGCGTAGTAGGTCCCTTGAGGGTAGGGCCCCACGACATCGTATCGGGCAGGATCTTTGATGGGAAAAAACTTGGAATAGCCGTCAGGTGCAAACACCGTAATTCCTGTAGCCTTTGCGCCGGCCCCCACGTGCTTCAAAAGATCGATAAGTTTGACTCCCCTGTATGTCGCGTAAGAGTCCTTATCCTTCGGTGCATTAATCAGGAGAAATTCGCTGTAGTCCGGTAACCGGAGGAGCCGTTCCTGATTCATCAAAACAGCCGGAGCAGCGATCAAGCCGGGGTAATCGTTCGGATCACCCGGAAAAGCGAGCGCTTTGATCTCCGCAATGTTATTGGAGCCGTCTCCGTCGGAATCCTTCTGTTCTATACTAAGAAGAGCGGCCTGGTCCCTCCCTGCGCTTCGATAATCCATCCCGTATGGATTTAATGTAGAAGTTATGTCTCCATAAGGCTCATGAACGCCATAAATCTGGTGGCAATAATCACAACTGCCATAGTAAGAGGTTTTTGCACTCCGGGTGATATTGCCTCCCTTGTGGCAAAGCGAGCAGTCATTGAGTTTCGTTGGGCGTGTGAACGGATAAACCGTCAGGAAATTGTTGATGTCCCGATCGTTTTTGTGAGCGCTGTAAGCACCAAAAGCAGGTGCAACTGAGACAATCGTCAAAAGAACACCTGAAACCATAAACAATAAAACCCCATTTTTTCTCATACGCGCCTTCTTTTTGTGAGTTCTGTCCAAGAGTGCAGAATAGGATAGGTCACCCGTTATATCAAGCAAGACATAACGAGCAGGTCAAATCCTGCTCCCACGCAGGATTGGGGTAAAGGGTAAGGGGTGCTCAGGACCTGGGGCGCTTCAAGGCGGAAATCGATTCTGATCCCGATAATGTTCTGTTCGAGAGAGAGTTTGCCAGTCTGGCAGGGCCAAACAGTTGAAGAATTATTCCTCCAAGGAAATCTTAGTATAGATCTTTCCCGTAGGGGCTATGCGTAAAAGTGGGCCATTGGCTGCCGGTTCCTCGGCTGTTGTGGAGTTCGGGCCCTGAAAATCTCTGGACGATTTCTCGTTTACTGCTCTAATGAAATGGAAATACAGTAACGATACACGCTCGCTTGCGCTGCGATTCCAGACAAGTTGAACAAATAGTTTTTACCTTGATATGTAAAGTTCTCCGGCTTGCCTGTCCGGAGGCACAGTTTCTTTTTGTCTGAATCGCTGATGAGATAGGTGACAGCCGCTGAATCTTTTTGGCACTCGTCCTTGTCTGAGGCTTTATTAAGAACGATGCGGAGGTTGCCGTCAAAGGCCGGCGTCGTTTCGCCGGAGCTGACCCATGTCGGTTTAAGAACCACCGTCTCCTCGAAGCTGGTATTTTTTTGTTCCGAGGTCTGCTGGTCGGGCTTCGGAGCTTGTATTTCCGACAATTGAGCGTTCAGCTTGCTGTATTCATCTTCCAATTTCTGTAATGAATTCCTCAACTCAATATTCTGATCTGCCAAATCTTTGTTATTCTTCTGAATGGTCTCTACCTCTTGATTTTTATTGTCCAATTGCCGTTGATACTTAACGTGCGCAATCAAATAGGTCACTGAGGCAGACAACCCAATCAGGCACACGAAACATACAAGCAGAGCTATCGGGCGCATACTGCGGGTCTTTTTCGTTTCTTCTATCAACATAACGTCTCCTGGGGAAATACTGATTAAACCATTGTGGGCTCTGTCCCGCTGACAATACTTCATAAATATTAAGAATAAAGTCAACTCTCGCCCATGCGATCAGGCCTGAATTAGACGATCTTCTTCTTCCGAAGTCTCGTCCGTTTCGGTTTCCCCGCTGTCACTGCCACTGCTGCTACCGGTTTAGACGCTTGGGCTTTACCCTGCCTTCTAGCCTCAATGTATTTCTGCAGCTTCTCGGGCAACCCCCTCTTTTTTGCAGACTTGCTCTTCGTTTTGGTCAATGACTTTGCAGCCAGGGGAGTTCGCATTGTGAAGCCGTATTTCTTCCTGTACTCTTTCTGGCTCATCCCATGTGACGACAAATGTCTCACCGTGAGCAGTCTCATCTCGGCACCGCATTCGAGGCAGATTACTTTATCATTCTGGATCGAGTCTTGAGGCGTGAGTGCTCGAGCCGGCGCCGATTCCTGTGTCTCGGGTAGCTCGATCACCCCGGACTCGGCTCTCTGCAGTTCATGGAGCGTACTGAAAACCTGCCGGAGAGACGAAGTGATATCGGTGGCCGACATTGATGTCAAGGAAACTTGTGTCTGGACGATTTCTGATGCGATCTCGATGAGTTTTTTTGGCATTAGCATCCTTTCGGCATGAGAAAGTATTGGAAGAGGCATTATATGATTGGATAGCGGGAATTCAATGCTTATTTGTGAATCCCGGGAAAAGCTCACAGCAAAGTGGACTATGCCAGAGCGTGGCAAATGCAGTTACAACGCGGTGTGGGCCGCTCGAATGGGTCGGGATTGAGATTAAAGTCGGCGATAAGTATTCTGATTTTGAAGTGATGGACAACGGCTTTTCTCCGGTGAAGTTATCCTCCTATACCGGCAAAATAGTTGTTATTGTATTGGCACTAACTCTGGACATTCGGGTTTGGGATCTGGAAAATGGGCCAAATTATGAGGCCGTACTGGAGGCAGTGAATCAGTACCTTACCGGATGATGAGCGAAGAGGTTTCCGTTTTGGCGTCCGGGTAGCGCACATCTTTTTGGCGGAGACAGAGCGAAAATTCAGAAAGAACTTATTTGCTTCCAGTGCAATCATTACCTAAAATAAGGATGCAGTGGATCAAATAATTTTTGCCTAAAGAGGAGTTCTTATTTATGGAAGATTTGGGAATTACAAAACAGCAGGCAGATAAGTTGGTTGAAGAGTATATCAAAGAGCCAATGACAGAATTACACCTCTTGGAAACAGAGGCGATTATGAGAGAATTAGCCAAGTATTTGAATGAGGATGAAGAGAAATGGGGTATTGTCGGATTGTTACACGATATCGATTGGGATTTGACAAAAAACAATCAAGAGCAGCATTGCATAAAAGCTCAAGAGATTTTGCGTGAAGCAGGAGCTACTGATTTTTTGATTGAAACAATCATATCTCATGGATACGATAATGAAACGATACCTAACCTTAAAGATAAGAAACGCAAAACCACCATCCAGCATTGTCTCGTGGCCGCAGAAACTTTAACTGGAATTATTGTTGCCTCAGCTCTGGTTCAGCCGGATAAAAAGCTATCTAGCGTTCAATTGCCATCCTTGAAAAAGAAATTTAAAAGTAAATCATTTGCCGCTAATTGCAACAGGGATTTGGTCGGCGAATGCGAAGAGGCTGGAATTTCCATAGATAATTTTCTTGAAATAGGGCTTCGTGCTTTGCAGAAAATTAGTAGCAAATTGGGATTATAAAAAAGAGGCGATGGGCGTGCAGATGGTTTCCACACCATGAAAGGACAGCACAGATGAGCAGTCGCTCCGGTTTAGCCTTTGTTTTAGCAGTTCTGCTGGTTTCCTGTGTGGCTGTTGTCTCCGCTGGCGAAGCGGAGACAACTCTCAGCCAACATTCTTTCGGGATCACGTATGTAACCAATCAGCAGCAAATCAACTATATCGTTGATCAATTCAGAGGCCAACTTCGACATTTAGATTCGAACGCTAAGGTAATCGCGTGCAATAATGTAACAGAACTTACTGAGGGAGGTATTAAAGATTTTAGCTTCGGCGCAGTCTGTACCGTCGAAAACGGGAACAGTAGGTTGACCGTACTCATGTGTGACGATAGTTTGGCTGGAAAGTTTAGTTGGGGGGAATCGGGCAGCCTGATGCGAGAAGATGTTGTTCGTTTCATAAAAAGGAATTGTCTACCTGGCAGATAGTAATCCGTCAAAAAGTACGGCCTTTTTCAGCCGATATCCCTAACGCCCGTTTGCAAGAGAAAGAAAACAGCTACTTACGGCCCATTGGCTCTTCACTTTTATCTAGCGTAATCCAAAATAGCCTTCAGTAACGACGCACTGTGTCCAAGCTGCACATAGGCTTCGTCTTTGGTCAGCATCCGGTTCTCAGCTTCAAGCTGGTAGCCCAATCTTATCGAGAGGTTCGCTATCCGTGCTATCTCCCTTACCAGGTCGTCTTCAGACGTAATCTGTATGGGATAGATTTTGATCCGCTCCAGGTTGTTCAGCACCTCATCTTCGACGATCCCATCCATGGCTGAGTGGTGCCGCCTATTGAACGAATCATGTAAGGTGTTGTGCAGCGGCATGGATAGATCACCGACGTAATGAACGCAGTAGGCAAGGTGATACTCAGCGTATTTCCCTTCCGCCCTGACCGATCTGTAATCTCGAAGCGAAGCGATGATAGCGCCGTAAAGGTGTCCATTCTCGTCTGTCGGATCATTGTAGCGGTTTACCTGATCCTGAATCATCTTTGGAGTCACAACGACACCGTGTGGGTTGTTCGAATAATGATCGTATGCCTCTTTATCCCCTGCCTTGATCTTGGCAATGTCAGGCCCTGCGGCATTGTACCATTTCTGGTATCCGGCCGCTTTGGCAATGGCAAGGTGGGTTTCATCATGCCAGGCCGATGAACTCGATGGGCAGATGAAAAAGAAAATCGTAGCGAGTACTGCAATAAATTCAGAGATTGAACTTTTAAACATCTATTGTAACTCACGGTCAGAGGTTAGCAAAACGTGGTTGACTTCCATCTCAATTTCTATGTACTCAAGCTGATCGAGTTTTGCTGGAGCCAGGGCAAGATCAATTTTATTCCAGTGTCCTGGCTTCAAATGTTCCGTAAATCTTACTTCCTTGGACTTTAGAGATTCTTTCCAATCTGCATAGGTTACTTTTCCATTGGGATTAAACGCTTTTCCCCACTGCGCCTTTAAAATAAAGCCATTAAATTCAGACAGTGATGGGTTTCCGATGTCGAGATTGAGTTTATGTCCATTGAGGTACGGCGTTAATCCATCAACCGCTACTAAAAATGAACCTAATTCAGTATCTAATCTCTGAAACCCTTTAGAAGTAGCATCAATCGTGATAGATTTATGTTTATTAATCATGGACTCTAACAAACTATACTTCCAAAGCAAAGTTTCCATATCGTTATGATGCTGCGATTGCAATTCAGATAAATTATGTTCCAATTCATTACAATGCGACTTTATCCCGTCATAATTTAACTGTAAGTCATTTAAGTGTTTTTCCAGATTCTCAATTTTACCTTCCATAACCTTGAGTTCTTCACCCTGTTTTTGGATAATCTCCGGCTGCTGAGCAATCTGGGTTAGCCTGTCACATCCATTAAGAAGCAAAAAACTTAGAATCAGTGCAGATACAAGCCGCATTTGGCCCTCCTTAAATTTCATCGCAAGCTAATCTGAGACGATTCTTTCTCAAAGATTTCTGGTCGGCCATTATGTTCACTTGGGATGCACCTGCATTCAAAATAAAATTCAGAGTAAGAACTCCGTTGATCCTTACAGGCAATTCGTAAACACCCCCCAGTTTTTCGAGAGGAATCTCCACTTTCTGCATGTCCACCCCTCCACGTGAGATAATACCAAAGGCACTTTGTGTCTATACCCGGTATGTAGCAAACTCCAAAGGGACAGAGGACGGTTCACTCATGAACGTCGTATCCTGTCGGAAAAGAGGTACCAATGGGTAAGGTGGATTTTGGCAAAACCATGGCAAAAATCAAAAAGGGCTACAGCTTCATCGCTGTAACCCCTTGATTTTCAGTATGGGCCGCCAGGGTCTCGAACCCCGAACCTCCTGGTTACGAGTCATGTTCCCCGTGCTTCACGAACTCCTCAGCAGCACGTAATTTGCGGAAATGACTCAGTTTGAGACAAAACCAGCGCTGAATCAACGGTCTCGACCTTGAACCGTCAATTTAAAGTACGGGTTTAGAGGATCGTTGCAAAATACAAGTATTTCCTTCTTAGTATTCCCATGACACGATAACGGGTAAAGCCGGATTGATACTTTTCCTTCCCCTCCCGGGGGAATTGACCGGTCAAAACCGGCCAGCGCGGTCCCTCACACAGTCAAGACTTTTCTTATTACCAAAACCCCCGTTCCTGTATTCCTGAATTTGAAAGCATGAACGTAGTCGCTTCCTTCACCTACTACTCCGAAATCGAAGACTGTCTCTGAAACTTCCGCTGTCGGCGTTGCAGTTGGTTGTGCCGCGGCAGCCTCCTGATGTTCAGGCGTGCTGCCGGGATTATCGGCAGCATATGCACAACCGAAGGAAACTAGAAAAAAGTAAACGACAAACCCAAAAGTTAACAAATTCTTCATTCATAAACTCCGTTTGCAAGAGAAAGGAATAAAGCAGGCAGAGCGTTGTAGACTCTGACTGAAAACCGCTTGACCGCATGTAGCAGCTTAGAATACTTACCCGGCTCAGTCAAGATAAGACGCACACCGAATTGGACAATCCGGGCGCCCATTGAGCCAGACTCCCGGGAGCCATGCTTTTTTTGAGAGGCTTTCACTCCCATCCTGTCTGCGCTGTGCCAGCCTCTAGAGCCCCGGTGCGGTATATTTTGTCTCACCCCCAACTTCCATCGAAAATATGATTCCCTTAAACTGCCGCCTGCGTCTTCAATACCGTGGCACATTATTCCGCTTCCCGCAGAGTGATGAGCTATTGTCAAAAGGGGGTATGCCGGTTCGCCTGCGGGATTTGAAGAATATCTGTTGCAATCTTTTTTGCGCTAATCTTTTTCCCGTACTCGTCGATTATATAGATAAAAAGGCATCAAAGCCGGAACGCCGAAATCAAGGAGACATTGCGCAAAGGAGATCCAAATGGCGATAAGCAGTATTTCCAGAACGGTTTATACGTCATCGGCGGAGTCACAGACAAGCTGGACCAAACAACAAGTGGCACAATTGAAAGCTCTTGTGAACCAGGACCTGCCCATAGATCAAATTGCTCAGAGATTGAAACGTTCGCCTGCTGCTATAAAATTCGAAGCTGCGACGTTAGGGTTGAGTCTGGACACAAAGTAAGAATGCCGGCCGGAGTTCGAGTTGCTGACCGGTAGCCGCTTGAACATTCAGGTAAAAGCAGAGCCGGCGCG